>ENA-ORLW01002634-ORLW01002634.1-human-gut-metagenome-genome-assembly--contig:-NODE-2634-length-15611-cov-9.147419_pt1 | contig 15611 bp, 10 predicted proteins | sample MGYA00243017_ERZ508829 | MGnify/ENA primary metagenome ERZ508829 (study PRJEB26277, sample SAMN04329776) | human gut metagenome | biome: human-associated habitat | host: Homo sapiens | place: USA...
GTGCTGGTAGCGATGATCTTCAACCGGATTCCGGGATATTTTTCATGAAAATCTTTAAAACGGCTGTGAAATTCCCAGCTGGCCAGGGATTCTGCAATGGCGATCCGCACCAGACCCTCCGGCGCGGTGTTGCCGCTGATGTGGGTGGCTTCAGCAGCGAGACGCAGGATCTGCTGGGCCAGAGGCAGCAGCTTCTCCCCCTCATTGGTCAGGGTTACGGTATGCCCGATCCGTTCAAACAGAGGGATGGACAGCTCCTTTTCCAATTGTTTGATCTGAAAGGATACGGTGGACTGGGTATAACCCAGACGTCCGGCCGCCAGCGTAAAGCTCTTCAGTTCGTTCACCATAACAAAGGTTTCCAGATTTTTGACATCCATAGGGTAGATACTCTTTCTATATTGTAAATTCAATTCTTCGATCAATGCAATGTAAATAATTTGTTTTTCAAATATTTAAGAAAATTATATAATGAGAAAATAGGGCTGTCAATGCGAAAAGATGGAGAAAATATGGGAAAACAGCAAAAATATATGCCGTATCCCGTGTTTAGAATAAGTGGTTTTGGGAAGGATCAGAGGTATGGAAAACAGAGAAAGACTGGGGAGTCGTTTGGGATTTATCATGCTGTCGGCGGGGTGTGCCATCGGCTGCGGAAATGTGTGGAAATTCCCGTGGATGTGCGGGCAGAACGGTGGCGGAAGTTTCATGCTGATCTATGTGATCTGCCTGATCGTGCTGGGCCTGCCCACCATGATCATGGAATTCTCCGTGGGGCGTGCGGCGCAGACGAGTCCCCTTTATATGTATCGGAAACTGTCCGGCGGCAGGGGCAAATGGAATCTGTGGGGCATCGTCTGTCTCATTGGAAACATTGCGCTGATCGCTTTCTATGCGGTGGTGTCCGGATGGATCCTCTATTATTTTGTAAAATTTCTGACAGGGCAGAATCAGGATTTCGGTTTTGAAAAAATGATCACGACGCCCTCGGTGAATGTGACATATCTGCTAGTCACCTTGCTGATCGCTTTTGTCATTTTAAGCTTCCATCTGCAGGGTGGGCTGGAGCGTATTACCAAATATATGATGTCAGCATTGATCGTGCTGATGCTGGTGCTGGCGGTGCACAGCTTTACACTTCCGGGAGCAGGAGAGGGATTGAGCTTCTATCTGATTCCACATTTCTCCAAAATTACCGGTTCTGTGGTGGTGGGCGCCATGAATCAGGCATTTTTCACCTTGTCCGTGGGAATGGGCGGTATGGCGATCTTCGGAAGCTATATCGGCAAGGATCGTTCTCTCATGGGTGAGTCTATCCATATTATTATCCTGGATACACTGGTGGCAGTGATCGCCGGTATCATTATATTTCCGGCATGCTTCACTTATGATGTGGAAGTGACGGCGGGTCCCAGCCTTCTGTTCGATACTATGGCGACCGTATTTAACAACATGGCAGGCGGCAGATGGTGGGGAACCTTATTTTTCCTGTTCATGGTGTTCGCAGCCATGTCCACAGTGCTGGGCGTGTGTGAAAATATTCTGGCCATGGTCCGGGAACTGACCGGATGGTCCAGACCGGCAGGGTGCGTGGCGTGTGGTGTCGGATGTTTCCTGTTGGCTCTGACGACAGCACTGGGCTTCAGTGTATTTCATTTTCAGCCGTTTGCAGCGGGGACGACCTGGCTCGATTTTTGGGATTTTCTGGTGTCGAATAACATCATGCCCATAGGTTCGATCCTGTTGGCGGTATTTTGCTGCTATAAGATCGGCTGGGGTTGGGACAAATTCCTGGAGGAAGCAAATGCCGGCAAGGGCTTAAAGGTCCAGCCGTGGATGAAGCCGGTGTTCAAATATTTTGTGCCTGCGGCAGTGTTGTTCATCTATGTGTACGGAATGGTAAATTTTGCATGGAAATAAAGTAAATAGAAATAGGCGGGCGGCGGAGTGAAAAGCTCCGCCGTTTTTGGACGGAATGATCGTGGAGAGGTTGCGTTATGGCAGAAAAATGGATAGTATAAAGAATAGAAGAGCAGATAGGAGGCACGTATGACAGAGCAGGAGATCCGGACCATATTAAGCAGACAAAGAGAATATTTTGCCACGGGAGCCACACTTTCCCGGGAATTTCGGGCAAAACAGCTGGGAAAGTTAAAGGCATCCCTGCAGTGCCATGAAACAGAATTGAACGATGCACTGCGACAGGATCTGGGGAAAAGCCGGATGGAGAGCTATATGTGCGAGATCGGACTGACTCTGTCGGAGCTGACCTGGATGCAGAAGCACCTGCGAGGACTGATGCGGGAAAAGAGAGTGCCGACACCGTTATCGCAGTTTGCGGCGAGGAGCTTCCGGTCTCCGTCACCCTATGGCACCGTGCTGATCATGAGTCCATGGAATTATCCGGTGTTATTGACACTGGATCCGTTGATCGATGCTATTGCCGCAGGGAATACCGCAGTGGTAAAACCCAGTGCCTATGCTCCGGCGACGGCAGCAGTGTTAAAAATGATTTTGGAAGAATGCTTCCAGCCGGAATATGTGACGGTGATCACCGGCGGCAGAGCAGAGAATCAGGCATTGTTACAGCAGCGCTTTGATATGATATTTTTCACCGGAGGCAAGACCGTGGGACGGGAGGTGCTTAGAAGTGCTGCGGAATATTTGACCCCAGTGACGCTGGAACTGGGCGGGAAAAGTCCCTGTATCGTGGATGCTACGGCGAAGCTTCCGCTGGCGGCGAGGAGGATCGTATTCGGAAAATATCTAAACTGCGGGCAGACCTGTGTGGCACCGGATTATGTGTTGTGTGATGTCAGGATCCGCGACCGATTGGTGGAAGCTATCCGGGCGGAGATCGCGAGGCAGTTTGGAGCAGATCCCCTGCAGAGTCCGGATTACGGGAAAATCATTAATGAGAAGCATTTTCACAGACTGTTGGGTTTGATGGATGCGGAAAAAATCGTCTGCGGCGGACAGTATGACGAGAAGACGTTGCGCATTGCGCCTACGGTGATGACGGATGTGGGCTGGTCGGATGCCGTGATGGGAGAAGAGATTTTCGGACCGATCCTGCCGGTGGTGACTTATAATGCGTATGATACGGAGAAAAACATTGCACAAAATGATTTTAGCGGAGAGGTTTCTGGAACCCATGCTGCCGAGGGAGATTTTGTGGATTGGGCGATCCGCTGCGTAGAGGAACATCCCCATCCGTTGGCACTGTATTTCTTCAGTGAAGATAAAAAAGCTCAGAGACGGATCCTGGATCACTGCCATTTTGGCGGCGGCTGCATCAACGACACCATCATTCATCTCGCCACCAGCGCCATGCCCTTCGGCGGCGTGGGTGAGAGCGGCATGGGTGGGTATCACGGCCGCACCGGATTCGAGACCTTCAGCCATTATCGGAGTATCGTGGACAAAAAGACATGGATGGATCTGCCGATACGGTACCAGAGATATGATGAGAAAAAAGAGAAGTTGTTGCGGCGGTTTTTGAGGTAACGTCCTGAAAAGTGTGAGATGGCACGAGATTACGTCCTGAAAAGTGTAGTGTATAGCCTAAATTACGTCCTGAAAAATGTAATAGCAGGATATTTACGTGAAATAATATAGAAATCGTGAAGGAAAGAAGGTAATTAGTATGAACTTTATCAAACAGAAATGCATTACAGCAGCAGTATTATTGCTGGTTGCTATTTTGTCCATAACGGTTGTAGGAAAATATGCCTCCGCCCCGGAGAATCATCAGAAGACCATTGCCTCTCTGGATGAGAAAAAACAGACGGTCATGGAACTGACGGCGGCATCCACGGTGACCTCTGCACTGATCACCTTGCTTCCGGGCGACACGGCAACACCCATCGCGGAGAAAATGGCAGATGTCAGCGGATACCTGCTGGTGGTCCTCTGCGCTATCTATCTGGAAAAATATCTTGTGACGATTACCGGCTATGTGGCATTTACCTACCTGATTCCGATTGCTTGCGGATTATGGATATTGAATCTGGTTTTTGAAAATGCTACGGTGCGGAAACTGGCGGCAAAACTTGCAGTATTTGGCATTGCCATTTTTCTCGTGGTTCCGGCCAGTGTAAAGATTTCTGACCTTATCGGAGACACCTATCAGGCCCAGATCGAAGCTACCATTGAGGATGCCAGGAACACACAGAGCATACTGGAAAACAGTGGCGTGGTGGATGATGACACTAATGCGACGGAAACAACCGGAATCGATGCGACTTCAAACATTTTCGACTGGGCAAAAGACGCTATTTCCAGCGCTAAAGATTCGGTGGCAAATGTTGTGGAAAATGTGAAAATTTCTACCGAAGAACTGGTACAGAAGGTGGAGAATTCCCTCAATCACTTTATCGAGGCGGTTGCCGTGATGATCATTACTTCCTGCGTGATCCCGATGCTGGTACTGTTGTTGTTTTTCTGGATGGTGAAGATCGTGCTGGATGTGGATCTGAGTGGCGTGAAGATCAAAGGGATGCTGCCGGAGCGGAAGGAGTAGAAACAGAAGGAGAGATAACTTAAGTATTATCTCTCCTTCTATTTATATCAAATTTAACCTAATTATGTCATTTTTTATAAAATGATATAATTAAAAATCCGAAAAGCGTAATTGCATGGTATACTAAAATTATCTTTAGTTTTAATGATGAAATATAATTGGTGCTAAATGTAGCAGAGGCACTACTATATAATTTATATCCAATGACAACGGAGGAAAATAGAATGATCGATACTAAAAAAGAACAAGAACGTGATGAACTGCATCGCGCAATATGGGCAATAGCAGATGAACTCCGTGGAGCAGTGGATGGCTGGGATTTTAAAAATTATGTTCTTGGCACGATGTTCTATCGTTATATTTCCGAAAACCTGTGTAATTACATAAACAGTGGTGAGATTGAGGCGGGCAACGTCGGTTTTGACTTTGCAAAAATGTCGGATGAGGATGCAGAAGAAGCAAGAGAAGGATTGGTAGAGGAAAAAGGATTTTTTATCCTTCCGAGTGAACTTTTCTGTAATGTCCGTGCCAATGCTGCGAATGATGAAAACTTAAATGAAACACTGGAGCGTGTGTTCCGTCACATTGAGGAATCAGCGAAAGGCAGTGAGGCAGAGAGCGACTTTGCCGGATTGTTCGATGACTATGATGTAAACAGCAATAAACTGGGTTCTACCGTTGCAAAGCGTAATGAAAAACTTGTAAAACTGCTGAATGGCGTAGACGAAATGAATCTGGGAGATGTAAAAGACCATTCCATTGACGCCTTTGGTGATGCGTATGAGTACCTTATGACCATGTATGCATCGAATGCCGGAAAATCTGGTGGAGAGTTTTTTACTCCGGCAGATGTGTCCGAACTGCTCACACGTCTTGGAACTGTAGGAAAAACGGAAATCAATAAAGTATATGATCCGGCTTGCGGTTCTGGTTCATTGCTTCTGAAGGCTGAGAAAATTCTCGGTAAGGATGCTATCCGTAACGGATTTTATGGACAGGAAATTAATATTACAACCTACAACCTGTGCCGTATCAATATGTTTTTACATGACGTGGGATTTGATAAATTTAATATTGCCTGTGAGGATACGTTGCTCAGTCCGCAACACTGGGATGATGAGCCATTTGAGTTGATTGTGTCTAATCCACCTTATTCTATCAAATGGGCAGGAGACGAAAATCCTTTGCTTATCAATGATCCTCGTTTCTCTCCGGCAGGAGTACTGGCACCGAAGAGTAAAGCGGATATGGCATTTATTATGCACAGCCTGTCATGGCTTGCATCCAACGGAACCGCAGCAATCGTATGCTTTCCGGGAATTATGTACCGTGGCGGTGCAGAGCAGAAAATCCGTAAATATCTGGTAGATAATAACTATGTGGATTGTATTATTCAGTTGCCGAGTAATTTATTCTTTGGCACTTCGATTGCAACCTGCATTATGGTAATGAAAAAGAACAAGGCAGACAACCATACGCTGTTTATTGATGCCACAAGCGAGTGTGTGAAGGTGACAAACAATAATAAGCTGACACCAGAAAATGTTGATCGCATTGTAGATGTATTTACAAAACGTGAAGAAGTGAAGCATTTTGCACATCTGGCAAGTTATGAGGAAGTGTCCGGTAATGATTATAATCTATCTGTGTCCACCTATGTGGAGACCAAGGATACAAGAGAAAAAATTGATATTGTAAAGTTGAATGCAGAAATCAAAGAAATTGTAACTCGTGAACAAGTGCTTCGTGATGAGATAGACAAGATTATCGCAGAAATTGAGGTGTAATTATGAATGAAAAAGAAGCGTTGAAAAAATTGATTGATAGTCCAAAACAGCCTAATGTTAGCGAATGGGTTTATGAGGTCGAGACATTTTTAGAGGAAATTAATGAAAGTAACGAGGAAGCATGGATGCTTATTGATGGTATAAAAAAGCAAGGAGATGTTTTCCAACGGTGCGAAAATTTAGTGGCATTATTACGACAACTTTACAAGAAAAAATATGATAAAGTGTTCATCCCACCAATCACGAAAAGAAATCAAATATTTGTTGCAATGATGTTCTCAGGGGAAACTGTTTCTACATACGAACAGGTATATAAGCCGGTTATTCAAATGTTGAATTATTCAGCCATGAGAATTGATGAGAAACAATTCAATGGATCTATTATCGGTGAAATTACTACAGAAATAACTGATTCGGTTGCTTTAATTGCAGATTTAACAGGAAATCGTGGCGGCGTTTATTATGAAGCTGGAATTGCCAGAGGATTACAGTTATGCAATCATCCGATTAAATTAATTCTAACTTGTAAACGAAGTTTTTTTGATAATGAAAGGGTTCATTTTGATGTAAGTGGTGACAATATTGTACTTTATGAGAATGACGATGATTTGAGAAAAAAGCTTACACAGAGATTGCAGGCTGTATTGAATGAGGAGACTAAAGCATGAGTAAATTGGAAAAGCTTATTGCAGAGCTTTGTCCTGATGGTGTTGAATATAAAACACTTGGGGAGATTGCATCGATTTCAAGAGGTGGCAATTTCCAAAAAAAAGATTTTTGCGATATAGGAGTGCCATGTATTCATTATGGACAAATATATACAAGATATGATCTGTTTGCAGATAAGACAATTACACATATTACAGAAGAATGTGCAAGAAAGCAAAAATTTGCTAAAACGAATGATATAGTAATGGCTGTGACCAGTGAGAATATAGAAGATGTGTGTAAATGTATTGCTTGGTTGGGAAATGAAGATGTGGCAGTAAGTGGTCATTCAGCAATTATTAGCCATAATCAAGATCCTAAGTATTTGGTATACTATTTTCATTCACAAATGTTTTTTGCTCAAAAAAGGAAGCTTGCGCATGGTACAAAAGTAATTGAGATAACACCAGATACATTAAAAAGCATTAAGCTTCCTATACCTCCGTTGGAGGTACAACGTGAAATAGTCCATATTTTGGACTCTTTCACGTTACTTACAGCCGAGCTTATAGCCAAACTTACAGACGAGCTTACAGCACGAAAGAAGCAGTACGAATTTTATAGAAATGAATTACTTAAATTCTCCGAAAATGAGGTAGAGAATGTTCCTCTTGGAGAATTGTATCCAGATATACGCAATGGATTTGTAGGTACTGTCACTCCCTTTTTTTCAAACAAAGAAAATGGCGTATTATATCTTAGAGGTACGAATGTTCATGATGGTGTTATTAACAACGAGGATGTTGTATATGTGTCAAGAGACTTTCATAAAAAACATATTAGAACCGAATTGAAATCGGATGACATAATTATGGTTCAATCGGGTCATGTTGGTGAGTGTGCCGTGGTAGGGGAAGGATATGCTGGTGCAAATTGTCATGCCTTGATTGTTATGAGTAATGGCGGTAAGTGTAATTCAAAATATATTGTTTACTATTTTCATTCTTATGAGGGAAAGAAAAAACTGAAGGCAATAACAACAGGAGGAACGGTCAAACATATTTTGGCATCTAAAATGAAACAAATTATTGTTCCGGTGCCTTCGCTTGAGGTGCAAAATCGTTTAGTTGAGGTTCTCGATAATTTTGATACTATCTGCACTGACTTGAATATTGATTTACCGGCAGAAACTGAAGCACGTCAAAAACAATATGAATATTATCGTGATCTGCTCTTGACATTTGCAGAGAAGGGTAGCACCGTCTTGACAGACAGACAGACAGACAGACAGACAGACAGACAGACAGACAGACAGAGCTGAGAGCAATTAAGCTCATTCAATATGTGTTTGGTTATGTTATGTTACCACTGAGTAAAATTTGTTACTCGATTTCATCTGGGAAAGCCAAAACAAAGGATAATATTGGTAAATATCCAGTGTATGGATCTACTGGCATAATTGCAAAAACAAATGAGGCAGTTTATAACAAGACAAATATTCTGGTTGCTAGAGTTGGAGCTAATGCCGGATATACACATTTAGCAGAGGGCAGCTATGATGTATCTGATAATACGCTGATTATAGATGTAAAAAATGAATATAATCTCAAATATGTTTATTATCAACTTGTAAACATAGGGTTGAATCGCTACGCAAAAGGTGGTGGACAACCGCTTGTGACTGTTGGACAAATAAAGGAAGTTGTTATTGCAATTCCATCAATGTGGGAACAAGAAAGAATCGTATCTATTCTCGACCGCTTTGACACTCTTTGCAATGACCTATCTGCAGGACTTCCGGCAGAAATCGAAGCACGTCAGAAGCAGTATGAATATTACAGGGATAAGCTGTTATCCTTTAATGAATTACCAAAGTAAGGAGGCGAGGATGTGTCGTACTTTAATATTGTAGCGGAGACATCGGAGAATACCGTTGTCACAGAATATGAGCCGGTCAAGAGACGTTCTGACAGTTATCAGAGCGAAGCGGAATTAGAGCAGGAGTTTATCCGCCTGCTTTGCGAACAAGGATATGAATATCTGCCTATTCACACGGAAAAAGACTTGATTGCCAATCTCCGTAAGAAATTAGAGGAACTGAATAACTATCAGTTTTCAGACACAGAGTGGGAGGACTTTTTCAAAAATGCCGTTGCCAATCCCAATGAACATATCGTGGAAAAGACCCGGAAGATACAGGAAGATAATGTCCAAGTCCTGACTCGTGATGACGGTTCTTCCAAGAATATTACACTCATAGATAAAAAGAACATCCATAACAACAGGTTGCAGGTCATCAATCAGTATGCGATTAGCATGGACAATGGCGCAAAACATAATAATCGTTATGATGTTACAGTATTGGTTAATGGTCTGCCTCTTGTGCATATCGAATTGAAGCGCCGAGGTGTTTCCATACGTGAGGCATTTAACCAGATCAACCGCTACCAGAGGGAGTCTTTCTGGGCAGGATATGGTCTGTATGAGTATATTCAGATTTTTGTTATTTCAAATGGTACTCATACAAAGTATTATTCCAACAGCACTAGGCGGAATGCAGAGCGGGAACGCGAGAAGCGGGGAGCAAGCAAGACGAAAACCAGCAACAGTTTTGAGTTTACCTGTTTTTGGGCGGATGCGAATAACCGGGTTATTCCGGATCTGATTGACTTTACGAAGACCTTTTTTGCAAGACATACGCTTTTGAATATCCTTACGAAATATTGCATCTTTACGTCTGAGGATATGCTGATGGTTATGCGCCCTTATCAGATTACAGCTACGGAACGCATTCTCAACCGTATTGAAATTGCTAATAATTATAAAAAATATAGCAGTGTTGCGGGCGGTGGCTATATTTGGCACACTACGGGCTCTGGTAAGACATTGACCTCTTTTAAGACAGCAAGACTGGCATCAAAGCTTCCCTATATTGATAAGGTATTGTTTGTCGTTGACCGTAAGGATTTGGATTATCAGACGATGAAGGAATATGATCGATTTGAAAAGGGCGCAGCCAACAGCAATACCTCAACTACTATATTAAAACGGCAGTTGGAAGACCTAGATGCGCATATCATCATTACTACCATTCAGAAACTGGCCACTTTTATAAAAAAGAATCCCGGGCACGAAGTGTACATGAAGCATGTTGTTATTATTTTTGATGAGTGCCATCGTAGTCAGTTCGGAGATATGCATACGGCTATTGTAAAAAATTTCAAGAAATATCATTTGTTTGGATTTACCGGAACACCGATTTTCTCTGTTAACTCCGGCAGAGCAAAAAATCCGGAGTTCTTCACTACTGGACAGACCTTTGGTGATCAATTACATAGTTATACGATTGTGGATGCAATCAATGATAAAAATGTCCTTCCGTTCCGTGTGGATTATATTAAAACAATGGACGTGGAGGAAGAAATCACAGACGAGATGGTATGGGACATCAATCGTGAAAAGGTTATGATGGCACCCGAACGTATTCGCATTGTGACACAATACATACTGGAGCACTTTGACCAGAAGACTTATCGTGGAGATAAAACATACATGTATAATACACTCACCAATATTGCGGAAGTAGCTTCTGCTAAAAGGGATGAGGTAGAGGAAATCAAAGAAAAACAGCGTATCAGCGGGTTCAATTCTATTTTTGCGGTATCGAGTGTTCCGATGGCAAAATTGTATTATCAGGAATTCAAGAAGCAGATGGCAGCAGATCCCACAAAGAAATTACGTGTTGCAACTATTTTCAGCTATGGTGCAAATGAGGAAGAGTCGGATGGTATTCTTGGTGAGGAAAATTCAGAGGATACTTCAGCTCTTGATCAAACATCCAAGGATTTTTTGGAAGAAGCCATTGAGGATTATAACAAAATGTTCCATACGAATTATGATACTTCGAGTGACAGATTCCAGAATTACTATAAAGATGTATCGCTTCGTATGAAGAATAAGGAACTGGATATTTTGATTGTAGTAAACATGTTTCTTACAGGTTTCGATGCTACAACACTGAATACCTTGTGGGTGGACAAGAATTTGAAGATGCATGGTCTGATACAGGCTTTTTCTCGGACGAACCGTATTCTTAATTCTATTAAGACCTTTGGAAATATTGTGTGTTTCAGAAATCTGCAGAAGCGTGTGGATAGTGCAATTTCTCTGTTTGGGGACAAGAATGCCGGAGGCATCGTTTTACTGCAGAGTTTTAAGGACTACTATTATGGTTATGAGTCCGCAGATGGAAAGTCTATGCCGGGCTATGTGGACATGATAGAAGAATTAAGCAATAAGTTCCCTCTGTCAGAACCGCAAATTATTGGAGAACAGAATCAGAAGGACTTTATCGCTTTGTTTGGAGCAATTCTTCGCATGCGAAACCTTTTACTTTCCTTTGATGAATTTAAGGGGAATGAATTGATCTCAGAGCGTGATTTACAGGATTATCTAGGACGTTATCAGGATTTGCGTGATGAATGGAGAAATAAACGGCGAGAAAGGACGGATATTACAGATGATGTAGTATTTGAAATTGAACTGATTCGTCAGATAGAAATCAATATTGACTATATTCTTATGCTTGTAAAGAAGTATCATGATACTCATTGCGAAGACAAAGAAGTTCTAATAAGTATTAATAAAGCTATTGATGCCAGTCCGGAATTGCGTAGCAAGAAGCAGCTTATCGAAAACTTTATTGCTGGAATTAACGATGTGGATGATGTTATGAACGAGTGGCATGAGTATGTGGTAGAACAACGTGACCATGATTTGGATACTATTATTGCCGAAGAGAAGCTGAAACCGGAAGACACGCGAAAATTTATGGAGAATGCATTCCGGGATGGAGAGATTAAGACAGCCGGAACAGATATCGATAAATTAATGCCTCCAATCTCCCGGTTTGGTGGTGGCGGTAGAGACAAGAAAAAGCAAGGTGTCATTGACAAGTTTAAAGAATTTTTCGATAAGTATTTTGGTATTGGAGGCTCTAAATCTTTTACGGATCAGGAAACAAAAACAGCTGTATATAATTTCGAACCCAGGGGAACGAAACAAATGGTGGCTGAGTCTAATGCACCTTATGAAGACAATGACACTGAGTAATGAAGTGTAAAAGGAGAGATATTTGTGAAAGGGAAAAAGCGAAAGGCACAAAGGAAAGCGGTACAAACTAATGAGAATACTAAAATCAGAATACAGGAAGTAGACGAGGAAAAATGGATATGCATGCAGGCTGAGGCTTATTATAGGGCATTAAAAAGAATAGAAGCCCAAAAAGAAATAAAGAATCCAGAGTCATCAGTACAATTGACGCGCAAAGAACAGATATTGTATATAATCAACTTTTTCTTTTTTCCCTTCAAAATTTTTGGAAAAGTAAAATTAAAAAAAGAAATCTATAATCTTTCAATTGTTTTTGCAACATCTTTTATTATGGAATTAGTAGGTACAGCAGCGTGGTTGGGAGGATTATGCGGAATACCTTATTTGATTTTAAAAGGAGAATTGCCTTTTGATATTGCAATTATTGCAATGGGTATTTTACTGATTTTTATTGGTAGTATGCTAATTATCGGAGTGAGAAGTTTTGAAAAAGAGGAAGATAGTAATAAAATTTATGCTTTCACAGCTAGTTTTTTAGCATTAGCCAGTTTGTGCGTAAGTATTGTAACGTTGCTGATAGAAAAGATATAATTGAAGGGAGATTATTTATGGAAAAAACAAAAGAGGTGAAAAAACAAGGGAACTTTGCAGAAAAACATCCAAAATTGAATCTGTTATTAGGATTGGCATTAATAATAGCAATGGTAGTAATAATAGTGTTACTAGTTAGGTTTGTGGCACTGAGCATAAAAAGTGGAATGGATGCAAGTGTTGTCTATTTAAAAAATTTTGTTAACAATACAGACAAAGTTATTGTAGTTGCTATGATTACCGGTACAGTATCAATAATAGGTGTCCTTTTTTCATCGGTAGTGGCAAAAATCATTGACTATAGATATAATGTCAAAAAATATTTATATGATAAAAGAGAAATTCCCTATGAGCAATTTATTAGCATGGTCTATGCTATTATGTCGGATACTAAAAAACCAGAAGAACAGCGTATGACAGAGACTGAAATGATGGAAAAGGTAGCCGAATTTTCTAAGGGTTTAACACTATGGGGATCAAACAGAGTCGTTAAGAAATGGTTGAAGTATAGAAAGGCATCTCTAGAAATGGCAGGACCGCAAAGCCTGCTGTTATTAGAAGACATTATGTATGAAATGCGCAGAGATGTTGGGTTGAAGAAACGGATGAAAAAAGGCGATATGTTAGCCTTCTTTGTTAATGATATTGAGAAATTGGTTAAAAAATGAGTTAAGCAGAAAGAATAATTGGCAATATTCAATACATTTATGCGGTAGTTATTAGTGAAAAAGTTTTTTATGTAGAAACTTCTAAGTGAAAAGTATTTATTACAAAGTGAAAATAAACAAATTATGAGATGTTACATATTCCACTCATAGATATTATTATAGTCATTTTTACCAAGGAGGCCTCCCTATGTCCCAACCTATCCAATCCGAAGCCCATCTCACGACCTTTGAAGCCATCAGCATGATCGTCGGCAACAGCATCGGTACCGGCATCATCGCCGTTCCGTATCTTGCCACGAAGAACAGCATGCTGGATGTCGTGTGGATGGTATTGATCGCCTATTGTGTGAACGTGATCCTGCATCTGATCATTGCCGAGCTGTCTTACAATAACGGTGGTGTCCAGCTGGTGAAAAGCTTTGAAGGAGAGCTGTTTCATGGGAAAATGAAGCAGATCTTCAGCTGGAGTGTATTTATTGTCTATGGACTGGCAATTATGATCGGTGTCAGCGGCAACATCAACGGCGGAGCGCAGATTTTTGTGAACTGGTTCGGAATGCCTTTTGTGGCGGCGCAGGTTTTGTACTATGTGATCGCCGGAGTTGTGGTGTTTATCGGCATGAAAGCCGTGGGCATCGCGCAGAAATACGCAGTCATTGTCCTCATGGGCATTGTGGCAGTGATGACGGTAGGCACATTTATGCATCCGCTGAATTCTTTGCAACGGGCACAGTTCCACTGGAATAATCTGCTGGCGCTGTACAGTATGGTGGTATTCGCCACATCTGCCAATCAGGCAGTGATCCAGGTGGTGAAAGGTCTGGATGGCAACGCGAAACAGATCCGCCGCTCCATCTTCATCGGTTTTGGGCTTTCCTCAGTGTTTGTTCTGATCGTGACGGGCACGGTTCTCCTGGGAACCAAGGGAGCACTGGAAAAAGAACTGGCATACATGCAGTTGGGAGAGAGCATCGGTACCTGGGCAATGATCCTGGCAGGCGTATTTTCCCTGTTTGCTTTACTTACCACGTTCTGGAGCAATACTCTCGCCCTCCGCGATGTGGTTCATGAGCAGATCGGCAGCGGCAACCGCATCAGCTGGCTGATCGCCACAGTCCCCTGCATCCTGTTTGCTGTGTTTGGAGTGAACAGCTTTATCGTTCTGACCCGGATCATGAGTGGCGTTGTGGTACTGGTGAGCATCATGCTGGTGCTGACCTATGGAAAGTCCAGGAAAAAAGCCGGCAGCAGTCCTATCTGCGGCGTGATCGGCACAGTGCCGTTTCAGGTGCTGATGGTGCTGTCTACGCTACTGTCTGCAATCGGTGCGTTGATCCCATTGAGCTGATTTCAAAAAACTCAAATACAATAGTGAAACAGATTAAGTGACAGAAAAGAGATTACTATGTATACCTCTCAAAATTTTCAAATTCGGGACGAAGAGACTTTTTCCCTTTGCATCCCGACGGACAGAGATTATAAAATATTACAGCTGACAGACCTGCACCTTGGTTTCGGCATGTTTTCCGGGAAAAAGGACAGACTGGCGCTGGCAGCGGTGACGGAGCTGATCCGCCGGACGGGACCGGATCTGATCGTCCTGACCGGAGATTCTGTTTTCCCGTTTTTCCCGAAAAGCGGTACCATGAACAACCGAAAGCAGGCAGAAAAACTGCTGGCATTTCTGGATGGTTTTCAGATTCCCTATACGTTTGTCTTCGGCAATCATGACTGTGAGATGGGGGCTGCATGCAATAAAGAGCAACTGGCGGAGATTTTTGCAACGGGAAAATACGCTGTTTTTACCAAAGGAAGATATGAGCATAGTCCTCAAAACCCCATTGCAGGCGTCGGAAATTTTGTACTAGATCTGATCGATGGAGAAGGCAGAATTCTCCTGCCACTCATCCACCTGGACTCTAACATGTACGGCGACGGCTGGTTTTTCAGCGGTTTCGACTGCATCCATGAGGATCAGACGGACTGGTGTATGGAGAAATTGAACGAGAGAAAAGTACCGGCTATGGCATTTTTCCACATGCCGCCCGCGGAGTTCAAGGAAGCCTACGAGAAGATGAAACTAGGCGATCACAGTGTGATCTATGAACACGGCAGTATCGGAGAAAAGGATGAGTATTTCGGAATATCGAACCGACCACCTCATTTTTTCGAAAAAGCAGTGGATAACGGCTGGCTGAAATGGATCTTCTGTGGACACGATCATCTGAATACGTTGTCACTGACCTATAAAGGTATCCGCATGACTTACGGAATGTCCATTGA
>ENA-ORLW01002641-ORLW01002641.1-human-gut-metagenome-genome-assembly--contig:-NODE-2641-length-15567-cov-2.768044_pt1 | contig 15567 bp, 15 predicted proteins | sample MGYA00243017_ERZ508829 | MGnify/ENA primary metagenome ERZ508829 (study PRJEB26277, sample SAMN04329776) | human gut metagenome | biome: human-associated habitat | host: Homo sapiens | place: USA...
GCAGCTACATCAGAAAAAGCGTATGATGCATGAGCGGCTGCATGGTTACCATCCATGGTTTTCATCTTTCTTGCCATAGTTTGTTTTTCCTCCTTAAAGGTATGATGAAAATAATATTTCTAGACACAATGTGTCTAAAAGTCCATATGACATTATAGCATAATCTTCCAATGATGTCTATTTTGATTTTTGTACATTATCACATACAAAGATTACCAGAAAGCAGAAAAAAAGCCAGCCAGATACTCCTTTATGGAGTCTGACCAGCTTTTTAGCATATTACATTTCCGGCATGAGAACTTCCTGAAGGGATTTTCTCTTAAGCATTTCCCACACCCCCTGCTGAATCTCACAGAGTTCTCTGTGCATGTAGCAAGGAAGATGATCTCCTTTTCCATCTGTTGGACACTCATAACCTGAAGCCATACATTCTATAATGAACAAATCCGGGTCAATAGCCTTATATACGTCAAACAGAGTCAGTTCACCAAGTGATTTATTCATGGCATATCCACCATGGACTCCGCGATATCCTTTCACAATACCGGCTTTCTGAAGTTTCTTTAGTATCTTATAGGCAAAGGGAGCGGTAATGGATTCCTTCTCGCAGATTTCATTAACGCTAAGGCGAGTTTCCCCTGACAGTGCCCGAAGAACTCTTGCTGCGTAATCGCACTCTCTTGTAATAAACATGTCTGTACCTTCTCCTTACTGGACACAAATCGTACTGATTCTTATATTATGTCCCTTTTCTTCTCTTCCCCTCCCAGTATATTCAAATTATAGCAATTTTCAACTTCTATTTCAATAGTTTTTTAATTTTTTTAACATTAATTTCACACTATTTTTAGTTATCGACTGTTTTTAGACGTTTATTTATTTCCAGACAGATTTCTTCCGCTGTCCGATTGTCTGTTTTTATAACAAAGTCTGCAGCAGCTTCATACTTGGGACGCCTTGCCTCCATCAATTCTTTTATGTATTCCGGATTCATATTTTTTTCCAGAAGAGGTCTGTTGTGGCTGCCTTTCACTCTTTCGTAAACAGTCTCTGGTTCTGCTGTCAAAAGAACAATCGTTCCATTCTTCTTCATCTCATCTACATTGCACTGACGCATTACAGTTCCTCCGCCACACGATACTACGATATTATCCATGGCAGAAATTTTTCTTACAAGTTCGGTCTCCAGATTCCGAAAATATTCTTCCCCTTTTTTTTCAAAAATTTCAGGAATGCTCATTCCCTGTTCCTGAACAATCTGCTCATCCATCTCAATTTTGTCAAAACCACATACCTCGTGCAGGCAATTCAGGATCGTACTTTTGCCGGTTCCCATAAAACCGGTAAGATATATCTGTTTCTTCGGCATAATTTTCCCTCCAGTTAAATACCAGGAAAGCAGCACCGTAACCCACCTTTTAGAAAAAAATTCCGGAGCTTTTATTCCTTCTGGCATTATATTCAGCCATTATAACAGCGGCTTTTTTTTTTGTAAAGTATAAGGTTTTTGGGTTTTGTAAGTTTTCTCCATGTTTCTGCTGTAAAACAGCCTTTAAACAAGAAATAATTGTTGCAAATTTGCCAGTTTACGATAAAATGAAAATCGGCTATACTTATTATTATATGTGCATTTATAAGGATAACGTTTTAATATAGGAGGAAAATATGATTTCAGCAAACAATATTACTTTGCGAGTTGGAAAGAAAGCTCTTTTCGAAGATGTTAATATCAAATTTACAGAAGGAAACTGCTACGGACTTATTGGCGCCAACGGTGCAGGAAAATCTACATTTCTGAAGATTCTTTCCGGTCAGCTGGAGCCTACCAAGGGCGACATTGTGATCACACCAGGACAGCGTCTCTCTTTTTTACAGCAGGATCACTTCAAATATGATGCCTATACAGTTCTCGACACTGTAATTATGGGTAACCTTCGTCTTTATGAGGTAATGAAGCAGAAGGACGCTCTTTATGCGAAGGAGGACTTCACTGAGGAGGACGGAAACCTCGCAAGCGAGCTTGAGGGCGAATTTGCCGAGCTTGGCGGTTGGGAGGCTGAAAGTGACGCATCAAAGCTCGTACAGGGTCTTGGTCTTGACGAGAGTATTATGTACGCTCAGATGAGCAGTCTTGCAGGTAACGAAAAGGTCAAGGTACTGCTCGCACAGGCACTTTTCGGAAATCCTGACATTCTGCTGCTGGATGAGCCTACCAACCATCTGGATCTTCCCGCGATTGAGTGGCTTGAAGAATTCCTGATCAATTTTGATAATACTGTTATCGTGGTATCCCATGACCGTTACTTCCTGAACAAGGTTTGTACACAGACTGCTGATATTGATTATGGTAAAATTCAGCTGTACGCAGGTAACTATGATTTCTGGTATGAATCCAGCCAATTGATGATTAAGCAGATGAAAGAAGCCAATAAGAAAAAGGAAGAAAAAATCAAAGAATTGCAGGAATTTATCCAGCGATTCAGTGCAAATGCTTCCAAATCCAAACAGGCAACTTCCAGAAAACGTGCGCTGGAAAAAATCGAGTTAGACACTCTGCGCCCATCCAGCCGTAAATATCCTTATGTTGACTTTAAACCGGACCGCGAAATCGGAAATGAAGTCCTTACCGTTACCAATCTTTCAAAGACGATTGATGGCGAAAAAGTGCTTGACAATGTTTCCTTTACCGTTGGCCACGATGATAAAATTGCTTTTGTTGGTTCTTACGGTATTGCGGCAACAACCTTATTCCAGATTCTTGCCGGTGAAATGGAACCGGACGAAGGCGATTATAAATGGGGAATTACAACTTCCAACTCATATTTCCCGAAAGATAACACAGCATACTTTGACAGTAACGATACCATCGTAGACTGGCTAATGCCATTTTCTCCGGAAAAAGATGCTACTTATGTCCGCGGCTTTTTAGGACGTATGCTCTTTAAGGGCGACGATGGATTAAAGAAAGTCAATGTACTTTCCGGTGGTGAGAAAGTTCGTGTTATGCTTTCCAAAATGATGATGCTTGGTTCTAACGTCCTTTTAATGGATGAGCCAACAAACCACTTAGATATGGAATCCATCACTTCCGTAAACAATGGTCTGATTAAATTCCCCGGTGTTGTTTTATTCACTTCCCAGGATCATCAGTTTATCCAGACCATCGCCAACCGTATCATTGAATTTACGCCAAATGGTATGATTGACAAGGTAACCACATATGACGAATATCTCGACAGTGATGAAATGGCCAGAAAACGTCAGGCTTTAAGCTGATTTGACGCTGACTTGAAAAGACAAAACTTGACAATATTCATCCAATCAGATACAATGGTTGGAAAATAATCCATAACGACCCTGGATACAAAAGGAGATGAGGACTTGGGGCCCAGTGACGCGGTAAATATACTTATAATTATAATTTTACTCATATTATCCGCATATTTCTCTTCTGCAGAGACGGCATTAACAACGGTAAATAAAATCCGCATGCGCTCTTTGGCAGAGGAAAATAGTAAAGCAGCAAAACGCGTTTTGAAGTTAATCGAAGAACCTTCCAAAATGCTGAGTCCTGTCCTGAATAGTAACAACATTGTAAATCTTTCTGCTTCTTCGATATCAACATCCTATGCATTTTCAATATGCAAACGGATTGGTATGGAAAACAGCACTAGTCTTTTTGCCGGTATCGCAACCGGTATTCTGACTGTATTGATTTTGATTTTTGGTGAAATCACACCAAAAAATCTTGCGACAAAAAATGCAGAGAAATTAGCACTCTTCTATTCGAGTTCAATTTCCGCTATCACTCACATATTGACGCCTGTTATTTTTATCGTCAACCAATTTGCAAGATTTTTAATGTTTTTACTGCGTGTGGACACTTCAAAAAAATCAAGCAGTATTACAGAAGATGAGCTGCGTACCTTTGTTGATGTCAGTCACGAAGAAGGTGTCATCGAAAGCGAGGAGCGTAAGATGATTACCAATATCGTAGACTTTGGTGATACACTTGCCAAAGATGTTATGATTCCACGTATGGATATTGCCATGGTGGAGGCAAACATTTCCTATGACGAACTGCTGACGGAATTTACGGAAAACAAATACGCAAGACTTCCGGTATACGAAGAAACCATTGATCACATCATTGGTATTATCAACTTGAAAGATTTCGTTTTTTATCAAGGCGACAAAGAAAACCTGAACATCAAATCTTTGATGCGGGAAGCTCATGTCACTTATGAATACAAAAATGTCTCCGAACTTTTCATGGAAATGCGGAAGGACTCCATTCCGATGACCATTGTTCTGGACGAATATGGTGCTCTCGCCGGTCTGATTACCATGGAAGACCTCATTGAGGAAATCGTTGGCGAACTACGTGATGAGTACGACACAGACGAAGAAGATGACATTCAGGTACTTTCTGATTCCGTCTACAAAGTGCTTGGTTCTACACCATTAGATGACATTGCCGAGGCACTCGGCGTACCGCTTAAATCCGATGATTATGACTCGATTGCGGGGCATGTCATTAACCTGTTGGAGCATTTTCCAACTGAAGGGGAAACAGCCGAAGATGAATTTGCCAGGTACACAGTACTTAAAGTCGACGGAAATCGAATTGATACAGTAAAACTTGAACTCAAACCAAAAATAACAGAGGAGCCGGAAGAAGCCGAATAGTTTCTTTCGGCTTCTTGCCATTTAATCTCTTTCAAAAACAATTTTTCTTCTCACACTCACCGTCTCTTCTTTTCCCTCATCCATATTCATTCTGCCGCAGACCTCCACATCCATCTGTCTTTTATCATAATCCATTTTATGAACCAGAACCGTCAAATCAATTTCATGGTTCCATTTTGCAATCAGGGACTGTAAAAGGGCTGCTAGCATCTCATTGCGATTTTCAATTCCATAATGGTTTTCCTCCATCACCTCCGACATTGTCTGCTCCATAGCAGATGATAAAGAAGTTTCCGCTCTTTCATATGACCACATTCGTTTTGACGCCGTATGTTGAATCATAACAACAAATAAAATTGAACCAATTCCAATCATCGATATCACAATTGTCTTCACACAAATCACCTCCTATCCTGCATATTCATACCCATCAATCACATATTTTTTTCGTAATCCAAAAGGAAAAACGACATCATACCACAGAATAACACGAACATACCCTGTCGTTTTACTCTTTATCTGTACCTGATAGCCTCTGTCTTTTGCCTCCTTATTACATTGTTTTTTTGCTTCTTCCGAATAATCACTTTTCTGCAATTGATATACAGCCTCCCGGTAATATGTTCTGGCACTTCCATATCTCACATTTTGAGAGAGATAGAACACCAAAAGAAAAGAAAGCGCTGTGAACAATAACATAAGTATAAATTCATCCACTAATCGGCTCATCTCACCCTCCATTCCAAATCGTCATCTGCTGAACAAGAAGAGAAAATACCAAAACACTGTCCCACATGATTTTTACACCGGCAATAAAAAGTGGAATCCGACGAAATGCACGCAGACGCAACGCATGTTTTTTACTGCTACTCTCCTCTTTCTCATCGTACTTACTATACAACTGTTCCATAAGGAAAAATATCTCCTGCTTTGCCTGCTCACAGCCATCGACATTTGCCCTTCCCAATACTCTCATTGCGATGCGAAACTCCATGTCATCAAATTCCTCACAAAAAGAATCATATGGTTTATAAGAGGCCGGATCCTGCCGAATATTTTCCAATAAAGTTTCCAACTCTTCACGAAACCAGCCATCCATTCCCTCAATCGACAGCAAAATCATTTGATAAACACCTTTTGTCTGCAAAGAACAGGCAGCTATCATAATCCAGTAAGAAGCCATCTGTCTCATCTCCTGCGCTAAGATGGTACTGTCCTTTTTCCTCTTTTTCTTCCAAAACCATAATAAAAAACAAGTAACAGTCAACAAAACCATACCACAAAAAACAGCAGTAGAACCAAGTATATTCGTTTCTTTTCCCATCAACATAAGAGAGCAAAAATGCAACATAAGAAAAGAAACCAAACAAAGGATAAATGCCAGTATCACCGATAACAAATACTCTTTTTTTATCTTTTTCTCAGACTGCCTTCTTTGTTCTCTTCTCCTTTTCCACGCATCAAAATCACGTGTTATAAAATCAAGTGCTTCCCCTTCCATCGTTTCCATTCGCTCATACAAATGGAGGAAACGATAAATCACAGCAATCTCATGATAAAGAGATTCATCGCACACTTTCATGAAAGCCTCCAATCATTTCCGGGAACAATTTCCCCAATTTGAAATTTTCTCGACAAACTTTTGGGAAGACGGTAATTAACAACTTTTCCATCTTCCACGAGCATAATCATCCGGTTCGCAGTTTCTCCTCCCCTTACCGGTTCCCGTTCAAACACACCAATCTGGTCAATAAAGCGGTGCAAAAGTCCTGTCTCATCCCGTTTACTTTTTACTAAAATACCAATATCCAAGTAACGATACGCGTCATTTTCAATCCATCTGCTATCTTCTTTTTCCCCTGCCATAGCTAAGATTCTCTCCGGAATACTCCTTACATCCTCTGCAAGCATCGTAGTCATTCCACAAGCTCCGGTACGAATTGACTCTAAGAAACATTTCACCTCCTCGGACTTGATTTCGGACAAAATCAGCCAGTTTGGCAATTGTTTCATACATATTTGGATTGCCTGCGTATAAGAAAAGTTTTCCGCCACTCTCATCTCCACACAATCTTTATTAGGATTCATTTTCTGATAATGAATCTCTAACACATCCTCTATCGTAACGGTTCGCTCTGCAGCAGGAATATACTGCGTCAGATATTTCAATAATTCTGTTTTTCCGGAACCGGAACATCCGCATATTGCAATACTGCAATGCGCTGCCATACATTGAATCAGAAATTCAATCACTCTTGCATCACAGTAGCCATTTCCTGTCATATCCTCTTTTTTCAGCCGGCGCACGGCAGGTGTTTTTTTCAGTGAAATCGAAAGCCCGGAATACGCAACACTTGGATGCACCAGACAGACACGAAGTTCTTCCGTTTCCACTTCCATAACCGGATTATCCCTGTTAAATGCCTTATTTGATAAATTCGATAATAGCATGGAAAACCGATTTGCAAATGACTCAGATAAAACTTCCGGTGCCATATACCGCCCCTTTTCCAAGTCATCAATCCATAACTGTCTGCCATTCCAATGAATATCTGTGACCGTTTCTTCCATCACGTAAGGATATAAAACACCATAGTCCTGACGCTTCAGCAAATAATCTTTTTGAAATTCATTCATTTTTTACCACTCCTTTTTTCGCCTTTGCAAACTGTCTTAAAAAGCTATCATTTACCTCTCTGCTAAAGGGCTTTTCCTGACGGTGTATAAACTGTCGTGCCACCTCCAGTGCATCTACCGAAAAATGCCACTTTTCTTCAACAAAATCTGTATTATCCGGCTCGACATACAAAACCCGCCCATGTATTTCTTCTTTTTTATCCATAACCGGCATTATTGTTTTTTTATGCTCTGTCGAATCTGTCTTTTGTTGTTTTTCCTTTTTTATGGTATCTGTCTTTTCCGGCTTTGGTTTTGCCGTTTTAGTTGGCATAAGGTTATGTTTTTGTTGGTTTTCATTTGTGTTTTTTTGCTTCGACTTAGTTATCTCTGACTGATTTTGTTTTGGCTCCTTTTTCTTTGATTTCTTATTTTCCCAGCCGGTAACCTTGCCATCAGCATAAATCTGCTCCTTCCTTTCATCCGGATTGTTTGTCAATGTACCGCCCTGAACATATAACGAACCGCCTTTTGCCACATAAACAGCTCCACCGACACCTCCGTAACAAATATCACCTTTTCGATAACCTTTGGCCGTATTTCCCGATATAACTCCACCTTTGAACCAGACACTGCCTTCCGAGTAAATCGCTCCACCTCTTCCATCAAACCCTTCCACAGCACCGATTCCTATCGTTTTGTTACCAGTAATTACACCTCCCTGTATCAGTAATCGGCCGCCCTTTTTTACATAAAAGGCCGCTCCACCGGAAACATTTCTGTTGTTACGCACGCTCCCTGCTTTCATAATGCAAACACCTCCGCTGCCAATCTCAACTGCTCCACCTCCGTTGGCCGCAAGCGTTTCATTCACATTATCCTGCAAAAAGCATCCTTTCCCAATCACCAATGTTCCCTGTCTGACTTCGATTAACCTTCCAAATATCTTAGATTTTGTATTTTCCCCTGCACTGCCGGAAACCGTCACACAGCTCCATTCACATTTTTTCCCCTGCACTAAAAACAGACATCCACCATAAACTTTCCCATGCAAAGCACTCCGAACCAGATTATGTCCTCTGCCATGAATTATTTTCTCTCCTCGTATCACTACAGGTTCATCCACGATTATATCCGAAGTCAGCTCGATGGTTTCCTTCGTATCCGATTCACACAACTGCTTAAACTCCGAAAAATCAGATACCATCCTTTTTGCTAAAACCGGCCGTACACTCACACAGAGCGAAAGAGCGAAAAAAAGTGCAATTCTTTTTCTCATTTTCTTCATGCTCCACCTCTCCTTTCATCCATGCTTCCGAATCTGTTCCTGCAGCAAAGACACTGTCTCTTTCACCGCCTGCATAAACATCTCATGGGAAAGAGAATTTTCTTGCATATAATTTTTCAGCAAAAAAGGAATCAGCTGTCCCCTTGACATTGCATCGGAAAAACCGGTATCATGCGGAATCGTGCCAATCTTTGCGCCGGGTATATGAAACTGTTTCATAATCGCCGACTTTGTAAGCTCCGACTTTCCATCATAATTTCCAATCAGATAAAATGCCTTTTCCTGTATGGATGAGTAATTTCGAAAAAAATGAGAAAGCAATGGAAGATTCTGATTCAAATTCACAACAACCAAATCTGCCTGTTGTAAAATTTTACGCGAGCTCGCTAACGGCGCGGCCGACGTATCGACCATAACCATATCGCTAAGCCGCTCTAAACATTCCATCGTTCGAACTGCTTCCCGTTCTAAATAATACTCCAGATAATCAGAACTCTTTACCGGTTCTGAAGGAAGATAAAAAAGACGTTTTCCCAAGTAATCCTTAGTCAAACCATATAAATTTTCTTCAGAAAGTTCTTCCCCTTTTTCCACTAATTGAAGAACCTTCTCCAGACCGCTTGCGGTCTGGTAATACATGGGCTCTCTTACACATCCGGCAGACTGCGGATGATAATAAGTGCTCCCCAGATTCACAATATTTTTGTGATTTTCAAAGACAATTGTCCGCTCATTCGGACAACTTAATGCTGATAATACGCTGATACAAGCCAAATTACTTGTAACACCGGAATGTCCTCTGACATTGCTCCAAAAAGCAATTTTCATTTTGGTACCTCCTTTTTGTTATTGGAGGTGGAGTGTTTCCTATCTTAGCACCTTATTTTCTCCTTGTAAATTATCAATTAGTACCAAAAAAGAAACTAAAAATTTGTTCAAATACACGTTTTTTCAGCGAAAAACGCCGGGAACACAAAAATCCCGGCGTCATACGACATGTTTTCCAATTATTTACTTTTGAACACCGTACTTCTCATAGTATGAGTCGATGGATGCCTTCATTTTGTCATCAATCACAATTTTTCCAAGGCATTCTTTATTATACAAACGCTCAACTACCTCTTCCATTGAAACGATAGCAGCCGTTTTGAATCCATATACTTCACGAATTTCATCCAGCGCACTCTTTTCTTTTGTTTTTCCCTGCTCCATACGATTTAGGGAAACCATAAGTCCAACAATCTCCACATCTCCCTGTGCCTGAATAATCGGGAAAGTTTCTTCGATGGATTTTCCTGAAGTCGTAACATCCTCAATAATTACCACACGCTCTTTATCCTTAATTTTGCTTCCAAGCAAAATTCCGGTATCACCATGATCCTTGATTTCTTTGCGGTTTGAACAGTAACGGATTTCTTTGCCATACAATTCATAAAAAGCAATTGTGGTTGCTACGCTAAGCGGAATTCCTTTGTATGCAGGTCCAAATAAAACGTCAAAATTATCTCCATACTGGTCATGAATCGCTTTTGCATAATATTCGCCTAAACGTTTTAACTGGGAGCCGGTTACATAAGCACCTGCGTTCATGAAAAATGGTGATTTTCTTCCGCTTTTCAGCGTAAATTCACCAAATTTCAAAACATCGCTCTCTACCATAAACTCAATAAACTCTTCCTTATATCGTTCCATTTTCGTTCCTCCTAGTCGTTTAACAGTTTTTCAACGGATGCTAATTTGACACAAAGAACAAACATTTTTGTTGCTTCTGCCATTTCTCCCGGTGTTGGGAAAGAAGGGGCGATTCGGATATTGGAATCTTCCGGGTCTTTTCCATACGGATAGGTAGCACCTGCTCCCGTAAGAACTACACCAAGCTGCTTACATTTATCAACAATCGCTTTTGCACAACCAGGCATTGCATTAAAGGAAATGAAATAACCACCACGCGGTTTCACCCAGGAACCAATTTCAAGCCCCTTGAGTTCTTCCTGTAAAATCTGCAAAACAGCCTCAAACTTCGGACGCAGAATTTCTGCATGCTTCTGCATATGATTTTTAAGACCGTCAATATTCTTAAAAAATCTTACATGACGAAGCTGATTAATCTTATCATGTCCGATAATCTGCACAGTCATGTGCTGACGGATAAATTCCACATTGGCTAGTGATGTCGCAATTGCAGAAACACCGGAGCCAGGAAAACTTACCTTTGAAGTTGAACCAAACATGTAAACCATATCCGGATTTCCTGCTTTCTCACACTCCTCCAAAATGTTTGGAATTTTGTCATGAATTTCATCGTAAATGTGATGAATACAATACGCATTATCCCAGAAGATACGGAAATCTTCTGCTTTCGGATGAAGATTTGCAAAACGTTTTACTACCTCATCCGAGTATGTGATACCAGTCGGATTAGAGTACTTCGGCACACACCAGATACCTTTTACTGCCTCATCGTTATTCACATATTTTTCAACTAAATCCATATCCGGACCATTTTCATCCATCGGGATGTTAATCATCTCGATACCAAATAACTCCGTAATTTTGAAATGTCTGTCATATCCGGGAACCGGACACAAAAATTTAACTTTATCCAGTTTACACCACGGAGTTGAACCATTCACACCACGAATCATGGAACGGGCAACCGTATCATACATAATATTCAAGCTGGAATTTCCACATATAATTACATTGTCCTTTTTTACTTCCATCATATCAGCTAACAACTGGCGGCACTCTCCGATTCCATCCCAGTCACCATAGTTTCTGGTATCATTTCCTAATAAAGTTTTCATGTCAGATTTGCTGTTAATCACATCCAGCATCGGCATAGATAATGCAAGCTGAGAAGCTCCCGGCTTACCACGTGCCATATTTAAAGACAATCCTTTCGCCTCTTCCGTTTTAAACTCTTCTTCCAGACTAGCTTTCAATGACAGGAGTTCCTCCCTGCTCATCTGCATATACGATTTCATATTGACCTCCATTCTAAAGTGTTTCGAAACACTTCCTTTTGTATCTAAACTTAATTTCTTACTATTTTACACATCCGATAATATCTCGGATACTCGAAAGTTTTTCCTTCTTTACATACTCCTCTAATCCATCAATAATCTGGGATGTTACATACGGATTAAAAAAGTTTGCCGTACCGACTGCCACCATGGTAGCACCTGCCATCAAAAATTCAAGAGCATCCTCGGTATTTTGTACACCACCCATTCCTAAGACTGGAATGGAAACAGCATTTGCCACCTGATATACCATCCGCACTGCAACCGGTTTCACGCATGGACCGGACATACCGCCGGTCTGATTGGCAAGAGCAAATGTTTTTCTTGCTACATCAATTTTCATACCGGTCAGCGTATTAATCAGCGAAACACCATCTGCACCTCCGGCTTCCACCGCTTTTGCCATCTCTGTAATGTCCGTGACATTCGGACTAAGTTTCATAACAATCGGCTGCTTTGCCACTGCTTTCACAGCTTTCGTAATTTCTTCCGCCATTTCCGGTTTCTGTCCAAAAGCAATCCCGCCTGCCTTTACGTTCGGACAGGAAATATTAATCTCTAACATATCCACGTCTTCATCCGCAAGACGTTCAACTACTTCCACATAATCCTCTTTGGAACGCCCGCACACATTTACGATAATATGTGCACCATGCTCATACAGATATGGCAAATCACGTGCAATCAAAGTATCAATTCCCGGATTCTGAAGCCCAATAGCATTGAGCATACCACCGTGAGTTTCCACAATACGCGGTGTCGAATTTCCGGACCACGGCACATTGGCAACACCTTTTGTCGTCACGGCACCAAGTTTCTTCAAATCCACAAATTCACTGTATTCGAGTCCGGAGCCGAATGTACCGGACGCCGTCGTTATTGGATTTGGAAACGTGATTCCCGCGAAATTTACTTCTAACTGTTTGCTCATTTTCCTCCTCCTTATAACTCAATGTCTGTCGATAAAAAGACCGGACCATCTTTACAGATACGTTTATTTTTCACTTTTGAATGCGAGTCGATTTCCTTTGACTCACACACACAGGCAAGACAGGCACCAATACCGCACGCCATCTTTTCTTCCATTGAAATCCACGCCGGAATCTGTTTTTCAAAAGCCCATTGTTTCACACCGCGAAGCATCGGCGTTGGTCCACAGGAAAAAATACAGTCTCCGGTCACACCTTCTGCTTCCATGGCATCCAAAACAGTTCCTTTTATTCCTATACTGCCATCATCTGAAGCAATTACAACACGGTCTGCCGCCTCTTCCAATTCTTCCCGCAAAAAAGTATCGGCATTTCGGTAACCAACCACCACCGTTGTTTTGCAAGGCAATTGCTTTGCAAGTTCCAAAAGCGGCGGAATTCCAATTCCACCACCAATTAACACTGCCGTCTTGTCTTTTTCACAAGCATCCAATGGAAATCCATTTCCCAAAGGTCCGAGAATCCGGATTTCATCATCCTTTTCTTTCGCCGCAAATTCCTTTGTTCCCGCACCAACAATGCGGAATACAATGCGGAGAAGACCATCTTTTTGATTCACTTCACAAAGACTTATCGGACGTGGAAGAAGTGTATCCGAATTATCGCAGTACAGCGAAATAAACTGTCCCGGTTTTGCCGATTTTGCAACTCCCGAAGCCGACAGCCACATGGATACAATCCCCTCTGCAAGAACAGAAACTTCCGTTACCTTTGCCATACACTGTATCTTTGCCATCATCATTTCCTTTCCAAAACTATTTTCTAAAATCATTAGAAAATACGGTTAATATCCTCAATCATGTCAATTACTGCCTGACGAGAAGCATCGGCATAATTTTTCTCACCAAATGAAGCATACTTCTCCTGTTTGTAAGCACAAATAATACCACGGGATGAATTTACAATTGCGCCAAGTCCATCTTCATTGAAGTATGGACGAAGAGAATCTGCTGTTCCTCCCTGTGCACCATAACCCGGCACCAGAATATAACTTTTTGGCATAATATTACGAAGCACTTTACCCATTTCCGGATAAGTAGCACCAACAACCGCACCTACCTCGCTGTAACCGCAGGAGCCAACACAATCTTCGCCCCATTTTGCCACATGTTCACCAACTAACTCATACAATGGTTTTCCATCGATTAACTTATCCTGAAATTCGCCGGAAGATGGATTTGAAGTCTTTACCAAAACAAAAATACCCTTCTTTTCCTCTTTGCAGACATCAACAAATGGTTTCACACCATCGGTACCAAGATACGGATTGACCGTAATCATATCCTCATCAAAGCCACGGCAAACGGTAGTCCCAACGGTCACACTGCCCAAATGAGCATTTGCGTAAGCCGTTGAAGTCGAACCAATATCGCCACGTTTCACATCACCGATAACAACCAGTCCCTTTTCTTTGCAGTAATTTACTGTTTTCTGAAAAGCCACAAGTCCCGGAATTCCAAACTGCTCATACATGGCAATCTGAGGTTTTACAGCCGGAATCAAATCATAAACCGCATCCACGATTCCTTTGTTATATACCCAAATCGCTTCTCCGGCCGCCTCCATGGTCTCTCCATATTTTGAAATGGCATCTTTTAAAATCCATTCCGGAATATAAGAAAGCATAGGGTCTAATCCAACAACAACCGGTGCCTTTGTCTTTTTAATTTTTTCAACTAATTGATCAATCATGGTGTCCTCCATTTATTCATATTGATAAACAATGTTTCCGCCTACAATCGTATAATACACACGACCATTGACTTTTGCTCCATCAAATGGTGTGTTCTTACCTTTTGATAAAAAGGTATTCTTATCAATCACATATTCCGAATCCATATCCGCAATTGTAATGTCCGCCGGTGCCCCCACAGAAAGTGTTCCGCCTGGTACCGAAAGAATCCGGCATGGATTCGTACTCATTTTTTCAACTAACTGAAGCGGGGTTAATTTTCCCGTCTTCACAAGATGTGTCACAGAAAGTGCATATGCCGTTTCTGAACCAACAATTCCAAACGGTGCCTTTGCAATCGACTGTTTCTTTTCTTCTTCGCCGTGTGGCGCATGGTCCGTAGAAATTGCTTCCATCGTGCCATCCGCTAAACCATCCACCAAAGCTTCTACATCCGCAGCACTTCGCAGTGGTGGATTCATTTTATAATTCGCATCGTCTCCTGCGATTTCATCCTCTGTCATTGCAAAATGATGTGGACATACTTCTGCTGATACACTGACGCCATCCTTTTTTGCAATACGAACCATTTTTACACTGTCTTTTGTTGAACAGTGACACAAATGAAGATGAACTCCGGTTTCTTTCGCAAGAAGAATATCTCTTGCCACAATCACATCTTCTACCGCATTGGTGATTCCGCAGATTCCAAGTTCTTTGGCTTTTTCCCCCGCATTCATTGCTCCGTGGCCTACCATGTTTTTATCTTCACAATGGGCAAGCACCGGAATTCCCGCTTTTTTTGCTTCTTTCATCGCTTCACGGTAAATTTCGGCATTCATCACGGACTTGCCATCTTCGCTAATTGCTTTTGCTCCTGCTTTTACCATACCGGCAATATCCGTCATTTCCTCGCCAAGCTGCCCTTTCGTAACAGCCCCAACAGGATAAACACGAATCGGACTGTCTGTTTTGGCAATCTTAAGAATTTTTTCAATCATTGCCGGAGAATCTGTCACAGGCTTTGTATTTGGCATCGGGCAAACCGCTGTAAAACCGCCCTTTGCCATCGCGTGCGTACCGGAATAAATTGTTTCCTTGTACTCAAAACCGGGTTCTCTTAGGTGCACATGCAAATCAACAAGTCCCGGCATCACGTATTTTCCTTCTGCTGCCCGGAGATCCGGTACACTTCCTCCATAGCCGGGTCCGCATACGTCGGCAGTGTCGGCACCCGGTCTGGGCCGTTTGTTGCAACCGGCGGCTGTTCGCCGGCATATCGGGCCG
>ENA-ORLW01002651-ORLW01002651.1-human-gut-metagenome-genome-assembly--contig:-NODE-2651-length-15509-cov-3.199456_pt1 | contig 15509 bp, 12 predicted proteins | sample MGYA00243017_ERZ508829 | MGnify/ENA primary metagenome ERZ508829 (study PRJEB26277, sample SAMN04329776) | human gut metagenome | biome: human-associated habitat | host: Homo sapiens | place: USA...
TTTTTGCGGCATTGGATAATGCGGTTACGCTGCAGCATGCAAAGGGAAGCTTGGATGTTGGACAGTGGCCGAGGCTTCTATTGGCGGTAAGTGGAATTTTGGCAGGCTTTTTGTTTGATTTAAAAAAACACCGGTATATGTCGATTGTGATGTTCTGCGTCACGCTTTTATCTGTACTCTGTGTGCTTGTTATTGTGACAGGAGGCTCGGTGCTTGCCGGACTTGTTATTTTTTATTTGTCATCCGGATTTTTCGTTGTCTATTTTACGACGAGATTTATGAATTATGCGGTACAGAGTTCCATTCCTGCACTTTGGGCAGGCATGGGAAGAGCGGTAAACAATGCGGGAGCGGCGGTCGTGACCGGAGGATCGATAGCCTTAGTAGAAGGTGGGAATGTAATTTTGATTTCTTCTGTGGTGCTGGTGCTGTTTGCACTTATCAGCATTGCGATGTTTGCGACGGAGAGGCAGCAGGGAAAGAAAAAGACAGAAGATGCACAGGCACTTGACTTAGGAGCATTTGCGAAAAAATATTCCCTCACAAAAAGAGAAACGGAAGTTTTGGAGGCATTGTTAAATTTCGATGACAGTGCGAAAGATTTGGCAAAGCAATTATTTATTTCGAGAGCGGCTTTGTACCGGCATATTTCTTCCTTGAATGAGAAAACGGGTACAAAATCGAGAATTGGCTTGATTCAGTTCTATTATCAGCAAAAAAATGAAGAATGAGATAAATGTAAACTGTTGATATCCCCTTTTTTTTATTAAAATGTTTGTGTATTAACACGAAAATTAAAGAAAGGGGATGTTATTATGAAACATTTCAAATGGACATTGATTATGTCTATGCTGACATTGATTTTTTTGATTCCGGCTCATGGCGCAAAGGCGGCAAATGGACCGGCAGAGGGAGAGGGCGGTTATGCCTATATCGGATTCGCAGATTACGAGAATGAAATAAAATATGTTTACTGTGCTCCGCATGTGGGAACTGCAGAGAGCGTAGCAGGAGCTTCTTATGACAAGGCAAGTAATACGTTAACGCTGAATGAATATTCCGGTACAACATTCAGGATTGTTACAAATATGATGGGAGATGATTTCAAAATACGTTTGATTGGAAAAAATCATGTGCAGCAGCTGGCGGTCTGGGGAGATGGCTGGGGTGGCTGTGTTGAGTTTGTTGGAGATGGCAGTCTTTATGTAAACGAAAAGAAACTTTTTATGGATGCTGTTATATTAATGCCGGAATATTCTAAGGCATGCATAAAAACGAGTGGGAATGCCGTATTATATTGTTATGCACCGAATGGAGGCAGACCCTTGCGTGTTTCTGCAGCAATGACAAACCGTGCGGATGAAGTTGTAGTTGGAAAGGGGTCTCTTAGTGTGGATATAGAGGATGCTTATCATGCGGCAGAAAAGCAGGTGAGCGTGATCACCCAATTTAGTGATTTTAAAACCACCTACGCAGTATATAAAAAAGAAGGCTCTGAAAAAAAATATGCTGTGTCAACAGGTACGTTAAACGATAAAGAGGCTTATTTTATATCAGAAATATTAGAATGTGATGGACTGGAGACAAGCCCATTCATATATGAGATAAAATCGGTATATGGTGCATTTGACGCTGCAAAAGAAGGTCTCACGGAGACGGCCGAGACAGCGGAGGTATATGATGTCTGGCAGCGGGGACCGCAAAGTTTATATAAGGAACGTGCTACCGGAAAATCATGTATCTTTGCAGCAACATCGGAACATTGCAAAACGGTCTATCAGAAGTATTATTTGTCGACACCATTTGAAGTGATGTATGATGATAACGAGCCGTCTAGCTCCTTTTGTGCGGGAATCAAGGATAAAGGGGCGACATATGCTAATCTTGGGGAAATCAACCAGGCAGGCTATGACGTGGTTGAAAGCCGAACCAAAATAGAGGGTTGTTACACGTTATTTGTGGATGGCACATTTTATACTCTGCAGTCAGAAGAAAAGACTTGCAATCATTTATTTACGACACAGGAAGTGCAGAAAAAAGCCGGTTTTGATACGGATGGCGTTTTGCTGAAAAAATGCAGAGACTGTGGTGTGATTACATCACGTATATCAATTCCGAGGGTTTCCAATGTTTCCCTTTTACAGACCGTATTTACCTATGATGGAAAGGCAAAAACGCCGAAAGTGACAGTCAAAGATTCGACGGGTCAGGTACTGCCACTGGGAAGTACGTATATACTGTCTTATCCGAAAAATCGAAAAGACGTGAACCGGTATGCGGTGTCACTTACATTGACCGGAGGTCGGTATGCGGGTACAAAACAGTTGTATTTCACGGTGAAACCACAGGCAACAGCGTTTTCTAAGGTTAAGGCAGGCAAGAAGAAAATGACGCTGAAGTGGAAGAAGAAATCACAAATCAGTGGTTATGAAGTGTGGTACAGTACCAGTAAAAATATAAAAAAGGGAGTCAAAAAGGTAGTAATTAAAAAGGCGAAAAAGACTTCCGCTGTATGTAAAAAGTTGAAATCCGGCAAAAAGTATTTTGTGAAAATCCGGACTTACAAGACGGTGAAGCAGGAGAATAAGAGTATAAAAATTGTATCGAATTTTAGCAAAGTGAAATCGGTAAAGATTAAGTAGCGGTGGAATCCTTCTTTTTCAAAATGCGAGATTGTATTTTTTCACAAGAAAAGGTACAATAATAGAAAACGCGAAAGAAAATGGAGGAAAGAAAATGAAACAGATTACTATAATGGAACATCCGCTGATTCAGCATAAGATTTCGATTTTGCGAAATGAGGCAACAGGAACGAATGAATTCCGCCGTCTGATTGAGGAGATTGCCATGCTTATGGGATATGAGGCACTCCGTGATCTGCCGGTTGAAGATGTGGAAATTAAGACACCGATTGAGACGTGCCAGACACCGATGATTGCCGGAAAGAAGTTAGCTATTGTGCCGATTCTTCGTGCCGGACTTGGTATGGTAAGCGGTATTTTATCACTGGTGCCATCGGCAAAAGTCGGACATATCGGTTTGTACCGTGATGAAGAGACACATGAACCTCATGAGTATTACTGTAAGCTTCCGGAACCGATTGACCAGAGAACGATTGTGGTTGTGGATCCGATGTTGGCAACCGGTGGTTCGGCAGTAGCGGCAGTAGATTTTATCAAAGCGCATGGTGGAAAGAACATTAAATTTATGTCGATTATTGCTGCACCGGAAGGAATTGAGCGTCTGATGAAAGCACATCCGGATATTCAGCTTTATGTGGGATGCAAAGACCGCTGCCTGAATGAAAATGCGTATATTTGTCCGGGACTTGGAGATGCTGGAGATCGAATCTTTGGAACCAAGTAAGAAATGTTAGAAAATAAAATGCTTAGAAAGCAAAATCTGATGTCAGGATTTTAGCCTTCTAAGCATTTTTTTATTTACACCACAAGTAACAGTAAGATTGCGTTCTTGCGGCGAATAATTCCGTTTTCAGAAGTTTTTTGACTTCGTCTTTTGTGTACCAGCCGGCTTTTATTTCCTCAACAGTGGAACTGCTTTTGGAAAAGGTGCCGTCTGCAACACCGACGATACAGAGGTTGGTTTCATTGGCAAAGCCAATGGCACTGTAACTTAAAGGAAGAATATCGTTTACCGTCAGTAAATCAAGTCCGGTTTCTTCTTTTAATTCGCGCCTTGCGCTTTCGATTGGCGCTTCGCCTTCATCAATCAGGCCTGCCGGGAAATTATATACCCAGTCGCCTAAAGCAAGGCGGAATTCTTTATTTAACAGTATTTTTTCGTTCTTCTCATCATGCATGATTAAAACAACAGAGTCCGGTGTTTTTGCCTGAAGCTCCGAAAGTGTGGAAATGTCCGGATTTCGGCTAATCATTTCATAAACTTTTTCTTTTCCATCGACCGTTTCATATGTGATATCATAGCGGTGGATAAAGTGACCGTCATGAATTTTTTTTAAACTTTTAAACTCCATAAAAACCTCCGTAGGTTCTACGATTTATTCCTGATAAGTTTTGACAGATTCAAATTCTTCAACAATTTCTTTGGATGGTGCTTTTGTCAAAAGGCTGACAATGACAATGCACAAAAGGCTGACAAGGAATCCTAATAACAGGGAGTAAATTCCGGTTACGGCGTAAGGTGTCTGACCGCCAAGAATTGGAAGGTAATCCCAGATGATAACGAACAATCCACCGGATACGATGCCGGCAACGGCACCCGGAAAGTTGGTACGTTTCCAGAACAGGGAGCACACAACGAGTGGACCAAAGGCGGAACCAAGACCGGCCCATGCGTCAGAAACAAGTCCCATGATACTGCTGTCCGGATTCCATGCGATAATGCAGGCAACGACAGCAATTACAAGAACCGTGATACGGCTTACGTTTAATACTTTTTTGTCTTCTGCTTCCGGCTTCAGAATATTTTTGAAAATATCTTTTGATGCGGAGGAGGCGCAGACAAGAAGCTGGGAATCTGCTGTTGACATAATGGCAGCAAGGATTCCGCAAAGGAACAAACCGCCAATAAAGATTAAGACGATATTGCCATCGAAAATCTGCTGAATCATTTTGATAAATACATTTTCGGAACCGGTTTCTACGAGTGTTTCATTTAAGAATCCGCGTCCTAAGATTCCGATAAAGCATGCGGCAATCAGCGAAATGGCAACCCATACGATTGCGATTACACTGGATTTTTTCAATTCTTTTTCGCTCTTAACAGCCATAAAACGGACTAAGATATGTGGCATACCGCAGTAACCAAGTCCCCAGGCCAAGTCAGAAACGATGGAAATCAGCGGATATGGTTTTCCGTCCATATAGAACAAACTTAAGAAGTCTGAATTTTCTGCTACACCGTGAGCGGTTAATGCGCTGGTGAAGTCGCCACTGATAGCGGCATAAGCAATAATTGGCACCGTTAAGAGAGCGATAAGCATCATGGTTCCCTGCACAAAATCGGTGGTACATACGGCGAGGAATCCTCCCATAAACGTGTATGCCAGAATAACGGCTGCACCAATTAAAAGTGCGTAGTGGTAATCAAGACCAAATACGGTCTGGAAGAGTTTTCCACCGGATGCCAGTGCCGATGCGGTATACACTAAGAAGAAAATAACGATTACAACGGAAGAAATTCCAAGAAGAATCTTTTTCTTATCGCGAAAACGGTTCTGGAAAAATTCCGGGAGTGTTAAAGAGTTGTTTGCTACAATTGTGTAACGGCGCAGACGTTTGGAAATGCAAATCCAGTTAAGTGCCGTTCCGATAAACAATCCGATGGCAATCCAGGCTTTTCCGGTTCCCGCAAGGTAAATCGAACCCGGCAGTCCCATCAAGAGCCATCCGCTCATATCGGAAGCCTGTGCGGAAAGAGCGGCAACCCAGCTGTTTAAGCCTCTTCCGCCAAGAAAATAATCTTCGGTACTGTTTGTTTTTTTCATCGAAAAGATGCCGATGCCAATCATCATCGCTAAATAACATACGAAGGCAATTAACACCGCAATGGTAGTTGTGGACATAAAAAATCCCCTTTCATAAAGTGTAATAATCGTCAAAAGTATAACATATTTGAGGGGGTGTAGGCAAGTAATGGTTAGGACTTGTTTTTAGATTTCGGCAGCTCAGAGGAAAAATTTTTCTTCTGAGCTGCCGAAATCTAAATAAACTTATAACGAATATTTGCTACATCTTTTGTGGCTGAAATTTTGGGGTGATTTGTGGCTGGAATTTGGGAATAACACTTCCGGAACAACTCTCTTGCTTGATTTTTGCCTAGAGGGTTGCATTTTCACCTCATTATTCGGTTTTATTCGGGAAAATTGTACGACACATGCAACTCTTTGTATTAATTTCTTGCTTTTTGGTTGCTTTCGGCTGAATTTTCTCAAAATCTATGCAACCATTTTTGGTATATATGAAGGATAAGGTTGCATGTGGTTCTTTTCGTCCAAATTGCGGAAAGCGAAAAAGTGTCAACGAACACTTGGCAGAATATAACGTAGGTCTTGCAAGTTGCAGGACCTACGTTATATATGGCAATCCATTATGTAATATGTTTTTTGCGAAGTTTCATGATTTCGCTGTGAGTTAATGTACCTTTGTTTATCAGTGCGTCTACTAATTCATTTACAAAAGCTTGATTTTCTAAGAGAATTTTTCTGGTTTTGTTGTAATATCGTGAAATTTCGGTGGCGATTATACTATCTAGATGCTCATAAATAGTAGGCCCAAATTCCATGAAATTAAAGTTGTAGACGGCTGTTTCCGTTAGTATTCTATGAACGTGATTGTATACATTTTCTAAATCGTTATATGAACCTAAATCGGTTTCTTGAAGAATCACCTCTACGGCAGCCTTCCCAGCTAAACCTATCATGATTTCAGTTTCGATATTATTGAAAGATTCAAAATAGCCTTCTTCCTTCATTCGTGAAATACATCCACCAATACGCCAAGGATTTGCTGTGATTGATGCAAAGTTGACGGATGTAGGGTTTAAAACCTCTGCTACAACAACGTGTCCTGCTTCGTGAATGGCACGTTGTTTTAACAAGCGGTCTGAAATGGGTTCATTATTGCTCACTTTATATAAATGTCTAGTACATGCATCAATCAAATCTTGTTGACTTATTATTTTTCTGTTTTTGTAGCCAGCGTACATTCCCGCTTCGTTAACAATTGTTTCTAGTGCAGCACATGTATAACCATTACATAAGCGAACAATATCTTCAATATTAACGTCATTAGCAACTTTTTTATTTGATAAAAAGTGAGCAACTATTTTTATGGCATCTTTGTTGGTTGGAAAATGCATTCTGTAGATTTTGTCAAATCTTCCTGTCCGTAATAGTGAGTTAGGCAGATGATGGGGGTTATTGGCTGTTGCCAGGATAAAAACATCTTTTCCTTTAACAGCATCAATACAAGCCTGTACGGTAACATATTCTTCTGCATCTTTATTATGTGCGTTGCCGTTGGCAAATTTATCCATATCATCTAATAGAATAATGGAAGGGGCATTTTTTAAAGCAGTGTTAAAAATTGTTCTTATATAATTGACAAAGGAGCCATTTGGTCTGTCTTTTCGAATAATGTACTCGGTTCGTCCTGTTTCTTTCATAAAGCATTTTGCCATTAGGCTTTTTCCGATTCCAGGGTTTCCGGATAGAAGAATTCCTTGTGGCACTGAAACACCTAATGCAGAATATTTAGCTGGATTGTTTAGCACATCGATGATATGAAATAAGTCTTTTTTAATGTCTTCATATCCTATAATTTTATCTAATTCTCTCATTTATTTACCCTCCAATTTGATATTTAATATTATCTTTAACAGCTGTTGATGGGAATATATTACTAAATGAGATGCGAAAAAAATTGGACATACATAGATTTATTATAATACAAGGAGATAATAGTTGCTGGTGTGGAGAATTTTGGATATAATAAAAAGAAAGGGAAAGGAGGTTTGGCATGGCTGAAAAGAAGCTGGTGTCATTTTATATTTTAGATATTCTTCAAAAGAATACAGATGAAAATCATAGATTAAGTCAAAAAGAAATTGAAGATATATTGCGGCGTGAATATGGGATGACAGTGGATCGAAAGACAATTAAAGCAAGCTTGATGAGTCTTGAAGAATTTGGATATGAGCTTGAATACAGTGAATCAATGAGACCGATGAAAAACAAGTGTACGGGTGAAATAGAAGAAACATACATCCTTTCAAATTTTTATTTAAGAAGAGAGTTTGAGGATAGTGAATTGCGTTTGCTAATCGACAGCTTGTTATTTTCCAAACATTTGCCATATAGACAATGCAGGGAATTGGTTGGAAAACTTGAGAAACTTTCGAGCAAATACTTTAAATCCCGCATTGAGCATATTGTAACAATGCCTCAGGATAGAACGAATAATCAATAGCTTTTTTACACGATTGATGTTTTGGACGAGGCTATTTCACATCACAAAAAAGTGAAGTTTAAGTATATGGAATACAATACGGATTTTAGTCAAACGGCAAAAAAATCGTCTTCTGGAGAGGATAGAGTGTATGTGGTAAGTCCATATCAAATGGCTGCAAAGGAGGGGAAGTATTATTTAATCTGTAATTATGACTATTACGATGATATTTCAAATTATCGTGTAGATAGGATTTCAGGTATTGAAATGTTAGATGAAAAGGCAAAACCTTTTGAAAGTCTGGAAGGCTCAAATGGGCAGCCGTTGAATCTGGAAAAGTATATGAACGAGCACATATATATGTATAGCAGTGACGCCGTGAGGGTGGAAATGCGTATTGTGAAACCAATGGTCAGCGATATGATTGATATTTTTGGTACAAATATCACATTTAAATCTGAAGATGACAAACATGTAACGGTGTCTGTGCTGGCTAACGAGGTTTCGATTGTTCAGTTTGCTAAGAACTTTTCGCCGGATGTTGTGGTGATGAAACCGGCATCTGTGCGTAAACAAGTGATTGAATCGTTAAAAAATGGATTGGAGGTATACGAATTATGAGTGAAAAGACATTTTATGATTTTAAGGGAGAACCTATTGGTGTTAAGGAATTTATCGAGTTGTATGAGCCATACTACTTTATTGAGAATGAAAAGGACAAAAGAATCCGACATACACAGACTGCGAGATATGTCGAGAAAGAAATTGTGGCTATATTAAAAAATGGGGATATAGAATCTCGTGCTAATTTAGCCAAAGTAATGGCGTGGAAGATTGGGAAAATTAAGCATGGAGAAAGTAAGAAAAATAAAAAAATAGTTTACGCATCTGACTGGGAATCATGCGAGACGAAAAATCCAAAGAGATATGGCAAAGAAATGGATTTGGATACGCTTGCAAAAAGTATGTATGATAACCGTAATGAATTAAAGAAATTAGCAGTAGAGAAGCCGCAGGAGTGTCTGAATTGGTTAAGGGATATAACAAGAGAAAACAAAATTGTTGGTTTGGGTTCGGTGTATTTGATTAACTTATTGTTTTTCCTTTCGCACGGAAAATGTCCTATTTACGACCGCTTTGCAATGGCTTCATTGCGTGCATATGAGGAGGGATTATCTCCTGTTGAATACAAGGGCAAGCCGCCAGTAAAGGTACCAAACTTGCCGGACAAGAACAGTAAGAGATTTGAAACTATTTGTGAGAATGGTGCATATGCAGAATACATAGAAAAACTGGATGCTCTTGGCGTTGATTACAAAGAGGACAGAAGATTAGACCGCGCATTGTGGGTTTATGGTCACGCATTTGAGATTGAAGAAGGAAAGTGCTGCTAAAGATTATTTTAAGTTGAGCTGTTCATAACTATAAAAATATAAGAAAATTTGCGGTATATGAGGAGGTATTCCACATGGGAAAAGAGAGATTTGTTGATTTAATCCAGAAAAAAAAGAATGGAGAGACACTGACAAAAGAAGAAATTGATTTTATGATAACGGATTATGTGGCGGGGAAAATTCCGGATTATCAGATGTCTGCCATGCTGATGGCAATTTACTTTAATGGTATGGAAAATGAGGAACTGGCAGCGTTTACTTTGGCAATGCGGGATTCCGGAGATTTGGTCGATTTGTCACCGATTGAAGGAATTAAAGTGGACAAACATTCGACGGGCGGTGTCGGCGACAAGACAACACTGATTGTTGGACCGATTGTAGCGGCGTGTGGCGTGCCGGTGGCAAAAATGAGTGGACGTGGGCTTGGATTTACCGGAGGAACACTAGACAAACTGGAGTCGATATCCGGTTTTCGTATTGACCTTTCGGCACAGGAGTTTTTCGAAACGGTGAAAAAAACGGGAATCAGCGTGATTGGACAGACCGGAAATCTGGCACCGGCGGACAAACTTTTGTATGCACTCCGCGATGTAACAGCTACAGTGGACAGTATTCCGTTGATTGCAGCGTCGGTTATGAGCAAGAAGCTGGCGGCAGGAAGTGACAAAATTGTTTTGGATGTCACGACGGGCAGCGGAGCATTTATGAAAAATACAAGAGATGCGAAAAATCTTGCGAAACATATGGTGGCAATTGGAAATCATGCGGGAAAAGAGACCGTGGCAATTTTAACCGGCATGGAGGAACCGCTCGGATTTGCAATCGGCAATAACATGGAGGTAAAAGAAGCGATTGAGGTGTTAAAAGGAGACGGTCCGGAAGACGTTAAAGAAGTCAGTGTGGCGTTAGCCGGTATGATGCTGTCACTTGGGCTGGAAAATGTAAGCCACAGTCAGGGAAAAAGGATGGCGAAAAAAGCTCTTTCGTCCGGACAGGCATTTGAGAAATTCAAAGAAATGGTACAGGCGCAGGGCGGCGATATCCGTTATGTAGAGCATCCGGAATTTTTTGAGAGAGACGCATTTGAGGGAGAAGTGCTTGCCGCAGAAGATGGATTTTTATCCGGGATGGATACCGAGAAGATTGGTGTGGCAGCAGGACTTTTGGGTGCCGGCATTGATATGAGAGCAGGTATTTACCTGGAAAAGAAAATTGGAGATACCGTGAAAAAAGGCGAACCGATTGCCATCTGCTATGCAGGAACAAAAGAAAAATTGAACCGTGGAATGGCAATGTTTGAGAGCAGTATCCGGTATTCGAAAGAAGCTCCAAGGATTCCGAAATTAATAGTGGATATTATTCGCTAGATTTGGTAAAATAGGAATAATAAGGAATAAATGAGGGAGGACAGATATGTTCGATAGTATTGTGATTGGCAGCGGCTTCGCCGGTGCTGTGGTAGCCAGAGAACTGGCTGAGAAAAAGGGACAGCAGGTGTTAGTGATTGACGCCAGAGACCATGTCGGCGGCAACTGCTATGACAAAAAAGACGACTATGGCATTTTGATTCATCAGTATGGACCGCATATTTTCCATACCAATATTGATAGAGTGTATGAGTATTTGTCACGTTTTACCGACTGGTATGAGTACCGCCATGAAGTTGTTGGAAATGTATACGGCAGAGAATTGCCAATTCCGTTTAACTTAAATACGCTGGAGCTTGTGTACGGCGAGCGCGCGCCGCATTTGGAAAAGCTTTTAATTGATAATTTTGGCGAAGGTGCCAGAGTTCCGATTCTGGAACTTATGAATCATGAAAATGAAGAGTTACAGGAGATTGCTCAGTACGTATATGAAAATGTTTTCTTGAAATATACGATGAAGCAGTGGGGCAAATCGCCGAAGGAAATCGATCCGGCTGTGTCTGGCCGAGTTCCGGTTCTTTTATCCAGAGATAACCGTTATTTTCAGGATAAATATCAGGGACTTCCAAAGGAAGGATTTACGCCGATTTTTGAAAAAATGCTCGATTATCCGGGTATTGAAGTGCGCTTAAATTGCGAGGCTGCATCGGTTCTTACCATTGACCCGGAGGCAGAAAATAAGGTTCTTTTTGAGGGGCAGCCATTTACCGGCAATGTGATTTTTACCGGAGCTTTGGATGAGCTGTTTGGATGCCGCTTTGGCAGACTTCCGTATCGTTCGCTGCGGTTTGATTTTGAGCACTATGACAAGAAATTTTATCAGAGCCACGGTGTAGTAAACTACACGGTGTCGGAAGATTTTACCCGTATAACAGAGTTTAAGTATTTGTCCGGCCAGTTGGATGCAAAGGATACGACGATTGTGAAAGAATACCCGATGCCTTATCAGGGAAAAGACGGGGAAATTCCTTATTATGCAATTAATAACGCTGAAAATGATGCTCTGTTTTTGAAGTACAAAGAACTTGTTAATAAGATTCCAAACTTCTATCTGTTGGGACGTTTGGCTGAATACAAGTATTATAATATTGATGCGATTGTGGACCGTGCACTGACGGTGGCAGAGGAAATTTAAGAAAGAAGGGTTTTGAGAATGAAACTATTGACGGTTGCGATACCTTGCTATAATTCGCAGGATTACATGGAGCATGCAGTAGAAACCGCGTTAGTAGGTGGCGAAGATGTTGAAATTATTCTGGTAAATGATGGTTCTTCAGATAAAACGGCTGAAATTGCCGACCGTCTGCAAAAAGAACATCCGACGATTGTACGGGCGATTCACCAGGAAAACGGGGGCCACGGGGCAGCAGTAAATACCGGTCTTGCCAATGCAAGCGGTTTGTATTATAAGGTGCTCGACAGTGATGACTGGTTTGACAGAGGGGCATTCCTTAAGATTTTGGATGTGCTTCGCAGTTTTGTGGAAGATGGTTCCGGCGTGGATATGCTGCTTGCTAATTATGTTTACGAAAAGCCAAGCCTTCACAAACACAAAGTGATTCGCTATGATGGCGTTTTTCCGGAAAATCAGGTGTTTACGTGGAATGATGTAAAACGCTTTAAAATTAGTCAGAACATTTTGATGCATTCGGTTATTTACCGGACGAAAATGCTTCGCGACTGCCAGCTTGAACTGCCAAGACATACGTTTTATGTAGATAACATTTTTGTTTATAATCCGCTTCCGTTTGTGAAAAAGATGTATTACGTGAATGCCGATTTGTATCGTTATTTTATCGGAAGAGATGACCAGTCGGTAAACGAAAAAGTAATGATTGGACGTATCGACCAGCAGATTAAAGTCAACAAATTGATGATTGATGCGTATGATTTGACAAAAATCAAGAACAAAAAACTGCGCGATTACATGGTAAAATATTTGACAATGATGATGACGGTTAGTTCCGTATTTCTCATTAAAGAAGGCTCGGAAGAAAGCCTGCAGAAACGTGAGGAATTATGGGAGTACCTGAAAAATAAAAATAAAATCATGTACCGCATGATAAATAAAATGGCACTGAGTAAGCCGATGCAGTTCCGCAGCAAAGCCGGCAGAAAGATTGTCGTGTGGGGCTATAGTTTGTCGCAGAAGATTTATGGGTTTAATTAGAAATTGATGGAAAAAGAAATTCATTCGATTCGAGACGGATAACGCTTCGCGTTAAAGTCTCTCACGAATTGGATTTCTTTTTCTGCTTTTGTCGCAATAGTTTGACAACATTTAACTTATAATATTGCTGAAGGGAAAGGAGTTTATATGATTACAGCACAGTTTATTTTATTCTTTTTTGCGTTTCTTATAATTTGCATGTTTGTTATGGGAGCATTAAACCGGGATTTGAGAGATAAAAGGTATTTATCGACAATGGGTTGTCTTTTGTCTGTTATGATGATTGTTTGTGTCTGTTTTTTTCCATTTCCGTATCAAGATGAATTATTACAGACGATGATTACGGATGGAGAAGGACTGGGGAATAATTTTATTCCGTTTCATACAATAATATCTATTTTTGGTGAAGCAATAACATATCATACATATGGCACTTTGTGTTATCAATTTTTTGGAAACGTTCTTTTATTTATGCCTTTGGGTTTTTCACTTTGCTATTATTTTAAAGAAGACAAAAAGTTTTTCAAGGTATTATGCTGCATTATTCTTGTAACAGTTTTAGTAGAAGTTTGGCAGGGAGCATTTAACGCTATGTTACAAGTAAATTACCGTTGTGTTGATATTGATGATGTAATGTTAAATACCATTGGGGGAATTTTTGGCTTTTGTGTGGCTTATTTTGGGATTCCGCGGTTGCAGACAATTTTTAAGAAAACAAAGAATAATTAGTACAAGGGAAAGGAAGAAACATTATGCCCTTCTATGGCTATTATTTGATGAGTTAGAAGGATGGAAATGTTTTGTGTCTTTGTATACGAAAATAACAATTTGTAGGACGCTTATTCAGCGTCCTACTTCATTTAATAATTCTTTTTTCATTTCATACAACTTGTCAGACAAATCAACAAATACTTCCTGAGGATTAACCAGACGTCTTGATTCTTCCCACATCGTTTCCAATTGCTCCTTGCAGTGTTTTTGAATTTCCATAACGGATGGCGAGTCGTAAACACACTGTCCGTTTTTGAAAATAGGAACTAAAATTTCTTTCATCGTGTAGGTGCCGCCTTCAAGACGCGTTTTTTTCCAAGTAGCATTCGGGTCAAAAAGAAGCAAATCTTCGGATTCGTCAAAGGTTTCGTCCGCAAGCGTTATGTAATCGGCACGGATTTTTCCGGATTCTTTGTCATAAATGCGGTAAACGGTTTTATTGCCCGGATTTGTGATTTTTGCCGGGTTTTCGGATAATTTGATTTTTGGAATCATTTCTCCGTCAATTTCTACCGCAGCTAATTTGTATACACCGCCAAACGCAGGTGTGTTTTTGGATGTAATCAAGTTTGTGCCAACGCCCCAGGAATCAATGCAGGCACCCTGTGAGAGCAGAGAGTCAATCAGATATTCATCCAAATCACTTGAAGCACAGATTTCGGCATCCGGAAATCCCGCATCGTCTAACATTTTTCTTGCTTTCTTGGAAAGGTAAGCGAGGTCGCCGCTGTCGAGACGAATGCCATATTTTTTCGGCATGCGGTTCTGCTCGCTCAATTCCTCAAATACACGGATGGCATTCGGTACGCCCGAACGAAGGGTGTCATAGGTGTCAACAAGAAGTGTCGTGTTATTCGGATACAATTCGGCATATTTGCGGAATGCAGTCAATTCATCCCCATAACTCATAATCCAGCTGTGTGCGTGCGTGCCAAGTGCGGGAACGTCATATTCTTTTGCGCAAATTACGTTGCTTGTACCAATACATCCGCCAATGACAGCCGCACGTGCCCCGAATGTACCGGCATCCGGTCCCTGTGCGCGTCGCAGACCAAATTCCATAACGCCACCGCCCTTTGCTGCATAGCAGACACGGGAAGCCTTTGTTGCAATCAGGCTTTGGTGGTTAATCAGATTTAAGAGTGCTGTTTCCACTAGCTGCGCTTCTAAAATCGGTGCGACAACTTTCAAAAGCGGTTCGCGTGGGAAGACCACCGTACCTTCCGGAATCGCATAAATATCCCCTGTAAAATGAAAACTTGCAAGATAATCCAAAAAGTCTTCATCAAACACGCCAAGACCGCGTAAGTAATCAATATCCTCATAATCAAAGTGAAGGCTTTTGATGTAGTCAATTACCTGCGCGAGTCCGGCGCAGACAGCATACGCACCATCATCCGGATTCTGACGGTAAAACAAATCAAAAACAACACGATTTGATGCATGATTTTTAAAGTAGCCCTGCATCATTGTGATTTCATAAAAATCAGTAAGCAGAGTAAAATTTCGATTATCCATACTAACCTCTCAATCTGCGCAAAACTCAAAAAGTGCGCGTTTGCTTTTCAATCGTAATTCTTATTTTAGTAGAAAAAGAGATATCTTTCAAGTTAAACTGAGTTTTGGTTTGTGTCAAGTGTTCGTTGGCACTTTTTTTGTTTTCCGTAATTCCGTAGAAAAGCTTTGCGTCTCGTGGGCACTCTCGTTTAACAAACGCGTAAGGGTATGGGCATGCAAAACACGCAAGCCTCATACCCACGTGTTTGTACCCACTCGTCGCAAAGTTTTTCTACGGAATTACTGAAATCCAAAGGAACCG
>ENA-ORLW01002655-ORLW01002655.1-human-gut-metagenome-genome-assembly--contig:-NODE-2655-length-15500-cov-6.096609_pt1 | contig 15500 bp, 14 predicted proteins | sample MGYA00243017_ERZ508829 | MGnify/ENA primary metagenome ERZ508829 (study PRJEB26277, sample SAMN04329776) | human gut metagenome | biome: human-associated habitat | host: Homo sapiens | place: USA...
GGTGGCTTCGGCGGAGGCAGCCACTGTGCATCTGCCAGCAGCAGCCCCAGCGCCTGTGCCTCTGCCTGCGCCGGCGCCGTCCCGGCCGGCTGCCGTGCCAACAATCTCTACGGCTCCAACCAGTTGGATAAGGATTCCACCAAAAAACTGAGCTGATCCTATAAAAAAAGCACCCCAAGGGGGTGCTTTTTTACGTCACGCTCCTGCATATTGCCGCTTCAGGAACGACAGGAAATATCTTGCTGCTGTGTTGGCAGCCGGAGGGGCCTTCACCGCCACGCCCAGCCGCCGGGACACCGGCTGCGTCAGCGGGATCACCCGCACCTGGCCCTCGTAACCCGCCAGAGAAAAGGCGGACAGCACTGATACACCCAGGCCGCCGGCCACCATGGAGAGGATGGCCCCATCGTCTGAGGCGGTCACCTCCACCCGGGTGGCGTCCTGTGGCAGCAGCCGCTCCACATACTGCTCCGGAGAGGAGAGAAACGGCTCCTGCAGCAGCCGCTCCAGAGAGATGGTCTCCTCCTCCCAGGCAAAATCCGGCGGCACCACCGCCACCAGGGGTGCATCCGTCAGCGGTGTCCAGTAAAAGCCCTTGCCGCAGGCCTCGTCCACCAGGGCCAGCTGGATATTTTCCTCCTCCAGCTCCGATGCCAGCTCGTAACCCCGCACCAGCACATCCACCTGGATCTCCGGGTGGATCTTGCGGAACTTGCGCAGCAGCTTCGGCAGCCGGGCCCGGGCGATGCTGGCAAAGCAGCCGATCCGCAGGGTATTCTCGTGCAGCCTGCCCTGGGCTGCCGCCTCCCGGCGCAGTGCGTCTCCCGCGTCGATCACTGCCTGCATGTAGGGCAGCAGCTTCTCCCCCTCCTCTGACAGCCGCACGCCGTGGCTGCCGCGCACCAACAGGGTGCAGCCCAGCTCGGCCTCCAGCCGGTTCACCATGTGCGTCATGGCCGATTGGGTGTAGCCCAGTTGTGCCGTGGCCTTGCCAAAGCTGCCGCACTGCACTGCCGTCAGAAGCGCCCGCAGCTTCTTGTCGTTCATAATTGCCTCTCCTTCGCATCTGTAGGCACAGAATCACCTGTGTATATTTTTCACAAAAATCACCGAATTATTTCTCAATATATCACAACCTCATGACCTTTTCAATCCTGCGTTTGTTAACAATCTGCCAACTTTTCCGGCTGATGTGCATAGCGTTTTTTACGTATTAAATATTTTTCATGTCTCAATAGAAAACATTCATTTCCGTTGCCATGAAAAAAATGATACCCTTTATTTAAGCCTTGCATGACTTGGCAGGGCAAACAGATCGAAATGTTGAGGATTTGAGGAGTTCTGTAATGAGTAAACAAAAGAAAGGTAGCTTTTTCCGCGATGTGATCGTGGTAGGCTTCGCGCTGTTTTCCATGTTTTTCGGCGCGGGCAATGTGATTTTCCCACCCTATTTGGGCATGGAGTCCGGCCAGCAGTGGCTGGCGGGCTTTTCCGCTTACTACATCGCTGACATCGGCCTGGCCCTGCTGGGTATGTTTGCTCTGCTGCGGGTGGGCAGCAGCGAGGCGGTGCTGCATCGCGCAGGTCGGGTGCCTGCCGAAATTCTGATGTGTGCCATTATTCTGTGCATTGGGCCCATGGTGGCCATCCCCCGCACCTCCGCCAGCACCTATGAAATGGCCATCGCCCCAAACCTGCCCGGCGTGTCTCCGATTCTGTTCTCTATTTTGTTTTTTGCTGTAATCCTGGCTCTGTGCATCAAGGAATCCGCCGTGGTGGACATTGTGGGCAAGATTCTCACGCCGCTGCTGCTGGTGGGCCTGTTTGCCATCATTCTCAAGGGCATCTTCAGCCCCCTGGGCGATATTACCTCTGCCCCGCAGATTGCCAACGTCACCGTTACCGGCATCAAGTCCGGCTACCAGACTATGGACGCCCTGGCCGCCCTGCCCTTTGGCATTATCGTGCTGCAGAGCGTCACCGATAAGGGCTACACCGGGGGCAAGTCCAAGCTCCGTATTGTTGGCGGCGGCGCCGTGCTGGCAGGCGCGCTGCTGCTGGCCGTTTATATGGGCCTGGCCTATTTGGGCGCCACCGTTTCCAGCCAGTATACCACCGGCGCCGTGGGCCGTGCCGAGCTCATCATGGCCATCGTGAAGGCCCTCCTGGGCAAGGGCGGCATGATCATCTTTGGCACAGTCGTGGGCCTGGCCTGCGTTACCACCGCCATTGCCCTCACCAGCTCAGCCGCCGCCTATTTCTCTGAGCTGTGCCGGGGCAAGGTAAATTATAAGGTGTTCGTGGTCGTCATCTGTGTCTTCAGCGCCGTGGTGTCCAATTTGGGGCTGGATCGCATCGTGGCCATCGCCGCCCCGGTGCTGGATGTGGTGTATCCCCCCGCCCTGGTGCTCATTCTCATTTCCCTGCTGATGCCCAAGGTCTCCGACTTTGTCAGCCGGGCCGCCACTCTGGGCGCCCTGCTCACCAGCGTCCTGTGTACGATTCACCTCTATGTGGATAAGCTCACCTTCCTGGAGGCCCTGCCCCTATACGATCTGGGCCTGAGCTGGATCCTTCCCGCTGTTATCTTTGCAGCCGCCGCCGCGCTGCTGGCCCCTCTCTTCCGGCCTCGTGAGTCCGGCACCCCGGTACCTCAGAAGGAACACTGACGGCATAGACCGTTTTCTCTCCAACTGCAAAGCCGCCCCTCTTTGGGGCGGCTTTTGTTTTTTGACGCCCTGCGCCGGCTGCTGCAATATACCTGTAAAAGAAGGGTAGACACACACAAATGTGCGCGTGTCTACCCTTACCTGGCAGGCGCTCGGCCCGACATGGATTTTTCTGTTCACTTTTCCTCTGGGTGCTCCGCCGGGTGGGGGGGCTCCGGCTCTCCGACCTGGTCCTGTAGCTCCTCTGCCGACCGGGAGCGAATGAAATCCTGCACCAGGGCATACACCACCGAGCACACCGGCACACCCAAAAGCATACCAATAACGCCGAAGGCGCCGCCGCCGATGGTCACCGCCGCCAGGACCCACAGGCCCGGCAAGCCAACGGACTTGCCCACCACCCTGGGATAAATGAGGTTGCCCTCCACCTGCTGCAAAATCAGCAGGAAGATGAGGAAGGTCAGCGCCTTGATGGGGCTGACGAATACGATGAGAAATGCCCCCGTAGCCGCGCCGATCCACGCGCCGAAAATGGGGATCAGCGAGGTAAAGCTGATAATCACCGACACCGGCAGGGCATAGGGCAGCCGCAATATCAGCATGCCAAGGCAGCAGAGGGTGCCCAAAATGAACGCCTCCGTCACCTGGCCGGTGACAAAGCTGGAGAAGGCATTGTTGGTCAGGCTCAGGATGTGCATGGTGCGCCCGGCGGACTTTTTAGGGATGGCTGCCAGCAGCAGCCGCTTGGCCTGGGCCATGAGCGTCTCCTTCTGGGCCAGCAGATACACGGAGAACACCAGCGCCAGCAGAAAATTCACCAGCGCGCCCAGGATGGATGTGGTGATGTCAATGGTAGTATTCACCACATTGTCGCCGTTGTTGGTGAGGAAATCCGTAATGACCTTGGTGGCGTTATCCACATTCATGGAAAGCTCCGGCAGGGTGATGCCATGCCCTGCAGCAAAGGCAATGACCCCGCCCCACCATTTCTCGATCTGCGTTACATAAACGGGCACGTTGGCCACCAGTGTGCGGCCGGCCTCCTCCAGCCGGGGGATGAGGATAAAGATGATGGAGAAGATAATGCCCAAAAACAGCAGCATGGTCAGCACAAGGCAGATGGGCCGCTTCAGCTTTATCCGCCACAGCTCCGGTGCCTTTTTAAGGGCCTTGTCCCACAGGCGCTCAACGACCTTGAGCAGCAGGTTCACAACATAGGCAATGCAGATGCCCAACAGCAGGGGGGAGAGCAGAGAAAGGAAGCTGTCCAGCACCCTGCCCAGAGTGGACAGATTGTTCAGCCCCCAGTACAGTATGACACAGCTGGCAACCAGCAGCAAAATGCGCTGGCCGTTTTTTTTGTTCAGCTCCAAGGAGATCCCGCCTTTCCTGATTGATGCCGCGCCAGGGCGGCGTATTCCGCGTCAACGTATTTTACTTCCCGGCAGAGCCGGGGAGAAAAGTGGCATAAGATGAGGATAAAATGGCCGCCTTGCGGATATTGCGCCATCTGCGAAGCAGAATGGAGCAATGTAGCCATATTTTTCGGTTTCCGGCAGAGCCGGGGAGAAAAATGGCATAAAATAAAAATATAATGGCTGCCTTGCGGTTATTGCGCCATCTGCGAAGCAGAATGGAGCAATGTGGCCATATTTTTCGGTTCCCGGCAGAGCCGGGGAGAAAAATGGCATAAAATAAAAATATAATGGCCGCCTTGCGGCCATTATATCATGATACTCCGGAAAATGCCACGTAAATCTATGTTTTTTACGGCATTTTCACCTGTCAATGCCCAAGGCTGCAAACACATCGTCTGCAACGGCCTTTCCGGTGCGCTCCAGGGCCTCGTGGGTACTTCCTGCCACGTGCATCCCGGCCAGAAAACTGTCCAGGCGCAGCAGGGGGTTATCAACAGATGGCGGCTGCTGCTCAAAAACATCCAGCCCGGCGGCTGCAAGCCTGCCGGATGTCAGCGCTTCATAGAGCGCCGCTTCATCCACCAACTCGCCCCGAGCTGTGTTCAGCAGAGGCATCGCCGGTCAAGAGGGCCAATTCTTCCGGCAGCGAATTTTTGCGGGTGGTCGGGAATGTGGCGCAGGATAGGGCGTGGGAAGCCATGGACGAGCTTATGGACACCCTAAAAATCGTCAATGAGAAAGCTTATAACAGCGTCCTAAAATAACTGACCTAATGCGCTACTACTAACACGTTACTAACAAAGTCATTTTTGGCACCAATAAAAAAGCCCCGGAACCCATGAGATTCCGGGGCTTTTGACGATGGTGCGCGGTACAGGACTTGAACCTGTGACCCCATGCACGTCAAGCAACAGGGTCAATGAAGCAACTGGTGATTCTGCAACGAAATAGCATCGCGCAGATGCAGCACGGCGGTCTCCATGCTATTCATGTCGGCGTGGGAGTATCGGGCCGTTGTCTTTATGTCCGTATGGCCTAAAAGCTCCTGCACCACACGGAGGTCTGTACCAGCCTCACGGGTCAGGGTGGCAAAGGTATGGCGGCAGCAATGGGGCGACAGGTGGCGCACAGAGGGCTCCGTCTCCCGGAGGTGACGAAAGAAAGCGTCATAGTCGCGGGTGAAATTTCGGGGGTGCAGCAGGGTGCCGTTTTTGGTGCTGAACAGGAACTCACCCTTGTAAGGCAGTGTGCGGAGGCGATAGGCCAGCTCCGGCAGCAGGGGAACGCTGCGAAGGCTGCTTTCGGTCTTGGCCTCATGCTCTGTGACCTTGGCCTGGTGATTTTCCAGGTACACGGCGCGGTTAACGGTCAGCGTGTTTCCGGAAATGTCGGAGTCTTTCAGCCCCAGCAGCTCCCCACGGCGCAAACCTGTCAGCAGCAAGGTCATAATGGCAACGGCTATGCGCTGGCGGTCGTAGCTCGTGGCGTAATTGAGGATGATGCAGACCTCCTCCAAGGTGAACGCATCCCGGGGGCGCTCCTTGATGCGCGGGAATTTAACCCGGGCAGCGGGATTTTTTTGACACAGGTCGTTGTCCATGGCGGTCACAAACAGAGCGTTCAATAGAACATGGAGCTTATCCATATAAGACTTGGAGGCAGTGAGGCCGAAGTCATTAACAAACCGCTGCAAATGCATGGGAAGAATGGCAGTCAGCTCCATGTCTTTCAGCTCCTGGGGTATCTTTCCGGCAACCAGCCCCAGGGTGTAGTAAGAATCCGGGCGAATGGTGTTCAGCTTGTAGGCGGTTAGGTATTCGGGAATCCATTGTCCCAGCGTCAAGGGCAGTCACCTCCGTCTTTGGGATAGTCCAGGGATGTCATGCATACATCGCAATACAAGGGGATTTCGGAGAGGCCAGGATTGTCGGCGCGAAATGCAGCATAGTCCATGCCGTCGCTTATAAGCTCGATGTCGGGCTTTTTCCGCAGGTTGCGGGAGGACAAGTACCACTTGCCGAAAATCTTCTGTGCGTCCTTGGTGAAGTATTTGACCACATAATTGCAAGTGCGGTCATAGTTTTCATCAATGGGGATGCATGTGGAATAGCCGAATTTCCAGTCCAGCATATTGTAAATGGGCTGCTGGCGGTCTGTAAAAAGCGGGCGGCCCGTGTGGGCATCCGAGGCGGGGGCGATGCGGACAGCTCCCAAAATGCAGAGGCCGTGAAAATGAATCGCACCGTCCTTGTGATGCTCCGGAACAATGACATAGCGAAAGCCCTTGCGGCTGCTGAGATTCTTCAGATGGGTATACACAGCTCGTTTTACTGCGTTTGGGTCATAGCGGTCTATGAGCTTGGGGTCAAGCGTCCAGGTAAAGAAGAAATCAAAGCGGTTGCAGCGGGCAATATCACGCACGGCAGCCTTGGCGCGGGCGCGACTGACATCAAGCGCCCTGTCCGGGTCCTTGCCCTTTCCCTTTGGTGGGACATCGTAGGAGCGCTTCTGCGGCTCCCAGCCGGGGGCTCGGAAAATAGGCGCGTTAGCGACCTGGAGCACGTCGATGGATGGATAGAGCTTTACACGGGCGTTGGAAAAGACATCAGCATGAGAGGCATGAAACACGGCCATAGCAAGACCCCCTTTGAGAAAAATTCGTTGTAGATTCCATAACGCAGTCCGCAGGAACCTACGGCAGGTTCAGGGCTGGAGACGGTGCGCCGCTGGCGCAGCCCTTAAAGACTAAGAACCCTCGGCGTTCCGTGCCCTGCTGCATGAACGGCAAGGCCGCACGCGGCCGCAGGGCGAACGCGCGGGGCTGCTTAGTCTTTACCTGCCTGCCTGCGAACTACTTGAGAACAATTTGTTGTTATATCAAGTAGAGCCATCCGGCGAAGCACCAGCGGGCACCGGGGGCTGCTGCGCGGCGCGACCCTTCTGCAACAAGGCCGCGGAATGGAAAGTGGCTGGCGGTATAGACCGGGAGCCCCTGCGGGCCTTGCAGCCGTTCAGCGGAGGGAAACCGTCCAGCAGCAAGGCCGCAGGGATGCGAGCCGCTTTGCGGCTTTCGCCGCAAGTTGCTCTCGCATCTCCTCAATGTGGGCGTCTGCGCCACAAGGAACATATCCAAAGCAGATAGTTCGTAACTATAATGCTATCCGAATCGGATAGTGTCAAGAGAAAACTATCCAAAACAAATATATTTTTCTTGCGATAGCCCCCGGAAGCTGGTACAATGAAGAAAAAGCACAACGGAGGTGTATGCCGTGAGTGAAACAGGAAAGCACCTAAAGGACCAATTCGACCGGGGAAAACAGTTAGGTGAGGACAAGAGCATTTCAGCCGGGGATGCGGTAAGGCAGATAATGGGAGAGGCCCGGGCAGAATTCCAGGCGGCCAGCAACTACACAAAGATGCGCAACGAGCGCAAGCAGAATGTAGCGAAACGGTTACAAGAGACCCGGAAAAAGTGCGGGCTGACCCAACAAGAGGCAGCCAAGAGAACAGGCATCAATGTGGTTACACTGTCGGGCTATGAAATCGGCAAAAATGAGCCCAATGTGGAGGCACTGGTGCGCTTTGCGGACCTGTACGGCGTGAGCATGGATTATCTCACATGCAGAACTGAAGAATAACCTCGGGTAAAGTAAAAGGCGGTCGCCCCAAACAATTAGGGGCGACCGCTTTTTTTGCCGGGACACAAACCCGGGAAAAATGCTATTTTTGCAACTTTTAGAGGCATTTGGCCAAAATCGAAGGAAGTGTACTTCGGCAAAATGACGAAAAGCCCCGGAACCCATGAGATTCCGGGGCTTTTGACGATGGTGCGCGGTACAGGACTTGAACCTGTGACCCCATGCACGTCAAGCATGTGCTCTACCAGCTGAGCTAACCGCGCAAGAACAGTACTATAATACCCTGCCTACAGGCATTTGTCAATACTTTTCTTGCGCAATGGGGGAGAATTTGTTATAATAGATCCATCAAGCCCGGAGGAGGACAAATATCATGGAGAAAATCGCGCTGGTCACGGGTGCGTCCCGGGGCATCGGACGAGCCATCGCCACGGAGCTTTCCCGCAGAGGCTGGGCCGTAGCCATTGGCTACCGGGTGCGCCGGGACAAGGCTGAGGAGCTGGCCCGGCAGCTGACGGACCGGGGCTGCCGAGCCATGATCTGTCAGGCGGATGTATCCCGGCGGGAGCAGGTGGAGGCCATGGTCCACCGGGTGGAGCAGACCCTCGGGCCCATTTCCCTGCTGGTGAACAACGCGGGCATCGCCGGACAGTGTCTGTTCCAGGAGCTAACGGACGCCCGATGGCACGAGTTTTTCGCCGTGAATGTGGACGGCGCCTTTTACACCAGCCGTGCGGTGCTGCCCTCTATGCTCCATGAGCATGAGGGGTGTATCGTCAACGTCTCCTCTATCTGGGGCCAGCGGGGCGCCAGCTGTGAGGTGGCCTACTCCGCCACCAAGGCGGCTCTCATCGGGCTGACTCGATCCCTGGCTGCAGAGCTGGCCCCCAGCCACATCCGGGTGAATTGCGTAGCTCCGGGAGTCATCCGCACGGATATGCTGGATGAGCTGCCCCGGGAGCTGCTGCCCCAGCTGGCGGAGCAGACGCCTATGGGCCGCCTGGGGACTCCGGAGGATATTGCGGCGGCAGTGGCCTTTTTTGCCGATCCGGCGGCAGATTTCATCACCGGCCAGGTGCTCACCTGTGACGGAGGGTTCATCCTCTAATTACTGGCGAAAAATCTGCGATTTTTCTGCCAAAGGACTTGCAGTCTGCTGCGTACATAATTTTGCCGCACGGCGGCAAAATTGCACACTGGCAGCCTGAGGGGTATTTTCTCTCACGCACATGGCGCGGTGAAAAGCGATTTGAAATTTTGCGTCGACGGACGCAAGTCCTGCAGAGTTTTTCAAAAAATTTACGGAGATGTTGCCTATGAGCGGGCAACATCTCCGTTTCTTTCCTTTTATATAGGGAGAGGGGGCGTGTGGAGCATCACTCGGCCGAAGCAGGTAAGGCTGCGGCCGCTGCCGGCGGTAAACACCTGGTCAGCATCGCTGCGGCTGCGGTTGAGGGAGAACAGATACACTGTACCCATGGGGTCCCGGTAATATTGCTTGCACAGCATGTCCCCGTCCACGCAGAAGATGCCCACGTCACCGGGGAGCAAGGGGTCGTGATTTACATATACCACGGATTCGTCGTGGATGTAGGGCTCCATGCTGTCCCCTTGGATTCGCACCGCCAACTCTGCCCCGGGGGGAACGTCCGCCGCCACAGGCAGCAGCTCGTAATCCTCTCCGAACACCGGGGCCGCATAGCCCGCCGCCGCCGGGGAGCAGTACAGCGGGATGGTTCGCGCCTCCGCCGCCGGGCGGTCCTGCTCCGCCTCTGCCTGCATCAGGCTCAGGGCGTCCAGCATGAGGCTCAGGGTCTGTCGCCCGGCAAGGCCCAGCTCCCGGTATTTCTTCAGCAGGGATTGCTCCTCCTCGCTGACGGCCTGGCCCGCCCTGCCGGCGGCATAAAAGTCCCGGTAGAGGTAGTTGGGCTCCACCTGCAGCACGTCAAATAGCCGCAGCAGAACGCTCTCCTTTGGGGCGCTGAGACCTGTTTCGTAGTTGCCCACTGCCGACCGGGTCACCCCCAGCTTGTCCGCCAGTTCCTCCCGGCTGAGGCCCAGCTCTTTCCTCCGCTGACGCAGCTGCTCGCCAAATCCCACATTGCATCCCTCCCGACTTTTTTCGACATCCTTAGACACAGTGTACGACATTTTCCCGGCTTTGTCAACCAAAAATACAAGAATCTTGTTATTTTGGTATTGACTTCACAAGAATCTTGTGATATTGTAAGACTTGAGCCAAGAAATTTGTGATTAACAGGAAAAGTTTGGAAAAAGAAGCGGAAAAATGGCACATTTGGCGATGTAAAAGCCGGACGCGTATGCGTCCGGCAAGAGAGGGCTGCCAAGGGCGGCCCCCGGGTAGACGACTCTGGATAAACAAAAAGGCCGATCGCTTACGCAATCGGCTTTTTGGTGGGGGATGGTGGATTCGAACCACCGAAGGCATCGCCAGCAGATTTACAGTCTGTCCCCTTTGGCCACTCGGGAAATCCCCCATATACATATGAATTTGGAGCTGGTGGACGGATTCGAACCCCCGACCTGCTGATTACAAATCAGCTGCTCTACCAGCTGAGCTACACCAGCACAACAACCAGCGAAAACTATGCTACCATAAAAACCGGGCTTTGTCAACAAAAAAGTTTTGTAAATCCATATTTTTATAAGGGAAGGGAGAAGGAGAAAATGACACTACAGCAGCTATCCTATCAGTATCAGGAGCAGGCCCAGGCCCTGCACCAGCGCATTGATCTCCTGCGGCAGGCGCAAGCCCGGTGCGGTGACCGGGAGAGCGCCGAGCACCTGCAGCGCCGCATCAGGGAGCTGGAGCCCTTGCACCGACAGACACGCCAGCTGGCGGAGCTCACCGCTCGCTACTATGACAGGGGGTATCGCAAAAATGCATATTACACCCTCTGAGGCCTACGATCCCATTGACATTGCCAGCCTTTGCCTGTGGAAGCAGGCGCAATCCGGGGACAACCAGGATCGCATCCGCCGGCTGCTGTGCAACCTGCCCTTGGCGGTGCAGCAGGAGCTGACTCCCCGGCAGAGGGAGATCCTGCGGATGCGCTTTACCGGCGGCATGAGCGTCACCGCCATTGCCCGGGAGCTGGGGCTGAACAAATCCACCGTTTCCCGGTCCTTAGCCCGGAGCATGGAGCGGCTTTATAGGTCCCTGCGCTACAGCCTATAATCCTTACAGTGGGGGAGCCCCTCCCCTGCAGGCTCCGTAAATCTTCTGCTTTTAGCGGCATATGACCGTTTCCCGCTGCATCAAAAAGCCTTACAGAGCTTGCTGCCTGCAGGCAAAAAAATGAAATCATTTTCCCTATTGACATTTGCCCTGGAAATGGGAATAATGAGGAGAAGGACAGACAAAGGAGGAGCATATCATGTTCGGCAAAGCGCTGCATAACCGCTGGGCGCGCCTGGGGATGGGAATTCTGGGTGTGCTGCTGATGGCTATATCCATAAACCTGTTTGTGGTGCCGCACAATTTGTATACCGGCGGCCTGCTGGGCTTCTGCCAGCTGACCCGATCCGTCTTAACCCAAAGCCTGGGCCTGGATCCGGGCTTCGACATATCTGGCGTGTTGTATCTGCTGCTGAATATACCGCTGCTTATTTTGGCGTGGAAAACCATGGGCCGGGGCTTTGTGGTGCGGACAATGGTCTGCACGGTGTGCTGCTCCCTGTTTCTGACCATGATACCGGTGCCATCTCATCCCATTGTGGAGGACACCCTCACCAGCTGTCTCCTGGGGGGCATGGTCAACGGCTTTGCCGGGGGCGTCGTGCTTACCTGCGGGTGCAGCAGCGGAGGATTCGATATCCTGGGCCTGTACATGAGCAAGAAGGGCAAGGGCTTCACCGTGGGCAAGTTCAGCATTTCCTGCAACGCGGTGCTCTATGCCCTCTGCCTGGTGCTTTTCGATGCCGCCACCGCCATCTATTCCACCATTTACACGGTCTTTAACAGCCTGTTTTTGGACCGTACCCACCAGCAGAGCATTACCGTCCAGGTGCTGATCTTTACCAAGGAGAAGCACACGGAGCTGCCTAAGTTTATCATGGAGCGGCTGGAGCGGGGCGTGACCTACTGGCAGGGCTACGGCGGCTATACCGATCAGCCCCTGGAGGTGCTGTGCGTATGCCTGAGCAAATATGAGATCCAGACCCTGCAGCAGGAGGTGCGCAAGGTAGACCCCAACGCCTTCTTCATCGTGCAGGAGGGTGTACGGGTAGGCGGCAACTTTGAAAAGCACCTGAACTGACAGGCCGCAGGAAAATTTGATAAGACGACTTTTTTCTAAAAAACCTGCCCTTTTGGGACGGGCTGATAGCAAAGCGTTAAAGAAATCAAGCTATCGGGGCGTAGCAGGGGCAAAGAAACCTGCCGAGATTAGTCCTTTGCGGGCTTTTCTCGGCAGGTTCTCTTTTTTGGGGCAATATTCAAGAAGGCATAAAGCTCTGTGAGTAACGGAAGAAACCGGCGCTTGCGGAAAAGTCACAATTTACGGAGACAAAACTTCAAATAGCGCTTGCTATTTTATGTTTGGCATGATATTATTGGTATGCATACTAAAACATTTGAGGGGAGGTGATAAATTTGCGGAGAGACAGCAGTGACACAAAGCGGAAAATACTGACCGTATGTGTCCGCCTCTTTTTGGAGCAGGGGTATAAAAACACCTCTGTCAGCCAGATCGTGGACGAAGCAGGCGTGGCAAGGGGAAGCTATTTGAATCTGTTTCCCACCAAGGACAGAATTTTGCTGGAATTGACCGAAACAATGTTCGGCGGACAGTTCGGCGTGGCCAGAAGCATTGCAGACAGTAAGCTGCCGCCGGTTTACGCCTATGCGGTGGAAACGGCGCTCCAGCTGACCCTGACCGAGCTGAACGAGAACCTGCGGGAAATTTACATTGAAGCCTACTCCCTGCCTGAAACATCGGAGTATATCTATCTGCATACCACGGCAGAGCTGAAGCAGATCTTCGGCGGGAATTTCCCGGATTACAGCGACAGCGATTTTTACGAGATGGAAATCGGCACGGCAGGACTGATGCGCAGCTATATGGCGCGGAAATGCGACATCCATTTCCCGCTGGAGCGCAAGCTCAGCCGCTTCCTGACGGCATCCATGCGGGTGTATCTGGTACCGGAGGAGGAACAGGCCGGGGTGCTGGCCTTTATCCAATCACTGGATATCAGGACAATCGCCACAAAAGTTATGTATAAGCTATTCGCCATGCTGGAAATGAAATACGATTTTAAGCTTTCGAGGGACGGAGAAACGGAGGAAACAACATGAGGAAACGAATATTCAGTATCCTGCTCGCCCTGTGCATGGTGCTCTGCCTTGTGCTGACTGCGGCGTTTGCTGAGGGCAAGGCGGAAGAAACCCCTGTATGCACCTGCGAAACAGCCTGTACGGCAGAAGCGGTGAACGCAGAGTGCGCTGTCTGCGGCGCAGAGGGTGCATTGGCAGAAAACTGCGGGAAATATACCGCAGAAGAAAGCGGACAGGCAGGTGCGTCCGATGACGCCCCGGTCATTACTGCAGCAGATGTGCAGGCACTGATCTACGCACTGCCGGAAGCAGAAACAATCGGCGCGGATAACGCGGCGGACGTGGAAGCGCAGTTAGAAGCCATTGACGAGGCGAAGATACAGCTTTCTGATGAAGATTTCGCGGTACTCGATTTTACCCGCTATGATGCCGCAGCTGCCGCACTTATGGCGCTAAGCGGCGAGCCGGGTGCTGCTTTCACGCCCCAGACTGCGAATGGCCACTCCCATTGCTGCTGCGGCGGCAGCGTCACAGCGGGCGACCACACCAGCCATTCCGACGTGACCTATCAGCCGTGGAACGGCACGAGCAGCATCACATATACCAACAATACCGCCTATGTCTATCTGACAGGCAATGCCACCCTCAGCGGCCATTTGACGGTGGATGGCAAAACACTATATCTGTGCCTGAACGGCAAGACCCTTGCCAGCAACGGCACAGCCAAGATTCAGGTCAAAAACGGCGGCTGGCTTGTCCTCTGCGACTGTCGGGGCGGCGGCACCTTCAAGGGTGCGACGCAGAGTGTCTGGGGCGGTGCCTGCATTTACCTTTATACCAGCACGCTGGATATGTTCGGCGGCAAGCTCACCGGCGGCAAAGTCACCGGCAAAGGCGGCGGTGGAGCCATCGCTCTGGATGACCAGCAGTGCATATTCAATATGTACGGTGGCGAGATCTCCGGCAACGACGGCAAGAGCTACGGCGGTGCCATTTTCCGGAAATTCAATGCAAACATGCCGAACACCACCGGCGGCGCTTTCAATATGTACGGCGGCACCATCAAGGATAACACCGCCAAGAACGGCGGCGCGTTCTTCTCCACCACCGGCGGGACCATCAATATGACCGGCGGCACCATCTCCGGCAATAAAGCGACACAAAACAGCGACAATGCCGGCGGCGGCGCCATCTATATGCGCGGCAGTGGTACGATCAACATTTCCGGCAGCGCGCAGATCACCGGCAATTCCTCCAGCCTGGACGGCGGCGCCATTCTGATGGGTTGGGGCACCATCAACATTTCCGGCAGCGCGAAGATCAACAGCAATACCGCCAGCCGCTGGGGCGGCGCCATCTGCCTGCGCCAAGATTCTAATCAGTCGACAACGCTCTACATGCGGGGCGGCGAGATCAGCGGCAACAGGGCCACGAAGGAAGGCGGCGCGGTTCATGTGCTTGACAAGGACTGCATGTTCTACCTTTATGACGGCAAGATCACCGGAAACACCAGCGGCGACGGCGGCGCCATCTATCTGAATCAGGAGCCGTCGTGGCTGATTATGCAAGGCGGCGAGATCTCCGGCAATACGGTCACCGGCAACGGCGGCGGCGTATATATTTACCGCACCGGCTCGGTCTGCCAACTCTATAGCGGTAAGATCGAGAATAACAAAGCCAGTGGTAGTGGCGGCGGCATTTATATCAACCCCAGCAACAGCGGCCAGCTGAGGGTCGGAAACGAGCCCCTCGTGCAGAACAACACGGTTTCCGGCAAGGCCAACAATGTGTATCTGCCCTCCGGCAAGACGCTGACCATCGAGATCGGCATGTCCAAAGGTGCGTCCATCGGCGTCACCACCGCGAATACCAGATACCCTGTGGCATTTTCTAATAATTACAAAAAAGACTACACGAATTACTTCTTCGCGGACGACGTCAATGCCCATGTGGAGTATAAGGATGACCAGAAGCTGTACCTTGTTTCCGGCGCGGTTGCGCGGCCCCTCACTGTGACATTTGACCCCAACGGCGGTATGCTGGCCGAAGCGGACAAAACCAAATCGTTGATGACCGGCGAACCCTACGGCACACTGCCGGTTCCCCGCTATGCGGGATACGATTTCGCCGGCTGGTACACGGAACAGAACGGCGGCACCGAGATTAAGGAAAACACCACCGTGACAGTGTTCGGCACGCAGACCCTCTACGCCCACTGGACGCCGATCCATGTGCACGCCTACACACAGCAGGTTCAAAAGCCCGAAGCGCTGAAAACTCCTGCGGACTGCACCAATAATGCGGTGTATTATCTATCCTGTGCGTGCGGAGAAGTAAGCACCAACGACGCCGATACGTTTACCGCAGCGAATACCGCGCTGAACCACGATTGGGGCGAGTGGACGCAGAACAGCGATGAAAAGACCCATACCCGAATCTGTAAGCGTGACACCAGCCATACGGAAACTGAAAACTG
>ENA-ORLW01002666-ORLW01002666.1-human-gut-metagenome-genome-assembly--contig:-NODE-2666-length-15426-cov-11.039156_pt1 | contig 15426 bp, 15 predicted proteins | sample MGYA00243017_ERZ508829 | MGnify/ENA primary metagenome ERZ508829 (study PRJEB26277, sample SAMN04329776) | human gut metagenome | biome: human-associated habitat | host: Homo sapiens | place: USA...
CAATGCCTGTTAATGGATCAGCAAACGCTTCGGACAGACCCATCAGCAAGTGACGGAACGGGACGATTTTTTCAATAAATACAGCCAGAGGAAAGCCCTCTTCCTCGACTGGCCCATATTCTCGAACGCAGCTTTGATAAGTTTCCAAAGCCGATTTGATCCTATCCGGGGTCACTTCACCAGCGGATGTTTTATATAAATCTTGTTTGTACTTGATAGCTGCCAAGCCATCTAATTCTGTAACCGTGCCATCTTCGTTTGGACGGTTAATACCCTCAAATGAAATAGGCAGGTATGCCATGGCTACGGAAAGCAAAAGTGCGATTGCAAGTAAAATCAGGGTGCGCCGTGACTTCAAAATACGTTTTAGTTCAAGTCTAAAGAGCCGCATATTATCTGTCCTCCTTTTCCAAGTCTGTCTGCGGGAACAACCACAGATACAGATCTTCCAATCGTGGCTCCGTTGTAACAGCCCCATCAATTTCCGAATGTTCGGACAGATAACGAATAGAAACCTGATTGTTATCTTCGCCTCGCTGATTGATAATGCGCAGCCGCATTTCACATTCCGGCAGCTTTGAGGTCGGAATTATGCAATTCCAAACCTTGCCCTCAATCCGCTTGACAAGTTCTGCGGTAGTTCCGACATCAACAATTTCTCCGGCTTTCATAATTGCGTTGCGCGTAGAAATATATTCTATGTCAGATACGATATGGGTGGAAATCAACACGATTCGATCATGCGAAAACTCGGAAATGAAATTCCGCAGACGCACGCGCTCCCCGGGATCAAGTCCTGCTGTCGGTTCGTCCATGACAAGTATCTCCGGGTCGTTCAACATAGCCTGCGCAATACCAACACGACGCTTCATGCCGCCTGACAGATTGGAGATTTTTTTCTTTTTCACATCGGAGAGCGAAAGAATGTCCAACAAATGATTGATCTTTTGGGTGGTTGCCCTTGTAGGAATATCTTTCAGCGCAGCCATATACTCCAAATAATCTTTGACCGTAAAATCCCGGTGATACCCAAAATCCTGCGGCAGAAAGCCAAACTTGCTTCGGTAGACTTCACCTAACTCTCGAATGTCTTTTCCGTCATAGTAAACCGCTCCGTTGGTTGGTGTCATAATATCAGCAATCATGCGCATGAGCGTGGTTTTCCCTGCACCATTCGCCCCCAAAAGTCCCCAAACGCCGGGAGTCAATGTCAGATTGACATCATTTACTGCTGTTTTGTCTTTGAACTGCTTGCTTAAATGCTCTATTTTCAGTTCCATGCTTACACTCCTTTCTTTTGCTTCAGCTGAACAATAAAAAGCCCTTGTTCGATAATCATTGTACCGAACAAAGGCTTTTCAATCTCAAAAATCACACGCTTAAATTCCTAAGTAATTCCTAAGATCACATTCTTATTTTCCTAAGCGGAAAGTGGTAATGTAATCACAAAGTCTATGGTTTCGTTTTGACTGGATGCAGTAATCTTTCCACCATGTAAATGTATAATTTCTTCCGCAATAGAAAGACCAAGTCCCGCACCACCTGTATTAGAAAGCCGAGCATCATCCAAGCGATTGAATTTTTCAAATATACTGTTAAGCTGTTCCTGTGGAATTGTTTTTCCATGATTTTCAAAAGTGATCTGAATATCATGCTCTAACCGTTTGGCGGATATAGTGATTTCTGTCTGCGGGTAACTATATGACGCAGCATTTCGTAAAAGATTACTGAAAACTCTCGCCAGTTTTTCAGGGTCAGCGTTCACGGATAAGTTATCCTCCGCAGTAAATACCGCTGTATTGCCATTTGCGGAGAGTGTCGGATATATTTCATCTATTACCTGCGCAATCAGACAATGTAAATCCACAGTTTCTTTTTTGATAATAACCGTATGTGCATTGTACTTGGTAATTTCAAAAAGTTCATTGATGAGCTTTTCAAGGCGCTCTGCCTTATTCAACGCCACTTTTACATACTTTTCCTTTTGCTGTTCAGGCATGTCAGGGGCTTCATGTAGCAGGCTCAAATAGCCGATTACTGTTGTGAGAGGGGTGCGTATATCATGTGCCAGATACATAATAATTTCATTTTTCTTTTCTTCTGCCTGCTTTGCAGCCTGCTTGCTCAACAGAACAGACATTTTAATCTGATTGAGCTGTTCCTCCAGTTCTTTCAGTGGCTCAGACAACGATACTGTATGATTGTTCTGCTCATAGACCGTTTGGGTTGCGTCAATTACTTCATCCAGATAGCCCCAAGGCTTTTTCCAATAGTAATTGAAGATACATATAAAGCCGAGCATCAGATACAAAATAAAAAGCAGATCAAGCCGCCAGTAGAGCCATGCAAAAATACCGTTGTCAAATTTTGAAAAGATGTAGTCCAAGATAAGGGTCAAACCATATCCAACAACGGTATAAACCAGCAATGATAGGTATAAGCGCACTTTAAGGCGCTTTTCTGTTGTCATTTCTTTATTCGACATGAGAATACACCTCCTACCGATTAGCAAACAGAAGAAAGCCAAACAGACCAATCACGACAACACTTACTATGCCTGCCAGAATGGAAAACAGTCTGTTTGCTTTTATTCTATTTCCGATTAACCGGGCTGCCATCGAATATACAGCAAGCCCCAAAAGACCACCTGCCGTATTTGTAAGTACATCAGTAATATCAGAACGTCCGACTGCTAAGATATACTGCATAGTTTCCAATAAAAAACTTGTTCCAGCAATCAGCATGAACTTCACATATAATTTTGTTCTTGGCAGAAGCATTTGAAGATAAATGCCCATAGGAACAAAAATCAAGAAATTTTCGAGTACCTCTGTTAAGTGAAATGCTGCGCCAACTTCTTTGTCATAGTGAAAAGGAATAAGGTTTATACTCCTTACTTTATCCAGATCACTGATTGAAAACTGTAGTTTGAACAGTATGATCCAAACCAGAAGTGCCAGATAAATTAAGAATAAAATAGTTGCCAAACAATTTGATTTTCTCTTCATAGCGTTCTCCTTTCGCTTAAATTTTGTAGCCGACACCCCAAATCGTTTTAATATACTGCGGAGTATCGGAAGTATCGTTCAGTTTCTCGCGCAGATGCCGGATATGCACAGTAATTGTGCTGCTGTTTTTAGAGTAGTATTCATCTTTCCAAACCGCATGAAACAGTTCCTCAATGCTTACAACATTTCCAGCACTTGACAAAAGGACGTGGAGAATAGAAAATTCTGTCGGTGTCAGAGAAATCGGCTCACCGTCTAGCAAACATTCATGGGTCTGTACATTCAAGCACAATTTGTTATAGGAAAGTTCCGATGGAACTTTCTCTGTGATGATACCGGGCGAATATTTCTTGTAACGTCTTAACTGCGCTTTCACTCTGGCAACTACTTCAAGTGGGCGAAAAGGTTTTGTCACATAATCGTCCGCTCCCAATGTCAGCCCCGTTATTTTATCCGTTTCCTCAATTTTAGCCGTTAGCATTATGATTGGATAAGTGTATTTCTTTCGGATAAGCTGGCAAAGTGAAAAGCCGTTCATATCCGGGAGCATAATATCCAGAATGGCAAGATCAATGTCGCCGCTTTCAATACACGACATGGCATCCGTTGCGCAGTAAAATTTATAAACGACGTAATTTTCGTTTTTCAAGTAGACCTCCAACAGATCCGCTATATCTTGCTCGTCATCTATAATCAATATCTTTTCAGACATATTTTCAACTCTCCTTTTTGCTTGTACTCGATTAAGTATAACAAATACAGCATCTAAATTCACAATGGATTGCATGCGAAATTATTAAGATTTTCCTAACTTTCAAATTTACAAAAAGCTCGCATCTGCCGCACCTCGTTTTTCAGCATCCGTTTGATTTTGTCGCTCATGGTTTCAGTGCTGGTGGTGCTGAAATGTACGCGCACCTTTGTAGGTTGTCTTTCCAATCTTCCGTACCAGCGCCGGGGCGTTCTGCTCCGTCTGAACGGTCGTTGTGTGGGGTGTATTTTCAATGTTCATCTACATAGCTTTCTATAGGTGACACGATCTCTTTTGCCGCCGTTCTCGTTGCCGTCGCGTTTTCCTTCCTGAAGTTCTTTCTGGCAAAAATGAAAAATCAGCAGAACAGCATTTATCGAGTGTTCCGCTGATTTATTATCATTTGTGTTTATTCTTCGCGAATGGCAGATAAAATTCCGGTTTTCCTTAATTCAGCTTTTGCGTATGCCGTGAAAATCATATAGATAACTACCATTGCAGCAATAAGTGCTATGAGGAACAGCCACGGTAGTTTTAATGATATACAATGATTTACTGCCTCCAAACGCTGGCAAGCTATGATACTGATAAGTGTACCCAGCGCAAGTGACACTGTCAGCGATCCACCTAGGTAGATACCAATTTCTCGGCTCAACATAGCTTTTAGCTGCTTTTGTGTTGCCCCGACAGCTTCCAGCAGACCAAATTCCCGTTTTCTATTCTGAAAATCAACCATCAACATATTCATAAGGCTGATACCGCCAAATGTAAACAGGATCGCTGCTGCCATGTATAGTGCCTTTATCGATGAACTGTACCGATACTGAATGTTTTTAATCGTCTGCTCAATCGTATTGACCGATATTTTTCCGTTTTGCTCTGCAATTTCCTGAACAACGTTCAGGACTTCGTCAAAATGATCGGGCGTGACCGTAAGTGCCAAGATACCAGTCTGTTCCGTTATACCTGTCAGATTCTTTGCCATATCGTACGTCATCATAAAATACGGACTGCCTGGAACAACCGGACTACGTTCCATCAAATCGGTTGGGTTATAGGTGCCTACAACAACTGCGTCAACATTAAATGTGCTGCCATCTGGAGAACGCCCTTCCAATTGCAAAGTGTCGCCAACATTCGCAATGTTTTCGGATACCAGTATTCCATATTTTTCAGTCATAACATCGTAATCTGCTGTTCCAGACGATAGAACTGCTTGCTTTTCTGCCAGTTGTTCACGATTTAAGGTCGGGAAATCGTTCATAATACTGGTAAGGGAACCACTTCCGCCGGGAAAGGTAATAGACATCTGGACGCTGTTAAATGCAGTTACGCTTTCTATTCCGGCAGTATTTTCTAAGTTGTGCCGCAGTGTTTGACTTTCAAGCGGGTTTTCTTCCAGTTGCAGTTTTGAACTTCCATACGGCTCAGATTCTTTATCAAACGAACTTCCAACGTGATTCTTCACCTGCAAAAGAATACTGCCAGCAGGATAGTATTTGAAAGCTGCCTGTTTTTCTGGATCGATAGAACCTGCAACTGTAGATGCACCCAGCAAAAGCGCACCGCTCACACCCAGCATTACTAACGTCAAAATAGCTTTTTGCCGATTTCGTTGAATATTGATTTTTGCAAGATTGTTAGGTGACAGCTTGCGATGCAGCTTTGAACTGACCTTTGCTTTCCCGGAATAGGCAAGGTATCTTGCGCCCTCAACGGGAGAAGTGTTCATTGCGACTCGAACCGGCTTGAAAATTGCAATATTCACCATTACAATGCCCACTATAGCAATCAGTACCGCATAGACCGTCGCCGTTTTGATTTGAAATCCCTTCGGATACGCAGCGAACCCAATCAGCAAGCCAGCAATTAGTCCAAGAGGAATACCAGTAAAAGCATACCGGAGTCCTTCTTTTTTTGCCATCCGTTTTATTTGCTTTTTTGTCATTCCAATTGTCTGCAGTTGGCCGAACAACTGCACGTTTTTCGCAATCTTTGTGTAAAAGACACCATATATAATCGTTGCAGCCAGCACAGCAGTCAATGCAGCCAGCAGAGGGATAGGGAGTTGAATGCCGGACTGAATAACCCCCGTCATAACGGCAGAATACTCCGTAAAATATATCTGATCTTCTACAATGCCAGTGTTTTCAATGATTTTATCCGTAAAGTCAAGGATGGCATCAGACCGGATTGCATCTGTATTCAGACGGGTATATGCTGTTACTTGAAGGTGATCCATCAGGCTCATGGCGAGATCTTTGCTCAGATAGACAAAATACCCATTGCTCTTGCAATCCTCGTTCAAAATGCCTGAAAGTGTATATTCTGCTTCATCCCCCGTACCGGTCACATCAAAAGTAATGATATCGCCGGGACGATATGATTCTCCCAAAAAGTCAATATAATTTTGCGGGAGCATGATTTCATTTGCCTTTTGTGGGATGCTGCCTTGTAAAGACATTTCCTCCTGATGCGTAAAATAATCTTCGCTCCCATAAGCAACCGTAATTGTCTTATTGCCTGAATAAGATAGTCCGATTGCAGCATACTCGCCAATCCATTGAACGTCTTTACTTTGACGCAAACTGGATAGCTGGTCGTCGGTTATTCCCAGAATTGCGATCTGCGCTTTAGTGCGCTGTGTATTCTTAAACTCTTCCTGCGCACCTGCGGATATTAAAATGATTGAAAAAATCATGCAGACAGAAAGCGCAATCGTAAGGAGCAAAAAGGCTTTGCTTCGCTTATCTGCTTTCCTGCTCCGTTTGGCCAGCTTATTTGTGATAGCACTGGTATCATTCTCAAAAGGCCATGTCATACTGCGTCATCCCCCTTATCCCACGATTTTTCCGTCCTCGATGCGGATAATACGATCTGCAAGGCGGGCAATATCATTGTTGTGCGTAATCATAACGACCGTCTGCTGGAACTCAGCGCTGGTGCGCTTGATAAGTCCCAATACCTCGGCGCTGGTCTTGCTGTCAAGGCTGCCCGTCGGCTCATCGGCAAGCACGATAGCAGGTTTGGTAATCAGAGCCCGGGCAATCGCTACGCGCTGCTGCTGTCCGCCGGAAAGATTATTCGGCAATTTTTTCAGTTTATCTTCCAAACCTAACAAATAAACAATCTCGTTCAAAAATCTCTTATCCACTGTGTCGCCGTCCAATTCGACAGGCAGGACAATATTTTCATATATGTTCAGAATCGGAACGAGGTTGTAATTCTGAAAAATGAAACCGATGTTGCGGCGACGGAAAATAGTGAGCTGTTCGTCATTCTTCTTTGCCAGTTCCTCGCCGCGGACGATCACGGTTCCACTGGTGGGCGTATCCAGTCCACCCATCATGTGAAGCAACGTGGACTTGCCGCTGCCGGAGGTTCCAACCACCGCAACAAATTCGCCATCGCCTACAGAAAAATTCACGCCATCAAGAGCACGGGTAATGTTTGGCTCTGTGCCGTAATACTTTTTCAGGTCAATTGTCTGTAAAACGCTCATATAGAAACTCCTTTCAAGGCTACCCGCCTTTTAATGGGGATATTGTAAAACCTAAATGTCCGTGAAATGTTACAACGGTCAATTTGTATCACTGCAAATCAAGGTGGAATGTTACAGCCCTCGGACATTTCAAAAAATGGCAGGCAGTCAAAAACGACCACCCACCACATATTATTTCGCGGGAAGCATGATAGAAAACGCAGATCCATTTCCCAGCGCAGAAACCACCTTAATATAACCGCCCTGTCTTGTTATGATCTCGCGGGCAAGGTACAATCCTATGCCGACGCCGGGCTCGCTATGCACTTCTTCCTCGCGGTAAAAGCGCCGAAAAATAGCTGCCTGATTGCTTTCAGAAATTCCTTTACCATTATCAGCTACTTTAATCTCCACATACATTTCCCATTGTACGACTGATACGGAGATTTTTCCGCCAACCGATGTGTATTTCACCGCGTTATCCAAAAGATTAAAGAGTGCTTCGACCGTCCACTTGTTGTCATGGGAAAGCATCAATTCTTCCGGACAGTTTACGGACACAGAAATCTCTTTTTTCTCTGCGGCATATACGATTCCACTCATGGCCTGCGCCACTGTGTCATATAGGCTGCTTACTTTCTTCTCCAACTGGATTACGCCTGTTTCCAACCGGGAGGTTTTCACAAGTGCCTGAAAAAGAAAATCCAGCTTATCTGTCTGTGTACGGATTCCACGAATAAAGTCCGTGCGCTCTGCCTCAGCCATAGGCTTTTCCAACAGTGTATCTGTTGCTATTTTCAGATTGCTTACGGGGGTTTTCACCTGATGGGAAATATCCGATACAAGAGACTGCAATTCCTGCCGATCTTCTTCCACCCGGCGACGATCCTCCTGCATGATCTGATATAACCTTGCCAGCCTGTGACCAATTCTGGCAAGCTGTGTCTCACTGTCCTCGGAAAGAGAGATGCCTTTATTTCCGGCAATCATATGATCTAAGGTCCCGCATAGATCAGAGGTAAAGAGAGCGAGTTTCTTTCCCAATATTTGTGTCAAAGCAAGAAGCCACGCAAGGGCGCACAAAATCAGCACAGCACCGACAACTAACACCGCAACTTGCTCTGTTATAAAATATAAAATGGCAGCGACCATGGTCATGGAGAGGATAAGTCCTATTATCACATAAAAAAATAACCGCTTTACTGAAAGACCTTGCAGCTTCACTTTGCTTCGCCTCCTGTCCATTGATACCCCAAACCATAGATTGTCTTGATGTAGGGCGCACCGCCATCAGATTCTATCTTGCTGCGGATTCTGCTCACAGAAGTTGTCAGCGTGTGTTCGTCTACAAAACGCTCGTCAATATCCCATAGTTTTTCTAATAACTGTCTGCGCGTCAATACCTGTTTTGGGTTTCTGCGGAACAGATTCAGCATCTTAAATTCCATTGCTGACAGGGTTAGTGAGATGCCGTTTAGTGAAGCGGAATGCTCTGAGAAATCCAAGAATAGCCGCCCATCGTCGTAAACTTCCTTTGCAGACTTATGATGTTCCAACAACGAAAACATCGCTTTGATTTTCCTCTGCAAGGTTCCTACCAAAAAAGGTTTTGTAATATAATCTACTGCACCAACTTCATATCCTCGTATTTGGTCGCTCTCTTGATCGTTGGCAGTCAAAAAAATCACAATTGCATCCGGGCAGTTAGGCTTTACGAGTTTGCACAGTTCAAAGCCGCTGCCATCGGGGAGATTGACATCCAGCAGTATCAAATCAAATTCCCGCTGACGAACAGCTTCAGCAGCGGTTCTGAAATTCAGGGCAGAAGTCACGCCGTAGCCGTCTGCGGTCAGATTATAGGACAGCATCTTATTCAAAAAGCTGTCATCCTCAACAATCAAAATCTGCTTCATATCCTCACTTCCTTTGCATCTACAGTATAACAGGCAAATGTCCGTGAAATGTTACATATCCGTAGATTTGCTAATTTTCAGTTGCCCATCAACGTGCTTTTCTGCGTCCTTTGGTATCAGCCACATACGGCTGAGTCTTGCTGCGTCAGATATGCGGTTTTCTTCGCACAACTTCTGTACTTGCCGCTCAGAGATACCCCCACTTTTTCGCCGCTTCTGGAGCAGAGATATATTCGAGCATTATAGTTTCCTCCAGCAAATCAATTTGGCATTTATTATATATGGCCAGCTGAATGATTACAAGAAAGAAAATGCGAATTATTTAAGCTAATTATATGAATACGCAAGACATTTTCTGTGGAAAAGAGGAATTGCAAAATATAGCTGGGTGATTGAATATATCCTAAAAGAAGCTGCCCACTACGGACAGCCTCTTCTCTATAATAAGATTTTCATTACTGATATATGTCCACCAATCCTGTTTTTAACATTGAATCTGAAAACTCATATGCAGCTCCATCACCGTTAAGATTCAGATACATATTATTCAAGTCATTCTCATTTACGATCCATGCCATATTCACCTGTATACTCTCACCAGGTTTTAATGAAGAAATATAGTTTCCTCCATTTCCATAATCCTCTGATATACTGTTGTATGTCATTTCAGCTGTACGTGCAACACCATCCCATATAACACGGTCGTAGTCATCTCCGGACTGTTCTGTCGGATCGTAAATTTGATATGATCCATCTTCATGGTCCATCAACAGCAATGTACCAATATAAAGCATATGGTTAATTTCTTCATCTGACTTATTGGTATAAGTAACTGTCGCATAGACGAGCTTTTGTTTCACACATTCTGTTTTTACAATCTCATCCACTGAATCAATGCCATTACCGAACTTAATATAAGACAGCGTATTATTTACTAAATTTCCATCAGTTCCAACTGCATCAGTCCATTCTTGGATTTTGAGATATACAGATAAAAGTTTGCTTTTGCATAATCCTCTCTTTCCTGAACGTACTCCCTATAACTTGTGCTAACTACAGTTTCCGCCCCGATTTTCTCTGCTTTTTTCTCCGCCAAATGGATAACGTTTTCCATAACCATGCTAAGCTGTCCTGCAGGTATCCCGGCATAATATGAATGTTTCAAAAACAAGACCAGTTATTCAGTTTCTCCCACATCCGGCGTTTCTTTTTCCTGCTCTTTTAACATATCAACAAACTCTACCTCTTGCCCGCTCTCACTTTCTGGATTCTGATCGCTTTTTTTCGTCAACCGCAGGATTGCCCGGAACACGGTTTTACCCTACACAAAGGCAAAGATTACTTTTTTGTTGGAATCAAAGATTCAAATTTACTTTCACTCAACATATCCTATTACACGCTCTCTTAAATAAATTTTTCCATCTTCTATATCAATTACCTTGTACTTACGCAGTGTTCTCAGCGCCTTTTTACATTTCACTCCATCCGGGCAGCTTTCCATTTTTTCTTCACACCAAATTTTAAACTCATCCTGAAAATCTTCCTCATCAATTCCTCTTTCATAGCAATTTTTCTGATGAAGGAAATACAATATATAAGCTTCGTTTTTTTCCAATCTCCTGTTTCGTAGATTTCTGGATAAAAAATGCCCCAACAATCAATAATTGCAAATAATTGAAGAAGCTTTCCGGCAGACTAACCGATGCTGCCAACTCCAGAGCTGCAACGATTGCTTTTTTGAGATCCAGTCGTACATTTCCCAGTTTATAGGAGGCTGCTTCCTCTCCCAGAAAAACCATTCCTTTCCTCTCGTCATCCGGGATTACTGTGATGTACCTATCTGCAAGGTCACTCCCTGCCTTTTCACCAAGCCCAAGAACTTCTGCTTCCTGCATCAGCCCGCTTTTTAACCAGTTATCATACTCTATCGCATCCTGCCTTGTCATACTTTTACACACCGCATTCTATTTCTTCTCTCCGTATGGAGGGTCTTATCCAATTTTCCACGTTCCATTTTCAATAAAACCTGGTCTTTATATTCATCATAAACATCAAGGAACCCGCTATATAAGTGATTTCCATCCACTGTATCAAAGTCATATTCATCTTTATTCACAACTGCAAACAACCGGTTTTTTCTATCAACCGGCCAGGGATGCTGTGGATCGGAAAGCCTTGATTTGTACAGTACCCGGTCTGTATAATAGTACAGGTCAAAGAAATCCATATACATCATGGGCGCTAGATAAGTGTACTTTTCTAAAATCTGTTCTTCACCCTCTTTCTCCATAATGATTTTCAGGACAATATGATATGCCATCATGTCGGCGTTGTATTCTTCCTTTTCCGGATGCTGTTTGGAATATTGTCTACCCGTATATGCCAGATATGCATGGGCAACTTCATGCGCCAGACTGAAAACCACAATCGTCCAGTAACAATCCTCTGCGAGTTGTAAAATTTGTATATCTCCGGATACCAGTCCCAGAAGCACATCATTCGCATCGGTTCCCTGCATCTTTCCGAAAATACATACATCATTCATCAGAAATAAAACATATTTGAAGCACTCACTGTAAATCTCCAGGTTTCCAAAATCTTTCGACCACTTAAACATAGATAGGAGAAATGCAGTAACCGTAGATTCAAACAGTTCATCAATATGGATAAATGCCGGATTTTCCCTGTCATTATATATGTAACTATTAATAGTATGCTGATAATTATTGCTCAGTATGATAGAATCACCCGCATATCCATATTCCTTTTTGAAATATTCCTTTACCACCCCGAACATCTTCTGCAGGTTGTACTTTTCCATGTTTTTGCGTAGCTGTTCTTCCGTAAAAAGGCCAGAAAAGTTCTGCAGCATTCTTTGCATGCCCATCTCATCATCCTTCACAGAACTGCCGCCAAACCGAAACAGATCGTACATCTGAGGGACCATGAACTTTTCTATAAAACCTCTTTCCTTTTGTACCAATACATCTTTTTCCATATTAATGAATCACCCGCCATTTTCCTGCCACTTCTTTTACAATCGGAAACACGATCGGAGCCTCACTAATCTTTTCAATGATTACAAAGAATATTAAAAGAAAAGCAATCCACAAAAACAAATATTTTTTCTCTGCTTTGCTTACAGTTTGCTTCATGTCATTGAGCAGACTGTCATCCTGAAAGCACTCCCGGACATCATCCTCGGTCAATATCCCTTCATAAGATTTTTTTAATTTCTCATAACTATCGTAAACTTTCTCCATCTGAAATTTTGACTGCTTGTAGCAAATAAGAAGATATCCTACTGATCCCACCAGCACCAATTCCAAAATAATTGTAATATCCCTTGTAAAAATATTATCCAGCGGTTGATCTGATACGATGTTCGCAAGAATCACGGAAAACAAAAATCCAAACACTGCTATGATATTGGTCTTGAATTTATCAAGCAGAACCGTTGCAAATTCCCCCTATCTGGACATAATATCACTGATAAACTCCGCTACTTTATTTCTCATTTCAAGATACTGCGTCACATTATCTTTTAAGTACAGATTATAATTAGATTGAATAGAAGCAAGGATTTTTGTATCCACCTTTAACAGCGGCTCGTATTTACAATGCAGACAGATGATATTCCGGGAAATAATTGCCTTGTCAATGGAACTCCCACCTGAATATATCCAATCATATATTTTGTACAACACCCGGTTCCCTTCTACATCGTCTATCTTAAAAGCATAATCTATGGAACGCTGCCCTACAATTTGAAGTTTTATCTGCCCCTCCTGCAACATTGCATTTGATGCCACCATACTGGCTGCTAAAACTGTTTCCAGTCTAAAAAACAGTTCTTTAAACGGATTTCCCTCGTATCCTACTTCTATTTTAAAATCATCTGGAAGAAGCGCGTACACATCCTGATTATAAAGATAAGATGTGTCCCTGCATTCTGACAATCTCTGCTTTCTGTCAAAGGAACATGACGTTTCATTGTTCCCTGTAGGAAGGAAATACATTGTTTTGGTATAAAAGGCGTTTGCATTGTCAAACATTTCAAATACTATACTATTTTCCGCCTCATCCAACAACATAGCAAATATTTTCAGTACTTCATCCATTGGTAATCTGACAATATCTTCAGCAAATTTGTGAAATCGGTAAATAGAAAAATATCCTGCCGATAAAGTTTTGTTTATCTCAATCTTCGCCGAAATAACTTCATCTTCCAAAATTTCTCCCATAAACTCCCGATACTCTGCTTCTGTAGAATTTCTGTTCATCATAAAAGTATCTTCATTCTCGGATTCCAAAAAGATTCTGATTTCATCTCTCAATATCCGCCAATTCCGAATAACTCACTGCCTGCTTCGATTGAAATGTAAACCGGGCAGTATAAATTTTTCGGCGCTCTTCCTCAGTCAGATCAGTTATCTTATCCATAATATGGTCTAACAAAATTTCTCCCCCTAACTCTCTGCTTTCCTTTCAAAAGTCCGAAATGTCACATCATTATCTATACGAATTTTAAGATATCTTTTTCCGTCATTTGCCTGATATGCTTCGATAACATCTCCTAAATCCTCAACTGCACTGGTTACTTTAATCTGAATTCCACTATACACATCATATGTTTTTTTCATCTTACGTTTAATCACTGAAAGAGAAGGGGGGAACTGCTGGTCAAAGTGCTGCTCTTCCGGTAATTTCTGCAGCTTCTGCAAGAGCTCCTCTTTCTTTTCAACAGTCATATCATTAGGCGTATAGTTCTTTACATTCCTCTCTAACATTTCAGAAAAGTCAAACTGCTCAGTACTGCTAAAATATATATATATCGCATTCTGAATCACCATATGATCATACGGTGCCACTTTTTTTAGATTTCTGTTCAATGTATTTTCTATTGCTTTAAACGCTCTTTTTGTATTGCATTCATCGCTTTGAAGTTCTTCTAATTCCAAAAAGTCATGCCACCAGTATTTCGCAACTGTATTAGAGTATATTTTTGCACAAAACTGTTCCGCCCTTACATCATCAATTTTAAATAAGCATGTTTTCCATATCTTTTTCGTATCTTTTGAAAATCCTGATTTAATGCTATAATCCGTATCATCGAAAAAATCTGTATGCTCAACTTTTGCCAGCAGGAACAATAAATTTTCATCATGTTCAATTAATGAAAGTATCAGACTCCCCTTCTGTACCTTAATATCCATGCTTGCTACCTGCTCCTGTGCTTCTCTCTCCTTACGCAGCAATCGTTCCGCCATCATATCTATTCTCTGCAGGATTATTTCTTCGTTCGATCTGTTCTCAACGATTTCCAGAATACTACTAATGACTTCCCCTCCAACGGATTGTGTTTTTTATTCCCGTATTGAAGTATTACCGTTTATATAACTAATCAACTGCTCTATATACTCACCGAATTTAGGCATAATATCTCTCGGCAGTACTTTGTTATTTTCATAGTCAATCACTCTAATCGCTTGTGTAATAATCCTCATGCGTATAGCTCTCCCATCTTATGTATCGGAAGAAGAGTACATACCATATCATCATGCCTGAAGTATAAATTGCCACAGCACTCTTCCCTATTATTTTTCATTAAGTATACCATATTTTGCTGCTAACCCCAAAGAACTTTTGTTATAAACATAACCTTCAAGTAAAGTCCCGTATACGAGCAGCCGCACTACTCTCGCTAATGCCTTAGCTGACATGGATAATGGGATAATTCCAAATTATCCATACTAATAAATATCGTAGTACAAAATTTTCATTTCTGCAATTTGTCCTTACTATTCCTATAGAAACTTTTCCATAATTTTTCTTTCTGGACATCATATGCTTCAATCACTTTACATTTCGGATCTGATAAGAGAGTAAATGCCAGTCCATATTTTTCTTCAAACCTTCCTATGAGATGTTACAGAATCCTTACTCCCCCTGAGAATGACTACGCCCTTCTCTACTTATTTACATATATATGAAATTTCTCTTTTGTTTGCTTTGCATATTTATTCTTTTTTAGCAACAAAAAGGCCACTTAGATTTTACAGAAATTCTAAATGACCTTTTTAATTAATTTTACATGTCTCCAAAGCAGAATTTTTCTATTACATCAATTAATAGTGACTGCTCCGTTCGCAGCACACTTAATTGAAAATGTTCCTCCAGCACCTTTTCCAGTCTTTATGTGTTCGCAATAAAAATATCCTAGCGCAGTATCTCCCTCTTTTGAGGCACTTTTGGTAATCACCTTATAAACAT
>ENA-ORLW01002682-ORLW01002682.1-human-gut-metagenome-genome-assembly--contig:-NODE-2682-length-15318-cov-3.186208_pt1 | contig 15318 bp, 16 predicted proteins | sample MGYA00243017_ERZ508829 | MGnify/ENA primary metagenome ERZ508829 (study PRJEB26277, sample SAMN04329776) | human gut metagenome | biome: human-associated habitat | host: Homo sapiens | place: USA...
AAGAACTTCATCTGTTCTAGGGTCGATGATTTTAACTGCATCATCTACACGGCCATACTGTCCGCAAGCTTTCTCGTAAGCAGTATTTGGGTCATCACCTTTTTTGATGAAATCTGTCATTTTACCAAGACTTACAAATTTGTAACCAATAATCATGTCTTCCTCATCGAGAGCGATTCCGGTAACATAACCTTCTGCCATCTCTAAGTAACGAGGACCTTTTTTCAATGTACCATACATCGTACCAACCTGAGAACGAAGTCCTTTACCAAGGTCTTCCAAACCAGCACCAATTGGCAAACCATCTTCTGAGAATGCACTCTGTGTTCTACCATATACAATCTGCAAGAACAACTCTCTCATAGCAGTGTTGATAGCGTCACATACAAGGTCAGTATTCAAAGCTTCCATAACCGTTCTTCCCGGAAGAATCTCAGATGCCATAGCTGCGGAATGAGTCATACCGGAACATCCGATAGTCTCAACCAAAGCTTCCTGAATAATACCCTCTTTTACATTCAATGTAAGTTTGCATGCTCCCTGCTGAGGTGCACACCAGCCTACACCATGTGTCAAACCAGAGATATCTTTAACTTCTTTTGCCTTTACCCATTTTGCTTCTTCTGGAATCGGTGCACAACCATGGTTCACACCCTGAGCAACTGGGCACATGTTTTCTACTTCTTGTGAATAAATCATGTCATAACTCCTTTCAGAATTTTGTTCCTATACTTAAAAAGCATACAATATTTCGACATCTTTGTCAATGTTTCGAGACGACTTCGCCCTGTTTTTTGTAAATGCTGCCAGCCGGTATCACTCCTCGAACACTGGACAATGGATATACATTGCTGTTTGCTCCGATAATAGAACCCGGATTTAAAATACTGCCACATCCAACTTCCACACAGTCTCCCAAAATCGCTCCCATTTTTTTCAGACCGGTTTCAATTTTTCCCTCACCGGATTTAATTACAACCAAAGTTTTGTCCGATTTTACATTGGATGTAATGGAGCCGGCTCCCATATGGGACTTAAATCCCAAAACCGAATCTCCTACATAGTTATAATGAGGAACCTGAACCTTATCAAATAAGATGACGTTTTTCAACTCGGTTGAATTTCCAACAACTGCGCCTTTTCCAACAATGGCATTTCCTCGGATAAATGCACAGTGACGGATTTCCGCCTCTTCATCAATAATCGCCGGACCATGAATGTATGCAGACGGTGCAACACTAGCAGATTTCGCAATCCAGATATTATCCTCTCTGCACTCAAACTTATCTGCCGGCAATGTTTTTCCAAGTTCTAAAATAAACTCACTAATCTTTGGAAGCACCTCATACGGATAGGTCACTCCCTCAAAAATTTTTTCTGCAATTGTATGTCCTTTTTCAAATAAAACATCACATGCAATTTCTTTCATTAATTCTGCCCCCTATGGATTTATTTGTTTTCGTATTTCTTCAACAAGTCACGGTTCTTAATTTCATACTTATTAAAGAAAAAGGTATCGCCTTTTTTATCCCACTGTTTCGGAGAATATTTTGGAACATACCAGTCTTTGCTTTCAAAATATTCCTGAAGTTCCTTGGATTTGAATTTGCGTCCATGTCTTGCATATAATTCATTTTTTGCAAGATTGATTTCGGATTTACTCATACCGCTTAAATCACTTTTTGTTAAATACTCAGTATCACTGTTTCGAAATATGTAAGTATCATCATCAACCGCAGTATCATCATCCTCAATGTCCTCATCCGCATCATCAAAGTCTTCAAATTCTTCACTATCTCCAACATCAGATGGTGCTTCTGTCGGTTCTGTACCCCAGAAAGAATCCTGTGTCGGTGTAGGCGTTGGCGATGGACTTGGCGAAGGTGTTACTTCAATCTGGTTCGGAATCTGATGAGAAATGTTTTGACTAAAATGCAATTTCACATCATCGCTTCCTGTCATCACAAACTGGTCATCTGTCTCAAAATTTCCTGTATAAATCATGCCATCGCAAGTAATGGTATAACGGTCATTCGACTCCGTCCAATTTAATACTTTACTGCCTTCTCCGCCTCCAATCATCTGACCGGAACCATCCGCATTAATCGTCATTGTCAACCTGATATCATCCGCTTCTTTATCCTGCAAAACAGCGAGATCATGCAGAGACCGCAGTCCGTCTTCCGGCGTTGTGGCAGCAAACTCATACCATGTTCCCTCTAATTTTTTACCGGAATCCATAAATGGCAGTTTAATTACACCAGTAAGAATTAGAATAACAGCAATGCCAATCAAAATCACCGGGATTGTTATTTCAAGAATTAATCCAAGATGACTTTTCTTTTGCTTTTGCGGTTTCTGTGGCTTATTGAAAGATGTTTGTGCTGCCATGTTCTGTTTGGCTGCCTGTACTCTTTGCTGTGCCTGCGCTTCCTGTTGCGCCTGCACTTGTTGCTGCATTTGCTGTGCCATCTGCGCTTCTTGCTGCGCTGCCGCCTGAATCAAATCGCAGCCACACTCTTCACAGAATCGTGAACCCGGCTGGTTTTGATGACCACAATTCGGACAAAATGTAATCTCCATAATCCTATTTCCTCTTTTCTTAATTATTAAGTTAAAATAACATAAAATATTATATCACTGCCGGTCTAATAATGTCTAGCAAGAAATTCTAATCAATTGAAACAGGATATTTGCTTTGCAAATATAGTTTCAATTGTTTTGGAATTTCTTGCTTTCATTTTAGTTCAAGAGGACACTTCCTGTGTTCTCTCTAGATGATAACTTCTCCTGCTGTGCAAATTAGTTGTTTTCTTTTGCTGCAAGTAAGGCTTTTAATCGAGCAATTTCACTATCTCTTTGCGATAGTTCCTCATCCTTTTCCTGAGTTACCTTCGACAATTCCTCGTCTTTTTCCTGAACTACCTTTTTCAGCCTCTCAATTTCCTGCTCCTTGACTTCGTTCATACTATCCACGTATTCTTCCACCGTACCTTCTGATAACAACATAGGCTCTACCTCCGCTCGGTTTCGAATCAGAAACGAGCGCAAATGGTCTGCGTCAATACAATAGTCAACTGCTTTGTGTATTGCCTTTGCCAAGTCTCCGATTTCGTTATAATTTTCCCGTATTTTTGAGATTAGTATAACATAATCTTTTAGCGTTTTGCAACCATTTAATACATTTTCGTTCATACCATCATTGATGTTTAATACTTTTACAAAAAGTTCAAGACACGGCTCAACTTCTTGATTTTCAAAAGCGTCAGAGAGCTTTAAAATTTCAACTTCCGGACGTTTTTCGATACCATTGTATAAAACAATACAGGCAGGTGTTGGGATTTTTACCAATCCATATTTTAAGATGTTTTCATTTCGCTGTTCGAGAATTACTTCATATTCTCTGGCTAGGTACAAAAGGCTCCGTAGTGGATAATTCAAGCAGACGGTGCTGCTGTGTTCAATTAAACACATTTCGTTGGTGTTAATAAGAAAAGCTACGTCATTTTTCATCTGAAGAAATAAAGCATTGTCTAAAGTAATAATTTCTAAATCATCTGGATTCTCGTAATGAGACATGTTCAGAGCATTGTATAAACTCAATAATTCTTTTTTCTCGTTAAATATTCGGCAAAATACGCTGTCTTTGTAAGTGCGTACGCCGGGACTATGTAAATTGTAAGAATGCTTTTTGGATGACTGTAAATTTTTCTCAATGTTCTTTTGCGTGTTCTCCATCCTATCGTCTCCCTCCACTGGCAGACAGGAGAAGTATCATCATGGTTGGTATTATATAACATGTGTAAATATGTGTCAAGAGTTTTTAACTATCTGGCGAAATTTAATTGAAAATTCAACAACAAAGTGATAGCATTCTAAAAATTTGTACTCTACAATATAAGTAGGAGGTGTGAAGGTTGGAAATTGGTTCAATTATTATGAAAAAAAGGAAAGAACTTGGTATCACGCAGCAAGTATTGGCAAAAAAATTGCATGTGTCAAATCAGGCGGTATCAAAATGGGAAAATGGGATGACATGTCCTGAAATTAGTTTGTTACCTGCAATTGCAAAGGTATTTGGAGTGAGTGTGGATTCTCTTCTTGGATATCAGTCTCCAATATTGAGCGATTATGAAAAACGATATCAGGAGAAAGGGTATTATTGGGGAATAAAGCCGAATGACTTATGCTATGAAATTTTAAAATTAAAGCCGCCAATAAAGCCGTTAAAGGTTCTTGATGTAGGGTGCGGGGAAGGAAAAGATGCTGTTTTTTTAGCACGAAATGGATACCATGTATCTGCTTTTGATTTGGCAGAGACAGGAGTTGAAAAGGGAAGGGCGTTAGCTTCACAGCATGGTGTTTATGTAGATTTTTTTACAGCAAATATTGAGGATATGCAGCTTTGCGAAGATTATGATATTGTTTTATGTAGTGGAGTGTTTCATTTTTTGAAACCGGAGAAAAGGAAAGATGTTGTAAATGAGTTGAAGCAACATACCAAGCCGGATGGAATTCATGTTATGAATGTATTTGTGGATAAACCATTTGTTGAAATTTTACCAGGGAAGGAAAAAAATCGTTTTCGATGGAAATCAGGACAAATTTTTACCTTGTATCATGATTGGTATTTCCACAAAATTGAAGAAGTTGTATTTGATTGTAACAGCGGCGGTGTGCCACACCAGCATTGTATGGATATTATGATTGCTCGAAATAAAAGTAAGGAGTCATAATTATTATTAAAAAATCTCCGCCCTGCTGGCTTAGCCAGTAAGGCGGGGGATATCCTGCCAAGAACATAATTATATGCAGTTAAATTCGTTTGTTCCACTTTTTCCATTTTGCCAGAGACTTTGAGTGTTTCGTAGCAAAGTTTCTTTTTCTTGGCAAAAGAGGCGGCTTTTGCGGAAGGGTATGTGTGAATTACTTTTACTTTTTTGTATGATTTAACATCACCCTTTAATGCTGTTAAGCGGCCGCAGACATAAAGATGTTCAACTGATGTGCTGCCAGGAAAATAAAAGGAAGTCAGGGCACTGTCGACAAACATTTTTTTGACCGTACGGGTGCCGAATGGATAAATGCCGGTGGAAGTTTCACATTCGTTTATTTCATAAAAATCAACGTTAAATAATGAGACCGATGCAAGCGGAGACACACCGCTGAACGCATAAGGACCAATTCGCATATTATTTAAATCCAGATCCTGCAAATGGTCACAGTCTGCAAACGCATACTGTTGAATGTGCAGTTTTTCCGTGTGATTAAAATCAATCCGGGATAAGGAAGAGCAACCGGCAAAGGCGTAACTTCCAATTGTGGTAATTGTTTTTGGTAAAATAAGATGGCGGAGTGCTGCCTCCTTTTTTGTATAAGTTTAATTGTTCCTTTGAGTTATACAAATATTACGAATGAGAATTAAAAAAAGTTGCAAAAAATTAAAAAATCACCATAAATCATGAATTTTGTCATAAAATATTTAAGCGCTTACTTGACCTATATCCGCTGAATATTGTATCATAAAGCAGAAAATGCAAAGAAGGGATGAAAATGATGCCACAGGAAGAAAAAAAGCACAAAAGACGAGTACATTACAGTGGAAAATATCCGAAGAAATTTGAGGAAAAATATAAGGAACACCAGCCGGAGAAGTATCAGGATATGATTGAGCATGTGATTCGCAAGGGAAATACACCGGCAGGGATGCATCTTTCGATTATGGTACAGGAAATTCTGGATTTTCTGCAGATTCAGCCGGGGCAGATTGGGTTTGATGCGACACTTGGTTATGGCGGGCACACGAAAGCGATGCTTGCCTGTTTAGAGGGCAGAGGACATATTTATGCAACGGATGTGGATCCGGAAGAATCGGCTAAGACGAAGAAGCGGCTTTTGGAGCAGGGATACGGCGAAGAAATTCTCACAATAAAACTGCAGAATTTTTGCACAATTGACGAAATTGCTAAAGAGGCGGGCGGATTTGACTTTGTGCTTGCCGATTTGGGCGTTTCTTCCATGCAGATTGATAATCCGGAGCGTGGATTTTCCTTTAAAGTAGAAGGTCCTCTTGATTTGAGGTTAAACCAAAAGGAAGGAATCAGTGCCGCCGAACGGCTTGACACGATTACGAAAGAGGAGCTTGCCGGGATGCTGTATGAAAACTCAGATGAACCTTACAGTGAGGAGTTGGCAAAGGCCATTACCGATGAAATCCGCAGAGGAAATCGGATGGACACCACGAAAAAACTGCGTGATGTCATTGAAAAGACGTTAATGTTTCTTCCGGAAAAGGAGCGCAAAGATACCGTCAAAAAAACGTGCCAGCGGGTCTTTCAGGCACTGCGCATTGATGTGAATAATGAATTTGAAGTATTGTATGAATTTATGGAAAAATTACCGGAATGCATGAAACCCGGTGGAAGGGCAGCAATTCTTACCTTCCACTCCGGCGAAGACCGTCTTGTAAAAAAGGCGCTAAAGTCTGGATACAAAGCTGGTATTTACAGTGATTATGCAAAAGATGTGATACGCCCTTCAGCGAAGGAATGTGCACAAAACGGACGGGCACGTTCTACGAAAATGCGGTGGGCGATTAAGAAGTAACCAAAAAAACGACAAAGAAAGGAAGTACTATGACATTTGCAATTCTTTTCGTATCGATTGTGATTCTAGCGTGTTTAGTAGGGAACCGAATATCGAACCGCATTGGCGTTCCGATGCTTTTGATTTTCATTGTGCTTGGTATGTTTTTCGGCTCGGATGGTGTCATTCGGATTTCGTTTGAAAACTTTGAACTGGCAGAACAAATCTGCTCCATTGCCCTGATTTTTATTATGTTTTATGGTGGCTTTGGAACAAAATGGAGTGCTGCAAAACCAATTGCTCTGCGCGCGGTTATTTTATCGACCGCCGGTGTTGTTCTTACGGCGGGGCTGACGGCATTGTTTTGTTACTATGCACTTCACATTGGACTGCTTGAGAGTCTTTTGATTGGCTCGCTGATAAGCTCGACCGATGCGGCGTCGGTGTTTTCGATTCTGCGTTCTAAACGATTGAACTTAAAGTACCGGACTGCCTCTCTTTTAGAGGTGGAAAGTGGTAGTAATGACCCATGCTCCTATATGCTTACTACGATTATGCTTGGTTTGATTAGTGGTGGCAAAATCAGTGCGGGAGCCATTACCTATACGGTGTTTGCGCAGATTATTTATGGTGTGGCAATCGGTGCCTTGATGGCTGGAATTACGATTTTTGTTTTGAAAAAATTTCAGGTTACGACAGAAGGCTTTGATACCATTTTAGTCTTTGCTTTCGTACTTTTGGCGTATGCAGTTCCTTCCGCAGTTGGCGGCAATGGATACCTGAGTGCGTATTTGTTTGGTATTGTACTGGGAAATGCGGATTTGGACAATAAAAAGTCGCTGGTACATTTCTTTGACGGTGTGACCGGTTTGATGCAGATGTTAGTCTTTTTCCTTGTCGGACTGTTGGCATTTCCATCGGCACTGCCGGCGGTTGTCTTTCCGTCACTGATGATTGCGCTGTTTTTGACGTTTGCTGCCAGACCTGCGGTTGTGTGCTTGTTATTAACGCCTTTTCGAAGTAAATGGCGGCAGCAGATATTAGTTTCGTGGGCGGGACTTCGCGGAGCGGCGTCCATTGTGTTTGCGATAATGGCAAGGAGCAGCGGCACGGTGTTTGAACACGACATTTTTCACATGATATTTTTCATCGTGCTTTTTTCCATTCTTTTGCAGGGAACACTGCTTCCGTATGTAGCGAAAATGCTCCATATGATTGATGATAAAGAAGACGTATTAAAGACTTTTACCGATTACACCGAAGAGGTGCCGGTTCAATTTATCCAGTTTACGGTTGAAGAAAATCATCCGTGGGCGGGCAGTAAGATTAGAGATATTTTGCTGCCGCCGGAGACGCTTCTCGTTCAGATTCAGCGGGATGAAAAAGATGTGACGCCAAACGGAGACACTGTGCTTGTGCCGGGCGACACATTGATTCTCAGTGCAAAGGCACCGGGTGATGTGGATGGTGTGCGGCTGATTGAAATTGAGTTGGACGGCAGTCACAAATGGGTAGGCAAAAGTTTATCGCGGATTCATCTCGGAAAAGGAAAGTTAGTCGTGATGATTCAGCGGGGGGAAGAATTGATTATTCCAAATGGAAACACGGTGTTTGCACCGGGTGATACAATTGTGATAAAGGAGCGATAGGAATGAAAAAAATAGCAAAGCAGATGTCAGAGTCCATCGAGTTAGGAATCGTGTTAGCGGCATCCGGTGGATTTATGGATGCGTATTCGTACATCATGCGCGACCATGTATTTGCAAATGCACAGACGGGAAATATGCTGTTGCTTGGCGTAAGCATATCCGAGAGAAACTGGCCGGAGGTTGTGCGGTATTTGTTTCCGGTACTTGCATTTGCGGCTGGAATTATGCTGGCTGATTTGGTGCGTTTTCGGATGGATGAGAAAAAAAGGCTTCACTGGCGGCAGATTTCTGTATTGTTAGAGGCGATTGTCCTTGCCGGCGTGTGCTTTATTCCGGTTTCTCTTAATCTCTTAGCAAACAGTTTAACATCACTTGCCTGCGGAATTCAGGTAGAGAGTTTCCGTAAGATTCACGGAAACGGAATTGCGACTACGATGTGTATCGGAAATCTTCGCAGCGGTACACAGAATTTGTGCGATTATATACATACGAAAGAGAAAAAGTGTTTGTCAAAAAGCATCCTTTATTACGGTGTGATTTTGTGCTTTATTATTGGTGCCGTACTTGGAAATGTATGCATTTCTTATATGCAGGAAAAGGCAATTTTAGTGTGTGCATTCTTTTTGCTTGCCGCCTTTATTATGATGTTTATTGACAGGGAGAAGGAAGAACATGAAAGCCGTTCGTAGAGGATTTATCAAGTCCATTCCGATTTTGTGCAGTTACTTGTTTGTCGGAATGGCGTATGGAATGGGAGTGCTTGGATGAGATTTGATGAATTTATTATGGAGCGGATGGGGTATCCATGGGGAGAAAATGAACCGGATAAACAGACGAGGCGTCAGGCATTTTTAGTATTCCGCCAGCGAACCGGCCGTGTGGATTTCGCCTCTCTTCCTACGATGCACCGCTGGTTTGGTTTGGAAAAGTATCATAGGCCGAGCCGTCAGGCGGTTTTTCAAATGGCATTTGCCATGGGGCTTGACAGGGAGGAGACGAAGCAGTATTTGATGGTGGGAATCGGTGAACCGTCTTTTTATGTCAATGATTATCAGGAAATGATTTATCTTTACGGCATTGACCATAAGAAATCGATGGAGCAGTGCGAGAAAATGATTGCTTTCTATGAGGAAAATTTAGAAGACAATGTGGTGATTTCCCACACACGGAGTACGAGAGAGCTGATGAATGCGTATGAGGGAACGCTTGATTTTTCCACGGAGGAATTTCTGTGGTGGATGGGAGGACGTGCGGATTGGTTTAAAGGTTACAGCCAGACAGCACTTAATTATGTGAAACAATACAGAGACAGTATTCTTTCGTGGGTAAGAGATGAGGAGAAGAAACGCTTAGATGAACTTCTCGCTGAAGTAAATTTCCCTGCATGGCAGCAAAAGCACGGAAAACGCAGGGAAACTCCGCGCAAACAAATTGACCGTTTTTTACATAAAAACCGGTATGCGCGCCAGTACACGGTGGCACAGCATATGCAGGAGGTTATCTGGGAACTTGCAAAGTCGGTTTATGCGACAAAACCGTCCAATGCAAAGTTTTTGTCAGAGGTCTTTGGAGACAGCTCACGCTATGCGAAGCGCTATTCGGATTTGTTTCGTGGTCCGATTCAGAAGGAACAGTTAATTCATGCGGCACAGGCGAAAAGGCAGTTAAAGCACTTGCCTGGCGGTGCACAGGTTCCGGTGTGGATTTTAAAATTTATTGCTGAAAATATCCATACAGAGGAGGCGTGCCGGGATGTAAAGACTGCGCGTGCCTGTTTAGAGACATGGAGTGCCGATAAAAAACAGCGGTGCCCGCAGATTCAGCGGGAAGACTTGCTGCCGTTAATTTATACGGTTTGTTTACAGCGTGCTCCTGCCGGTGAGGCAAAGGAAATGTTTTTGCGCCTTTCCGAGGCGACACTTACCGCATGCAATATGAGCAGACTGGATGAAAGGTTTGAATTGGATGCTGTTTTGCTCCATTATATTGAGCAGGATGAAGTGTATTGGTATGGGGATATCTGTGAGGAAATGGGACTTTAAGAAAATATGAATAATCGAAGGGGCAGTTGTTGCAAAATCAGCGGCAGCTGTCTTTTTTGTACGATTCTTATATTTCAAATTTATCGAGAGAAAATATTACCATCTACGTCGATAGAGCCGTTAGTTACGACACAACACCCGATTTTTCACCATAAGGTGATAAAATAGTGATGGATTTTTATACCTTTTTATAAATCCTAAATATTTTGAAAAAAAGTTGGTACGGGGATTTTGTATACTATGGGAATATAGAAAAGGGGTGGCAAAAGCGTTTCGAGGAGAATATCATGTTTTATTTTTACAGTGAGGGGAAAAAGCTTCGATTACCCATCAAGCAGATTATTTATGCGGAAATACTGAATCATGATTTGTATATCACTACCAATGGGTGGGGAACTGTTCACAGCCGCATGACATTAGCTGCATTTTTGGAGAAGATGCCGGATAACTTTATTCGAATTCATCACAGTTATGTGATTAATACAGACTTTCTTATGGGAGTTGGGTATCGGGAATGTACCGTCGCAGGAAATGTGGTGCTCCCTGTGGCGAGAGGGATGCAGAAAACGGTTGAGAAGTATTTTGTGTAGAAAGGAGAGATTGGTATGAAAAAATTACGAAAAATGTTGATTGCAAGTCTTGGAGCAATACTTCTTTTTGTTGCTTTTGTTAGTGTTGACAAAACTGAGGTACAGGCTGCAACAAAAGAGGAAGGCGTATCTTGGGCTATGTCACAGATTGGGAAAGGCTTAGATTATGATGGTGTTAAGGGAAACCAGTGTGTGGATTTAATTAAGTATTATTATGCACACTATGGGGTTGCCGGATATGCAAGAGGCAATGCTATTCAATATACATCGAAAAGTCATCCGCCCTGATGAACAACAGTAAATTCAAATTATCAGCCTCGTGATATTCCGGAGTATAAGACAAAGAAAGGCTGCTCGCTATGTACTACCGGTGAATATGGGCATGTAGGAATTATAACCTCAATTGACTCGGTTGGATTTAATGCAGTGAATCAAAATTATGCAGGTAAATCTTATTGTACACAAAATTGGTTTCATGTAAGGTGTCTGGCGTGTGCAATTCGACCAAACTTTACATCAGACACAACGCCCCCAACCATCAGCAACGTCCGAATCACGGATGTCAATGCGGATGGCTATACCGTAGTCTGTAACGTATCGGATAATGTAGGCATTTCCAAGGTGGAATTTCCTTCTTGGAACACTGACAAACACCGAGGCGAGGATGCAAACTGGATTCAGGGCAGTGTATCCGGAAATACAGCATCTGCAAGAATCTCACTTTCCTCACTCAAATCCGGAGCGGTGCAGGGAAACTATGTGACGCATATTTATGCGTGGGATTCATCCGGAAATAAAACCTGTGTGTCAACATCGATTGTTTATATTGACCGCACGGCACCGACATTGACAGATATCAAAGTGGTAGAAAAAGATTCCAAAGGCTACACCGTAGAATGTAAGGCAAGCGATGCGAGTGGGGTTAATCGTGTACAGTTTCCGACGTGGACTGCGAAAAACGATCAGGATGACATTGCCAAAGACTGGTGGACGAATCAAGCAGTAAGAGGTACGCGTGTTTCCGGTGATACTTACCGGTTCCGGGTAAATATTTCAGAACACAATAACGAAGTAGGAAGGTATGCTACGCATATTTACGTTTATGATAAATACGGAAATTACAGTTGCGGCAGAAGTGGCTGTGTAGTTCCATTAGGTCTGTTTCCGCAGAAGATAGTAAAATATGGAAATTCTTTGTTGTCTTTGTATAACGAGAATTATTCATGGGATGAAATGAAAACGCTGTCCGGCAAACTGCAAAGTAAACTTGCCGAAGTGGAAGATGCAAAAAAACAGCAGGTAATTACTAATTTAGTATCTGATCAGATAAGACAGTATTATTACATTGGCGGAAGTCAGGCGGGAAAAGGACAGCCATGGAAATGGCAGAGTGGTTCAAGCGTTACATATACCAATTGGGATGCTGCACAGCCGGATTGCGCCGGTAACAGTGAATTTTATATGGCGGCAATCCGTGGACATGGACGCTGGAATGACATGCCGTCCTCGTACATTTATTCCGGTTTTATTTTGGAAACGCCACTGAATCTTAAACCGGCGGCTGAGATTACGTATGGAAACAAAGTTTACCGTTTTTACACGGCGGGAATTCCTTATGCACTGGCAGAACGTTATTGCAAGGAACTTGGTGGAAATCTGGTGAAAATCGAATCAGAAGAAAAAAATAATGTGATTGCTCAAAAGGTAAAAGAATTAAATAAAACCTTTTACATTGGTGCCAGCGATGAGAAGGCAGAAGGAAAATTTGTCTGGCGTGACGGTTCCGCCGTAACATACACCAACTGGTCGCAAAATGAGCCAAATAATACGGCTGACTGCGGGGGAGAAAACTATGTACAAATGTATGCAAATGGTAAATGGAACGATTATACAGGGCAGAGTGTAGACGTTGGATTTATCGGTGAATTTGACAAGACGCCAACGGCGACAAGCACACCGGCTCCAACCAATACACCGAACGCTACGCAAAAGCCACAGGCAACCAACCGTCCACAGTCTACGAAGAAACCGCAGGCTACCAAAAAGCCATCATCACAGAACGATGACGCCGATTACAACTGGAGCAGTGATGATACTTCAAGTGATGATGTTACGGTTAAGAAAGTGACCGGCGTTAAGGTTAAAAAGGCAGCGAAAAAGAGTCTTATCGTAACTTGGCGGTGGTTTGTTTCACAGGATGGATTTGAAGTGCAGTATGCATTAAACAAATCGTTTACCAAAAAGAAGAAAACAAAACGATATGACCTTTATGCAGAAAGGGTTAAATTGAGAGGATTAAAACGGAAAAAGACGTATTATGTTCGTGTCAGAGCATTTAAAAAAGTTGGCACAAAGAAAGTATACGGCAAATGGAGTATTACGAAAAAATGTAAAGTGAAATAATGAATGGAGGAAGAAAGATGAAAAGATATTTTAGGATTCAGGTTGCGGTATTATGCCTGATAGCAATTATATGTGGTGTGAATAGCAGTCATGTTTCTGCAAAAATGAGCAATCGTACCGTTCATAAAAAGTACATGACTTCTCTGCTTAAATTGAAAAAGCAATTGAAAAAAAGCGGCTATTTAAATGATCAGGGAGCAATTTATTTTTGTTATATTGATTTTGACCATGATGGAATTGATGAATGTATGGTAAATGGCTGGTCGATGGCAAAGGATTGGAATGGTGGAACAGATACAGCTTTGTATGCCTGCGTAAACGGAAAGGTTAAATGCATCGTTAAAGTATTCAATAGTTGGCAGAGAGGAACAGAGTATTATTACAACACGAAAAAAAGTGTAATTACGATGTACTCTGGAACTTTTACTGATGGCAGGGAAATTGTTTACAAATATAAGAAGGGTAAGAAAAAGAAAATAGCGACATTAGATAAAAGTACAATGGATGGTTTCTTTATTAATGGCAAAAAGGTAAGTGAGTCAAAATTTGAAAAAAAGCGAAACAAACTGGTAGGAAATATTTATGAGATGAGCTATAAATTCAAAAAAGTAACGAAGAAGAATTTGAAGAAAGCAATTTAAAGGAGAGTGAAATTATATGAAGAAAATAAAATTAGTTATTTTTGTTTTGGCAAGTTTGCTTGTGACAACGGCATTTGGTGTACTTGCTGTTCCGTCACATGATGTGAAGGCGAAGGCAAAATATCAATATTATGAAACGACATTAAATCCGAGTGAATATGTCTATTATTATGACAGTAGTAAAAAGAACAAGCAGGGAATTGCTTATGATGCGTCCATAAAAGGAAATAAACTTAAGATATCAGGAGCACTTACAAAAGGAAGTCGCTTAAATGATACATCGAAAAAAGTAAAATTTATGGGAGAAAAAACCCGAAAGTTTAAAATAACGAAACGCACCAAATATTACATTGCAGGTGGGGAAGATCCTATGCAGAGAATATCGAAAGCAAAATGTGCAAGATATTTAAAAAAAGGAAGTAAAGGACTGCTAAGTTTTGGAATTACATTAAAAGTTCGTGCGGGAAAAGTTGTGGAGGCTCGTTTAGTCAGCTGATAGAAATAACCAGCGTTAAAATTTAATGAAAGGAAAAATATGTGGTGATTTTTACGATTTACATTTGACAAAGGTCACTTCATAGCAGTGGTGAAAAATGGATGGATTAATTTGGGCTGTAATCGCTTTTGTTGTAATATGTACCCTATCTGCACAAGGACTGTTGGGGAATGTTATAGGTGCAATATTAGTGATAGTAGCAGGAATTGGAGTATGTATTTTCATAGGTAAACTTTTAAAAAAGAAGAGAGAAAGGACACCGGCAATAAACCGTGTTAATAAAGATAGACGAACAAATATAGAGCTGCTTGTAAATGATATTATAAGGAAAAACAATTTATTGCAGGGAAATTATGAATATGTAAGAGTAGGTGCACGATTGCTGACAAATGATATATGGGGAAGATATACTCTAAAAGATATCGAAAAGCGAGAAACGAAGTTGATTGTTACTATAAAACCAAGGAACGGTGCGGAAGTCGATTTTCCATTAGAAGAAAATGGGTATCATTCAGATAACGTTTCACATCTATCAATAGATGCTATAGCGGATTGTTTGCATCAGGCATTGCCTAATAGTTATAAAGAGATTAAACAAGATTCTTTTTTATATCATTTTAATGGGGGCGGTTCCATAACGGGAATTTCTTCGACTGGCACGTTTAACTATACTTCATCAGAAGGCAGCGATCAGGAGGTTCAAACATTCTATGGCTATGAAATTTTGACAAGGGATGTTTATGAATTTAGAAAACAGCAACAGCAACAAAAGCAGGAGAGAGAAAGAGCAAAGCAAGAAGAGTTTAATAGGAGAAGATATTTGTAGACGATTATAAAGGATACAAAAAGCGGAGTTTTGATAATGTAAAAGCAAAGGAAAGGATGAGTAAAATGAAAAAATTAATTAGTTTT
>ENA-ORLW01002688-ORLW01002688.1-human-gut-metagenome-genome-assembly--contig:-NODE-2688-length-15271-cov-2.582204_pt1 | contig 15271 bp, 20 predicted proteins | sample MGYA00243017_ERZ508829 | MGnify/ENA primary metagenome ERZ508829 (study PRJEB26277, sample SAMN04329776) | human gut metagenome | biome: human-associated habitat | host: Homo sapiens | place: USA...
GCAGAAAGCAAAGCCCCGGCAAAGTAGATGTAGGTTTTGTTGCCGAACAAGTATATTTTATTCTCGTGCGGGTGTGTGCGGTCGGTATTCATATAGTCATCAACACCTTTCCAGCTTGGATAATACTTGTTGTCAACGAAGCTGGCAAATTTACCCAGACTGGCGACAAATACAATTTTACCGTCTTCAGTAGGCGCACTGGACTGCTCCAGCACGATGGAAGAGTCAGTTACTATTTCGTCAAAGCGTTCCGTTGAATGATGAACAAAATCTACCATTAAAGAAGAAACGTCCTTCGATGTACTGTCGGCATCGTCAGAAAGGCTTTTAAGTTTACCCCACACTGTCCCGTCTTGACTTTCCGATGCTTCTTCCGTACCGACATTATCAGACAGCTTTCCAATATTTTCGTTCGCTTTTTTAGCGGATTCTGCGGCTTCGTTGGCTTTCTTTTGTGCAGCATCAGCCGTATTCTTTGCCGTTTCTACATCTTCTTTTTTTGCATATACAGAAAGGTTACCCGTTGTTGAGACAAGTTTCCAGCCCGGATTTTGAAAGGCGTAGATGTTGCCATTGTCGGCTGCATCGGGATGGCTCTCATCATATACCGTCACGATCTGACCGAATTTCAACGGTTTTCCGTCAGAGCCTGTCGGGGAAGTACTGTCCGCATTCATCTTCGAGACGGTCGTATATGTATTGCGGATACCCAGTCCCACCTGATTCTTTTCCGCTTCATTGATGACATCCAGTGTCTCATCAATCAAGCCGCCCACCTCATCAGGTGATATGGATAGGGAGTCTTTCTTCGCGGAAAGTTCCTGTGCCCGTCTTTTTAATTCGTATATTGTTGCCATTATCAGTTAAATCTTTAATGTATCCTCGATTAAAATAGTACTTGCAGGCATTTGGGCAAGTGGAATCTGCATACGACATCGATAAATTGAATACTCCGGAATTATTTTTTACAGTCGAATCAAATGTACATAATCTCCGCTTGCCGTTCACTTCAGGAGCTATCATGGAAGTTCCTGTATTGGTAGCAGCCAAGATATTAAAATAAATCGTTTCATTGCCCGTCTGTTTTGCCCGGTATATGATTTCCGCTTTTCCGGAAACGACTTCACTTAGGGATAACCGGGCTTTCATGTCCTTTTCTATTATGGTCTTATCCAAATAATCTGTGACAATAGCCAATATTTTATCCCTGAATGTTACTACATCATTTCTGTCTGCATACATATCTGACTTTGTATATGTTGTTGACAGTTTTACATACCTGCGCTCATATACTTGCGCTTCAGAATTGTCCGCAAATGTTTCATTCTGAAACTTTTCCTGAACAACCACCCAGTATACTGGCTGTGATGTAGGCACAGTGAGTACATCCGGTTTTATCGGATAAACTTCATCATCTATCACGATATATCCATTTCCGACAATGGTATATACTGTATTGGAACCAAGAATTTCCGTGCTGACCGGATCGCTTAACAGAATATGTTTCTCTCCCAGTTTCATCCCGGAACAAATAGCTTTCAATGCGTCTGCCGTGGATTCTTGCATAAATTCCAGATCATCCAGATAAAACGGCTGCCCGCCTTCTTTAAATAACAGTTTATTCATATTCGTATATTTTAAGGACGTAGGTTCGTCCGGCTGGTTTATAATAGTCTATCAAATTCTTAATTTCACCCTCATACGCTGACAGGAACGACGGTATGTTCACCACGTAATTTCCCGAATAGTTCCCTTCACCGCGTTGCCGGATGTGTTTCTTTCCCACTCCTTCACCCCGTTTATACAGGTAGGACGGGATTTGCTCTTCCCTGCGGTGGTACAGGTACGACTCTTCTCCCGCAATATCGGTGATGTATATTTCCCTGTTTTTCAGGAAAAACCTGTCGTTCAGCACTTTTTCGATATATATCACCTGACCGTTTATGTTCAGCTTGTTGATAGCCTGTTTACGGTAACTTTTAAACAGGGTATAAATGAAGATTAAAGGGAGAAGGAAGATGGATATGATTGCAAATATCTTCCTTTTCCTTAATGACGGACGAAGCACATACTGCGCGTATTTGATAATGTCAAAATTATACCACATAGGTCAGGGAGGTTTCAAGACTGTTCAGAATAAAGCATCCGGCTACAGCCGTATAGTTATTATTTTTAATTACGTTATATTCCGTAGCGGATGCCGCTTTTGCGGCACATTCTCCAAGTTCGACGTCCAGTACGCCTTCAACCCTCTGTATCGCGTCAACAAGTTTTGTCTTATTGAATTTACCTCCATACTCGATGCCTTTCAGATAATCGTTGATGGCGGCAAGTACTGGCTTGCTGCCATCCGTCAGGCGGACACCGGAAGCATTGATAACCATCGGGTCGACTTCTATGGTGGCGTTGATACGGATGTCATCCGCTTTCATTGACTGGATGGAGAGAATCACTCCGGCAATCTTAATCGAATTCATATAGCTTTTAAATGCCGTTAGAACGTCCCCGGTCAAAGGACATGGAAGCCCGCCTTCGTCTCCGGACACGAGTATCTGAATACTTCCCCCGCGATCTTTGACCGCCACATACTTGACAAGCTGTTTGGCTTCGTCGATAGCGGAATACCGGAACTGGTATTTTTCCGGATCATAGACCAGCGGATCACCATACTGAAAAGCCAGCGCACTGCTATGATACCAGCGCACCGTCGGTATGATATTAGCGTCAATCCGTTCCTCCACGTCCGTCTTGAACTGGTCAAACATTTGCTCTATGATGTGCGCTGTTGCCGCAAAAATGTAGAACAGGGTGCTTTCTATTGACACGGGAGAAAACACTGAATCAAAGTCGGCATCACCTGTGATACCATATATGTCCCGGATAATGCTGTTAGATATATAGGCATCCGTCATTTCTTTCTTTATTTCTGCGATTGTTCTAGCCATTACTTAAATTGTTCGGTAAATTGTTCAGTGAAAATTCTCAATCGTATTGCATTCGATGCGGTTTCAGAAGTAGCCGGGCAAACGGAGTTCCTCCGGCAGTAATCAGCCAGTTCACTGTTATACACCTTCTCCGGTATTTCGATTTGCTGTCCGGCTTGAAGGGAGTCTGTTATGCTCATATCGTTTGCCTTTGCAAGCATAAATACCGCTTCAATTGTACCATATTCCTGCACGGCTATATCCAGCAGGGTTTGTCCGGCTTGTACTACTGTTTTCATCTTACATTTTTATAAATAAAAAATACAAATGCAATAAAAAAGGCTGCTATTACGGCTTTTGCCCACGGAGGAATGTACGCGACCTTTTCAACGATCTTTGTATCATTCTTCTCCTGTTTCTCCAGTTGTTCCTTCAATGTCAGCAGGGTTTCCTGAATTTCTTGTATTTGCACCTGTAACTGTTCGTTATATGTTTCTTTCTCCTGCTTGGTTGACGTTCCTGTCGCTGTTTCCGTAGAGGTCGGGTATTGTTTCCCTGTGCTATCCGGTGGCGAATAGTTCGTCTTCTGCCAGTTGAATTCCATTTGCTGCATCATCTCGATAATTCGCTCAACGTTCTTGTTTACGTCGACCTGCGCTTTGTCTGTAGAAACTTCTTCCTGTTCCGTCCGCTTCTGTTCCGTGTTATCCTGATGGACGGTCGTGTCAATTTTTGACGAACGACAGGAACAGACAGATAACACCACGATTGAGAATAAAAAAACGAGTATCTTTTTCATTACGGTCGAACGATTACAGGTGGTAAAAATGAGGTAAATTCACTCTTTACGTTGAAGCAGGGACATTCTTTCATCCACTCGCATTTTTCGACGATGCCGTTCCCGTTCTTGTCCGGACTGGTATCGCGATGTCCGAGGATATCAATAATGTCGTGGCGATGACAGATGTCCTGAACGAGCTCGCGCATGGATTTCTTCTGTGCGTCCGTCCGGGTATCCTTTGCCTTGCCGTTTTTATCCAGTCCCCCTTCATAGCAGATACCGATTGAACATCGGTTATAACTGGTTTTCATACCGGGAACAATAAAGTTATCATGTGCTCCGATTTCGTTCTCCGCCCGCATGGGGATCACACGTCCATCTTTCCGGATATAGTAATGGTATCCCCATTTTCCAAAGCCACGGGTTACGTGTGAATCATTGATTTGCTTCTCTGTGAAATCTTTGTCCTCGCGTGTTGCAGAACAATGAATGATAATGTATGTAGGTTTATTCATCTTTATTTTCCTCCTTATTTTCTGTTTCGTCTTCTCTTTCAATGTATTTCTTATACTTGCATTTATACCTGTAATCAACTCCGAAGAGTGCGCCCGCGAATGTTGAGACTTCGCCATAAGCGACTAAAACGGAATTGTCAATCTGCCCGGTGGGAACTACCCAAAACCCGCAAAACAGCAGGATCATTCCGGATACGGACAGGAAAACTGCGATCCATAACTGTACGTGTAGCCTTTTCATGATACATACGGGTTATAGAATCAGGCGGAAGACTATCCATACCAGTAATATGACTACATCCGCCAACAATGCCCCGCGTACCGTTGCCCGGATGTCTGCTGCGTCCGGTACATCGTCTTTCGATTCTTTCCATTTTCCAGCCAGCCATGCGGAAACAGTTCCCAAAATCATACCGCCCAGTACGCTAAAGAAATTCACACCAAACAGGAAAACAGATGCTATCACGCACACGGCTAGAATAAGCATTCCAATCAGTCCGTGAATGATTTTGTCTACTCCGAACTTTTTAATCAAATCGTTACTTGCTTTCATTTTCTTAATTTTAATCGTTAGTAATTTCAATATTTATTTTGTCCACCAGCTCCGAATAGTCAATGCCCGCGCGTTTCAGGTGGATTTTCATTTGTTTCTCAATGGCTGTTTTATCAGCCTTTGAACGTATATACCGGATCAGGTTCGCGCCCAGCACCGGGTCTTCTTTCAACTCTCCCTGATTCAGTTCCAGCACGGTTGCCGCATTCTGAATCAGCGTGTCACCGACCACGAATCCGGTCAGCCCGTCTTTTCCCGTATGGGGAACAATCCGGATGTCACCGTCCTTGTCAAGTAATAGTCCTTTCATTGCTTCACCCTTTCGTTTTCAATGTCCCTGACCTGCGTCTCTTTTAGTGATTCCGAAGTGTAGGAAGACAATGCCGTTTTCAAAGCCGATCCCCCGTCGTTCGGTACGGGCGTCCAGCCGGACAATTTCTGTTTCAGTGAATTGATGTCCTTTTCAATCAGGTTCAGCCGTTCCGTCAGCTCCCCGACTTTTACCAGTCCGCCCAACGTCCCGCCATTCAGCACTATTTCGTCCACTTCATTTGCGGAAATCAGGAAGGCGTCAGTCTCCTGTCCCTCGACGATTCCGACCAGACAAGTCGTTCCCGGTTTCGGATAGATGCATAATGCCCCCATTCCCAACTGGACGTCATAATATTCAAGCCGGTCAATGACTCCGGTCACGTCCATTGTCCCGTTGTCCTTATCAACCGTGTCAACCGTTACCCAGCGCAGTTGTGCCTGTCTAGCCCCTTCGCGCCATTTTTCAAGCGCATCACGTAACTGTTCGTCCGTTGTCATTCCGCGCGTCCTCCCAACTCTAATTTTTGCCTGTATGTAGCATCGTCACTGAAATCCTTTGTCACTTTCTCAACGTAATAGTATCCGTTCATTTCCGGTGTTATTTCACTTTTCAGGTCAACCGTCATACCATGACGGACGACAGGTATTCCGAACAGTTCGACACCCCCGCGGTACTTCTGCTTTTTTAGGCTTTCATAAAAGTCCTCTGCAAACTTCTTCAAGTCCTCAACCTTGATGGTTTTTCCTTTTTCATTGTAAGTAAGGTTATAAACCTCGCTTCCTTCCGTTCCGGCTTTTGCTTCCAGTTTCTTGCCGCCAGCACCGATGCTGACTACTTTGACCTGAAATTCACCGTTGGTTTCGTTCAAGTCCTGGCTGACAGCGTTTCTTTCCAGTACGATCTTTACCTTTTCGGTATCGACCTTTTCGGAATACACATTTCCGCAATACAGGGTTTTGCCGATGAAATAGCAGTGAAGGTTGGTTTTCTTCCGGATGTCGTTCAGAATTTCTGCGACTGTCTTGGACGAATACCGCACCGCACCCAGTTCCGCGTCATAGTTGGTTTTTACCTCATAGCCTTTGGCGACGTCTGCAAGCAGTTTCTTCAGTGTGACATTCTTTGCGGAATAGGACACTGTTTTTCTTTTCAGGTTATACATTTCGTCTTCGCACCGGATCGTCACGGGAACACCCCAGCCGATCAGCGATATATAACCTTCAAATTCCGTATACAGGTCGGAATCATATCCGAGCTCAATCTTCACTTGATCCCCGGCAGACAGCAGTTCCTTCAGGTCTTTTCCGGCAAAGTATCTGATACGTCTCGGAAGGACTATTTCCGCGGAGTCCGTCAGCATCTTCCATGAACTTTCAATGTGAACCGATGAAACCGTATAGATGACCAGTTCCCCGCGTTTCATGTTTGCCGGGAATGTGATCCGGCTGCACATCATATAACTCATAGTGTCAGTTCATAAGGGTTGTCACTCGTTGCCTCTATCGTAAACGGGACTACGCTGCTGTTTCCCTGAATCGGGTTGAACGAAATGTTATCAATAATGATGGAATAAATTTCCTTGTTATTAAAGATGCTTCCCGTTACTCCGATTGCTTCCGTCACTTTGCGGAACTTGCAGAGCGCGTTCACCTGTTCGGCTACCGTCTTGTAACCTTCCCGGCTTTTGTTCGCTATGCAGAATCCCCGGATATTGATTTTCCAGTCATCAAGCCCGTAGACTTCCTTTATAGTCCCGTGAATGCCCAGAACTTTCGTCTTGGAACAGTTCATCGGACGCGAAAAGTCCACGATCGTTGCATACGGCATCGGAAAGCTAGCCATATTCATCGTGCCGCGTGACCCGTCCGGATTATAGGTGCTGTATTGCTTGTTACCGTCAAGGGTAAACGTCCCGATGACCGGAGTCCCCATCCAACTGTACGCTTCGGCTTCGGCATCCGGGATGGTTGTCACCCCAGTGTATTTCCCCGGATCATAATCCTGCAGGGTTCTTCCCCACGGAAGATAAATCGGGGATGAGATTCCGAAAACTTCCGTGAACAATGCACCAATATTTAACGCTGTATTTCCTGTCATAACTTTATCCTATTGCTGGTACTGTATCGGTTATCACCGCTAAAATTTCCCGTTTGACCTTATCCGCAACATCGCGCATGTCCGCACCTGCCGCAACCCTGAAATGATTATTGAATGTCACATTCATAGTGATATTCCTTACGCTGCTTCCGCCTTTTCCGCCAAGTCCCACATCTTTCCCGGAAGTTCCTCCGGTTGCGGTTACAGCGGTCGGTTTGTTGACTGCCGCTGGTGCGGTGTCCAGTTGGAACTTGTCAAGTCCGGGGACTTTGTCTTTGTTCCGCCAGCTTTCACGTCCTTTTTCCTTGCCTTCTTCCCATGCCCGACCGACTGCCACAGCGTTGTCAAACACTTCTTTCTTTACCCGTTCAAATACGTCGTTGATGCTCCAGTCATCCCTGAACCAGTTAACCGGATTCAGGATTTCAATGATTCCCATTTGGATGGTATGAATCGTCTTGAAAAAGGAAAGAAAGCCAGTTTTAAGGACTTCCCACAATCCGAACAGGAACACACGGACTCCTTCAAACTTATTATAAAGGAAAGCCACGAAAGCGATGACAGCCGTTATGATTGCAATAATCCAGCCGATGACAGGGATGCCCATGATAGCGACGGAAATTAGCCGACTATTAATGATTGTAGACAATGCCATCTTAGCCATCGACGCAATCCAAAACCCGGCAATCTTTGTTATTCCAAGTGACATGATCTGCGAAACAGACCATGCGACAGTTCCAAGCGTGACAAGCGCGCCTACAAAGATTCCTACAACTTCAATGGCAGGGGCGACAGGTTCCACAAATTCAAAGAAACTGATCTTCAGGTCGTCGATAAACGCTTGCATACGTTTCTGCTTTTCGGCATAAGTATCCATTTGTTTATTTGCAATGTCGACCGCAGAAGTAGAACCCTGTATCGCTTCCGTCCATGTGTCAATTTGGTCTACACCCTCAATCAAAGCCATCGTTGAAGCAAGGTTTTCACTTCCGAACAACGCGGACATGATTGTGGCGTTATGCATGACCGGAGTCAGGGCACGCAGTCGGTCGGTCAGTGAAAGGGACTGGTCTTGCATCGTTTTTATATTGACCCCTGCAGCTTTCAGTTGTTTGATCGCGTCCGTAGTCGGAGCCTGTAATTTGACTATCGTGTTACGCAAAGCGATACCGCCTTCAGAACCCTTTTTCCCAGATTTGTCAAGCAACTGGATCAGGGAGTTTGTTTCGGCAAATTCAACCCCGAATGTTTTTGCAACACTACCCGTTTGTTTCAATGCTTCCGCAACCTCCTTGATTTCGGCAGAACCTTCGACAGTTCCTGCCGCCATGATGTTCATATAATCCGTCATTGTTTGTGCGGCTTTCATCGGATCATCAAGGGAAACCTTGTATTGGTTCATTGCGGTGGACATGGCGGCTGATGCTCCGGGAACATCATTTGACATCGTCTTGCTAAGTGTCATTACATTGTTCGACATGATTTCAAGCGCGTCCGGTGCTTTTTTCAGTTCCGGAGTAATCTTTGAAAGCAAGTCCTTATAAACGACCATAGCGTCTGCCGCATCGGTACCGAACGCTTTTGCCGTATTACGGGCTTTGGTGGCGAGAACGTCCAGTTCCTTCCCCTCCATGTTGGTGATACCGGACATTTCGGCAACAGCGGTTTCAAACCGGATACCCGGTTCGATGGCATCATTAAAGGAATCACGGATATTGTCGACACCTTCTTTCAGCTGGTTGAGAAAGAACATTCCTTTTCCCAACCCTTCCAGTTTTCCGGCTGCTTTTCCCGATGTCTCCCCAAGACGTTCAACCACTTCTTCCGTGTCATCAATCACCCGTGTAGCTTCCTCGGCTGCATCGGTTGCTGCGTGTAGCGGAGACGTGATCCTGTCAACCAGTTCCAATATCCATTGAGTCACTTGCATTGTCTTTTGAGAATAATCGGTTTACAACTTTAGCGAATGCATTGTGCATTACTATTTCAATTTCTTCCAGCTCCGTTTTCCGCAACATGCGGTATTCGGCATAGAGCCGGAGCCATTCATCTTCGTCCAGTTTGTCCGGGATGTCAAAGCCATATACTTTTTTCAGGATGGCATCTATTCCCTCGACAAGACCGAACGCTGATGAATATTCCTCTATGCTTTGCTGATAAAAGCCGCCTGTCCGGCAATCAGTTGTCCGATGGCGGTCAGGACTGAAGTATAGACAGCGGAATCTTCCAACGCCTCCATATTGCCTGCCGCCACGCAGTTCCGGATCAGGATGTCATTTGCTTCTTCAAGATCATCCTTTTTCTTTGCCATAGCCAGCAGGATATTTTTATTCGGACGGACAATCAGGTAGTCGTAGCGTTCATCCTCGTCCACTTGTACGGTGACATGCTTCAGGCGTTTCCCGTATTTCAGTTTCATTCCTGCATGTTCTTCTTCTGTAAAATCAACTATCAAAGCTTTTTCCTCCTTTGTCAGTTCCTCGTAAGGTTTCCCTGTCTTGATTTTCTTTTCTTCTACTTCCATTTTAAAAGTCTTTTAAACGGTTATTAAACTACATTGCCACATTCCAGTCGATATGGCTGGGAAGAAGGGTGAATTGTGTGGCAATACTTTTATCACCCTGTTTAACGTCGACACCATTGTCCGTAAATTCGACGTTCCGGATCACGTCTTTCATGACAAGTCCTTTATACTCATACATGACTGGAATATCAAACGGTTCAATATCCGTAAGACGCTTTCCCGCACCGAGAGCTAACTGCAAGGCATTCACCTCTTCTTTCAGAAGGGTGATTGACGCTTCAGCCTTGTAATTCCCCTCACCGCGACCGACAGGAAATTCTCCAGCACCGTAGATGTTATCTTTCTCTTTGCTATCCTTGTAGGAAAGGGCTGTGATGCCCTCTATCTGACGACCGAGCATAACAACCTTGACGCTGTTCCATCCGGCTATTTTTCCGAACTTGTTGATTAATGTTCCTAACAATGCCATATTTTCAGATTTTATTTGTGAAACCCAAGTCAATCTCAAACTCATGGACAATACCGTCTGCAACAAGTTTTACCTTGATATTGAAAGGCTTGTCACTGACAGCCATTTGTTTTGGATTGATGTAAATGTCGAAGTCCGCGATATCCTCCGAATTGACCATGCTTTCCAGCGCGGATTTGACAAGCGCGTCCCAACTACTGATAGTGGTGTTGCTGATATATCCGGTGGACGGATCAGCTTTTACCTTACTTCTCACACGCGGTAACAAGGTATTGCGGATAATACGTGCCGCCTTGTTCCAGACAGCGTTATATTCAATATATGCATAGTCGCTCTCCGCTTCCGTACAAGTACATGAATTGCTGAAAAAGAACCCGGCATACCCTTGAAAGCTGCCGACGAAGTTATATCCTTTGTCAGTCAGTTTTTTCTGGTCGGATACGCTCAACTGTGAGAAGGGTTTGCCATTGCTCAAAGCTGCATCCAGCCAAAGCCCGTTCAGTTTGTCAGTCAACGGATAGTCCTTTGTCCCTTTTGCCGTCCGTGGGTGGTTTTCAATATCAACGCTGCCCATATTTTCATGTACATAGCGGACAGACAGCATACCAAGTGTGCTGCCCACGGCAGCGTGTGTCCGGTATGCTTCGTCCTTTGCCGCCCATGCCGGGTCTTGTGCAATCACGACAGAGACGTTTTCAGCATCCAGCGTCCGGAGATCGACAGCATCGGCAACGGCATTGATATACTTGCCGACACCTTCCAATATCACCGCATCGATATACAGGTGGTCTTCCCTGAATTTATTGACCATCTTCTGTGCCTCTTGTACGGCTACGGTGATTGTTTCGTCCGCAGTCAGTGAGCAGATACCGATGGTGTTTACTCCGTTGATGGTACGTACCGCATTGACGAAATTTTCCTTCGTCAGCAGGCTTGACACCTTTTCAGACTTCGGAACCAGCATAAGATACAGTGAACGTTCCGGAGACAGGCGGAAGACTTCGCTGGTATGGTAATGCACCAGTTCCTTGTTCTCAAGGTCGATAGTATCGTCCCATCCCAACGCTTCCAAATCGGTGATATCGTTCAGGGCTTCCGGCTTGTAATATTCAAGTTTTCCAATCTCCGAACCACCGACCACGAGCAGAATGACGCGGTCACTGGTATCGGTATCCCGTACCAGCCCGCCATTTGCTTTGTTGATGATTACTCCTGTAAAATTTCCCATAAAATAATTCGTTATACGGATTTACCTGATAAAATTGCACCAACACCAAAATCTTCGATACGGTCTACAATACCGTAAGTTTGGGTACGGTATTCGGATGTAGGACTCTTGCTGCGTGTATCGGTCGTTTCCGGACGATACAGGGATTTTACGGATTCGATGTGGTAATACGTATTCGGAGCATAGAAGAAAGTGCTTGCCTGAAAATCAGTTTCGGCAGACGGTTTTGTGCCTTCCGCCACCTTCTTTGCTGTTTCCGCATTATAGAACGGGCAGTCGTTATTCTCAAAAAACTTGATACCCATGAAACCTTTCGGTTTTCCGGTTGCCGGATCAAGATAGAAAGTACGGTCATAGAAGTACTTGGACGCATCCTTATCCAGTAACAAATCACCCATGTGCAGTGGGGAAAGCACCATGTACAGGGCATCGGTTACGGGAAGGTTCCACGTTTTTGCGAGCGTCGCAAAATCGACCAGATCCTTATAAGACAGTCTCAAACGACCGTTAATATCTTTCTCGCCTGTTGTCCGGATAACAGGCATTTCTTCGTTTGAATCATCCTCCGGAGCCAATTTGTGCAGCACATGGTTGCGGATACCGACCTGAAAGGCTTCATTGTGCTTCACGCGGATAGCAGCACGCTTGTCAAAAGCGAGATAACGGATTTCGTCATCCGTACAGGAACTGGGTTCCGTATCGTAGATTTCCCACGGTACGATATAATTCTTTCCGGTCATTTGCTTCGGCTCGAAATCTTCCGTGTTATTTACGCGAAAACCGACATTGTTAATCAGTTTGTTTCTGCGTACACCATCCGCAGCCAAAGCTCCGGCAGGAACAGAGCCTAAAACTTGCATGAAGTCCGCCCTGTAATTGCGACGTTCGATCAACAGTTGGGGATCGACGTACTTGTTCAAATAAAGACCGTCTACTGGTTGTGCCATATTCTTTTTTTTAAATGGTTAGTATTTTATTTTCCGTTACGTTTTATGTAGTCATTCAAAAGACGTTCGTATTCAGCCGGATTTTTCTCCATGATATTTTTCAAAGCCTCCGGATCGTTTTGAAGGTCTTCGAACTTTTTGTTTGTGGTATCCGTCAGACTAGGAGCATGAACTTCAGGCATTTCCACAGGCTTGATAGCGTCAAGCAGCTTCTTTGCCGTATCGAAGTTGCTGGTCAGGTTCGCTTTCCAATCGTCGCGTACGTCAGCAGTGATTCTTTTTTCCTTGATAGCTTTGTTCAGGACGTTCTCGATCTCCTGTTCCTTGCGTTCCTCCTCTTGCCTTTCGAGCATGTCGACGCGGTCTGCCTTACGTTTCCACACGTCTACCTGCGCGATAAATTGTGCTTCCGTGGTACTTGCGTCCATTCCGAAGCGGGTAGTCAACATTGTTAAATCCATGTCATTTTTTGATTTTTCGTTATTAATAAAGTCAGTAATCTCAATTTCACCTGTGTAGCCGCAGTTGGTGATCATTTGTGCCGTAGCCTTATCAACCTTTGCCTTGCCCGTTACTTCCGTCACAAAGCCGTTTTCCTTTGCTTCCTGTGCACTCATCCAATAGTCACCATTGTCCCATGCGTCTTTGATTTTTTTCTTGTCGGTACACTTTGAAAGGAAAGCGTTCAGGTAGTGTTCATTCAGTTTGCGCATGACTTCCAAAGTGGATTCAATATCAGCGACTTTCCCGCATGCTCCCCCGCTGACTTGATGGATCATGAAAAGTCCGTTAGCAGGCATAGAAAATGATGTGCAGTTAATAGCGATGTATGTTGCCGCACTGGCTACCAGTGCACCGCCTTCGCCTGTGATTTTGCCGGGAAACCTTTTGATCACGTTCACGATTTCGTTGGCTTCGAAGCATTCACCACCCGGACTGTTGATATAGATGTGCACGTCCTTGACCCCTGATTTGATCAGTTCCTCAACTTTGGAAGTGAATTCAGCTTCCGTTTCCCTCCATTTTGATATTGTGCCTTTGAGTTCAATCCGGGCACGTCCGTTTTCCGCTGTTGCAGTCAGATTCATTTTCGCGATATTTAAAATTTCATGCTGCAAAATTGGAAAAGGAAAGGCGGGTACGGAAAAAGCGTTTTCATCTTGGAAAAAAAACAGTGTTAACAAGGACGTATTTTTTCCAACTTGGAAAGAATACGTTCCAACATGAAAAGCCGTTTTCCACAGGTGGTGCTGAAATCTGACCTTTGCCCCAGTAAACGAAAGGAAGCGATATGCCAAGTAAAGAGTACTACCGTAAATTGAGGAAGGAAGCGCACGACCTTTATGTACGTGAAGGAATGACGTGCAAGGAGATTTCCACACGCATAAACGTGTCGGAAAGGTCTGTTTCAAGCTGGATTAATGAGAATGATGCACTTTGGAAAAAAGAGCGTCAGGCATCTGTTATTTCATCGCAAAAGCAGGGTGACAACCTGAAACAGATTATCAACATTCTTGCAGACCAAAAACTGGAGCTGCTGCGCATGATTGACGAAGCCATTGCGGAAGGTGATAGCGACAAGGTGCTCGAACTACGGAAACAGGCGGCTACACTTGACAACAGTGTGGCGCAATGGGGAAACCAGCTCAAAGAGGTGGACAAAAAGAACCGGATTACGCTCGCTATTTACATTGATGTCATGAGCCGGATATTTGATGCGATGAAGGTGTACGATGCAGACCTTTATTTTAAAACACTGGACTTTCAGGAGAATCACCTTTATGAAGCCGCAAAAATGTTGGGATAATGAAAGTCGAAGATAGCAAAGCCCTCAAGGAGTATCAGGAGAAGTTAAAACGTGCGCGGTGCACAGGCAACCTGATTGATCCGGACGAATCGCTGACAGTTCGGATGAACCGCATACAGCGTGCGAAACGGGATGTCAAGTATCTTGTCGAAACCTATCTTCCCCATTATGCGACCGCAGACTGTGCGGACTTTCAGATCGCGCATGCCAACAAGGTGATGAACGATCCGATTTATAAAGGATATGCCGAATGGGGACGCGGACTTGCAAAATCGGTATGGAACGATGTGATCATTCCCCTATGGTTATGGATCAATGGCGAGACACATTATATGTGTATCGTTTCCGACACATTTGACCGCGCTTGTGACCTGCTGGAAGATTTACGTGCGGAATTCGAGGCAAACGAACTTTTGAAACACGACTTTGGCGAGCAGTATAATCCGGGATATTGGGAAAAGGGAAACTTCGTAACGATGAACGGCTTTATTTGCAAGGCGTTCGGTGCGAAGCAGAAGGTTCGCGGGCTTCGTAAAGGCGCACACCGTCCTGACCTGTGGATAATTGACGACTTGGAGACACCGCAGACCATCAAAAACAACCGGATGCAGGATGATTATGCGGACTGGATCGAAGCGGACGTGCTGGCAACCATGACGGGAAAGCGCAGACGTCTGATAGGTGCTAACAACCGTTTTGCATCCCGGATGGTACAGACGATTCTCAAACAACGGCATCCCGACTGGGACTGGCATCTGGTGAAGGCTTATGATCCGGTAACGTATGAACCAGCGTGGAAATCGATGTATTCCCCCCAGTTGTAGACGATGACCTGTCCGTTTTCGTCAGAAGCAGAGGAAGCGCTGCCGCAGCCGGTTGTCATGCCTGCAATCAGACCGGTGCACAGGGCAGCAGTAAGGAGCTTTGCAAAGGTGTTCTTTTTCATGAATGGATTCCTTTCTGTAAGTAAAATAGTTTAGGAAGACAGTTGGCTGTCTGTGTATCACGGGAGAATCCCGGAGTGTTATTCATGACAATAGAATGCTCGCAGAGCGTGCATTCTATTGTTTTTCCTTTGGTTTCGGAGCCTTGTTGACAAGGATCAGAAGAACC
>ENA-ORLW01002693-ORLW01002693.1-human-gut-metagenome-genome-assembly--contig:-NODE-2693-length-15258-cov-2.558593_pt1 | contig 15258 bp, 10 predicted proteins | sample MGYA00243017_ERZ508829 | MGnify/ENA primary metagenome ERZ508829 (study PRJEB26277, sample SAMN04329776) | human gut metagenome | biome: human-associated habitat | host: Homo sapiens | place: USA...
GAGAATTACGCCGAAGCTATCCAGAATCGCATTGACGATCTTTTGCTGGTCAAGACCGTGCGAAAGGACGCCGTGCATATGTGTGGCCTGATTGTGTCCTCTGACAGCGCTTTTTTTGAAAAGCTCTCGCCGGAAGATACAAGACGTTTTTTCGAGGAAAGCAAAGCCTTTCTCACAGAGTTTGTCGGCGTGAAAAATGTCATTTCCGCAATGGTTCACATGGATGAAAAAACGCCGCACATGCACTTTCTGCATGTTCCGGTGACGCCGGATAATCGGCTGAACGCGAATAAAATCTATACGCGAGAAAGTCTGAAAAAGTTGCAAACCGAGTTGCCCCGGCACCTGCAAAGCCGTGGTTTCGATTTGCAGCGCGGCGTCGAGCAGGAGCCGGGAGCGAAGAAAAGGCATCTGAACACACGAGAGTTCAAACAGCAGCAGGAGGCGCTTCACAGTCTGGAAAAGGAAGCCCAGGCCGTGAGCGCGGAGTTGGAGCAACGGCAGCGGGAAGAATCCGCGTTGCAGGAGCGTTTGCAGTCCATCGAGCGGCAAGCCCAGGAAGCGGAAAAGGTGCTTGCCGAACAGACGGATATTCCCAAAGCGTCCATGCTCAACTTCAAATCCGTTATTGAAACCGCCCAGGAGATAATTGAGCGGCAAAAAAAGGCGCTGGCGGCAAAAGGCATCATCACCGCGCAAAATGAAAAACAGCAGGCGGAAATTCAGAGTTTGCGCGAAACGGTAACGGCCCTGAATACAAAAATCGGGCATCTGAAAAATGAAATGGAAGAAGACCGGAAACGAAGCGGAGTAAGCATCAGAAATTTGAATAGCACCAATCAGAATCTTCTCGCCCGCCTGGAAGAAACCGAGAAATTTTTCCGCTGGAACACGGAAGCCGCCATGATGCGGAATGATTATGAGCGAGAGCAGCGTCAGGAAGCGCAACGGAAAGCGGCGGAACAAAAGCGGCTGCTTGAAGAAATCAAACAGCAGGAGCGCCAGCAGCAAGCGGATAAAGAGCGCCAAGCCAAAGAGCTTGAGCAGCAAAAAGCCGCAGAGCTTGAGCGGCAGCGGGCAGAGCGCGAACAGCAGAGAGCGCAGTCATTGGAACGGAGGCCGCGCGGTATGGGCATGGGCCGTTGAGTGTCCGCGCTGCATCTTTGCGAAAGGCAAAAGCATAGCCCACTATGCTTCACTTCGTGAAACGTGGGCGACCGTGCCGCTCGACCGCCGAAAGCAGAAACACAAATCCGGGGCATTTCCCCGTCACCATACAGGAGAGAAACAGCATGAATATCACCACAGCACAAATCAAGGAAATCAGATTGGAGCTTGCCAAGCTCAAACCCGTAAAAGTCACTCTGGACGGCAACCGCAGCCTGACCGTGAAAGAGGCTATCTTCGCCCTGGCCCCGACATTGGAAAGGATGAAAAAACGGGGCTTCGATACACAGGAGATTGCCGAAAAACTCCATGAGAAAGGCATTGAGGTAAAACCGCCGACCCTCGCCAAATATCTGAATGAGTTCAGACGCGGGAAGGACAGGAAGAAAGACACGCCCCCGCTGCCGGAAAAGACCGCGCCCGCGCCGAGGCCGGACAGGCCCGTCACAGTCAGCGCGGGGGAATTTGTAGTTACGCCGGATACGCCGCTGGATGAATTGTAGCGGAATACCCCCACGTTCTCCAACCAATATAATGACGCGGCCTCTGAATTTCTGGAGGCCGCTTTTCAGTTGGCGCAAGCTGCTTACTCAATACTTTTCAATCTAAAAAAATCAAGTTCGGCAATTTCTTTGAACTTCTCATAAACCGGTGCATTGAACTCCTGCAAATAGCCAGCGACAGCCGCATTGCCGAGCAATCTTTTCAGATATGCCTGCATTGCTGTTAAATCAATCATTTCCGTTCCATACTGTTCCTTCAATGAGCCGACTTCCTGTGACAAGGCAAGGTTTTCTTCTTCAAGGCGGGCTTGACGGGCAAGTATTGCCGGAGTGAGTTTACGCGGCTTGCCCTTGTTAACAAGCTGGGCCGGGGGAGTCATTTCCAAAAGTGCTTTAGCATATGGGATAGAAAATTTGTTCTGGTCATTCATAAGCATGGCGACGATAACTTGGCGCGGGGCTTTCATTTTACGCAGCATCCTGAAAACATGCTCTGGAACATCTTTATCTTTCAATAGTTCGACGACTTCCGCACAAATGCCGTCAAGCATTTGTCTTTTATACCGGATTGTCCGGATATCAAGATTGAGGGCGCTAGCCAGTTTTTCTTCAGAGACGCCAGACTCTACGGCCTTCACAATCATTTTATGTTCCTGAATAGCAGAAAGCCGGATCACATACTTGTTATAAGTGTATGCCTCATCATCTGTAGAAATCAGGCATAAAACACGCTCGATTCCCAATTCCTCGAGGGCGGCAATGCGCAAATGGCCATCGAGCAATAAGTATCCCTTCCCGTTTTTTAACGGAGTAACTACAGGTGGCTCAATAAGCCCAACCTCTTGGACTGAAGAAAGAACTTGGCGGTATTTTCTGCCTTGCTTAATTTGGGGGGAAACCGTTTTTGTGTGGAACAAATCGGCCACCGGCAATTCGACCAGTTCCATATGAAAGCCGTGCTTGATTTTGCGCGCCATGTCTGTTTACCTCTTCAAAATATTTGCCACCTGCTGAGGGATGTCATGCAGGCCGACAGCCTTGAGTTGGTTGGTAAAATGGACGTCGCTCAGCAATTGACGGAGTGCCACAGAGGTGTATGCCAGTATTTGCTTGATGTAGTTCGCTTGCGCCAGAAGTTGTTTTTTTTCTCGCGCACCTTTTTCATAGGCCGCGATAACGTCTTCCGCTGAGAGTCCAGATTTTTCACGCTATGGCGCGGAAAGTCCCTTTCCGTAGTGCTTGCGTCTGGATATAATTTTTTGTGCAAGAACAAGTTTTTTGCCGGTTAATGTTCCAGCCTCATAGGCCTCTGCCAAAGCTCTTTGTACAGTGGCATCGTCTTCAGTTGCTATTGTGAGCGCATGGTATAGAGGGATTCGCCCCCTTTCTACCGCACCGACCAAATACTCTTCGCCCTGCTCTAACAGGCGAACAATCCCCCGAATATAATCTCTGCCGAGGTTTGTTTTTTCGGCAATGGCCCCATCATCGTAGCCCTGTTTTTTCAGGTACTTTATACTCTGGAGAAGTTCCAACGCATTACTGTTACGGCGGGCAATGTTTTCCACGAGGCTCATGATATGCGCTTCTTCTTCACTTACCGTCTTGATAATGGCCAATACCCTGATTTCGCGCCCGCGGATTGAATATGTTAATATCTTCTACGGAAATTAGAGTGATTGCTTCTTGTTCCACTATCCACCGCCTTATCGAGGGGTATATTGATACTCAAGCCAAGTAGGTAATCCAGCGTGTCAGTCCGAAAACTATCGAAAAGACCTGCATTGTCTTCTGACAGCCTTAGCTGAATATCAGAAAATTCCAGCGCGGGCAGAATGTAATAATCATGTATGGACTCATTACGTTCATCCATGCGCACAGCAACGGTAATGTCAGGATGGAGTCCCGTATCAAAACGAATTTTCCACCGTTTTGTCCCAGTGGGTGTTGTGAAGCAGCGGCTGATAACAATAGAAAGGAATAGCTTGTGATTTAATTCCAGCAAAGATGTTTCCCTGTCTATAAAAACACGTCTCCCGCAAAGTGTTTCTATTTGTCGGATGACGTCAGCAACAGTTTTAACATGGAACTCGCGTAGCCGTTGGTTGATGACGACATACTGGTAATCCCGTTCTGGGGTGTATCCAATCATACGGTAAGCCCGCAGAAGGCCGCCGAATCTGGTGCGGAATAGACTACTGGGCGGCAAACTAACCGCTTCGTCTATAATCAATGCAGAGAGACGTCCTTCTCTGGCATACAGCTCTTTTAATCCTTTCAATAATTCATCATTTGTAAATTTCTTGTTTCGCTCCTTGTATATTTCCTGCACCATGCCAAAAAGCCCTATATCAACAACTGGTTCGAAGGCACGCTCTTTGCGTACCCATTCTGCTTCCGGGTTTGGCCTGGCCTTACTCTTCAGCTTGCCAGAAGTACGGTTGAAAAGATTGTTGCCGATATACTTCTCATTGGTCAGCACTTCGCAGACAGTTCCGCGTGACCAAGGACGGCCAAATTGGTTGCATATGCCCTGAGCGTTAAGCGCCGTAGCTATCTCTGTTTCACTAGCTCCAGACACGAACTGCTCATAAATCCAGCGGACGAGCTTCTGCTCCTCTTCCGGCCCAGGTACCAGAATAACCCGCTCTGTGAGCAAGCTTTTGCGTTGTCCTATTGCCAATTGCTGTTTGGGCTTTCCTGTTTCGTCCAAAAGCATACGGCGCAGACCGAAACCCGCAACTCCACCTTGCCGAAACCCCTTTGTGACCAGATTACATTGCCCAACCCAAACTTTTTGAGAAAGTTGGCGGCAATAATCACTGGCGCTTTCATCCCGCAACAGGGTCATAATTCGATCAGCTATATTGCTGGTCAAGGCCAGAGCTTTTTCACAGGATTGGCAGATGACATTTTTACGCTCCAGCCTCATACGATGGTATTCGGCTTCCCGACTGTCCACAAACCTTCCCCAGCGGCTTTCATCCAGGTAGAGCACAATGTTGTAAGCGTTGCGGCCTTGTTCAACGTCATCAATTAAGGTCTGGAATTGTTCTCGTTTTTCTGCGGTCATACCACTGACGCCCAAGTCGGCGTATACCTTGACTATTTCAATACCGTATTGCGCGGCGTAGGCGCGGATTTGCCTTTCCTGATTTTCTGGGGATTCCGTCTGCATTTCCGTAGACATGCGGATATATACGGCCCCTTTGAGGTGAAGGCTCCTTATTTCTTCTTGGGTATATGGCGTTCCCGGTTGTCTCATCTGCCAATTATCTCCTTGCTACGCCTGATGATATTTCAATTCATACTGTCAGTGAAGGAGAGTCCCATGTCCAGAAAAAACATGTGGCAGATTTGCCACAAAAATGAATTCGACAATAAACAACTCACGAAAGATATCGTAAGCATGCTACGGTGTCAGGGAATTACACACAAGCAAGTTGCTCTGGAACTCGATATGACTGTATGGCGGGTACATAATTGGTATTACAAGAGTATTGGCATGTCGGCTCTGGACTTATTGCGGATGATCCAAACATACGATTTTATTCGGGAGACTGTTGAAAATTCGATGTCGATGGAAGAAAACTGAAGAGGCAGGTGACATGCCGCACGTCTCCTTCCTTGTTTTTTACCCGCCCCTACTGTACGTTACACGCAAGCGTATCTGCGAACACGTTAAGAAATTCAGACATTTTGGAGCACAAACATGCCGCGCCTTACCCCCCAGGAGCAACAGGAAGTTATTCGCTACCTTGAGGCAGACAAGCCCTTGCCGGAAAAGTACCGCTTTCTGCTTTTTGACGACAAACGCGAGGTGGAACTTGTCTGGAACGGCAAGACCAATGAAGTATGCAATGTTGTGCTGCCTTTTCAGACTATTGAGCAGGTGGACGAACCGCGTGCGGAAAAACCGGTAAATTTACAACTCAGCCTTTTTGATATTGATGCGCGGGGGCGTCAGCTCAAGGGCTGGACGAATAAGCTAATCTGGGGCGACAACAAGCTCATTCTCTCGTCATTGAAAAGCGGCCCCATGCGCGAAGCCATAGAAGCTCAGGGCGGCTTGAAGCTGATATATATTGATCCGCCCTTTGACGTGGGTGCGGATTTTTCTATGGATATTGAGGTGGGTGAAGAAACCTTCACCAAGAAGCCAAATATTCTTGAAGAGATTGCATATCGAGATACATGGGGACGCGGCGCAGATAGCTTTATCAGCATGATTTATGAACGCCTCATACTGATGAGGGATTTGCTGGCTGAAGATGGGAGTATTTATGTACATATGGGGCCGAATGTTAGCCATTATGTGAAAGCAACTTTAGATGAAGTCTTTGGAGCAAAAAATTTTAGGAGCGAAATCGTATGGCGTAGAAGCAATTCGCACAACAAACTTTCTGGGCAGTTTGGTCCTATACATGATGTTATTTTATATTACTCAGTAAGTGATAAATACCAATTCCACCCAGGCAAGGTTCCTTTTTCTAAAGGATATATAGAATCAAGATTCAAATACAAAGACAAAAATGGCATCTACCAACCTAATTATCTAACAGGCCCTGGAGTCAGAAATGGCGATAGTGGCCAGCCCTGGCGTGGATATAACCCCACCAGCGCAAGACGGCATTGGGCGATCCCATCAACGATTATAGAGAGACTTACGGTAGACACAAAAGGACTCTCAACACAGCAAATTCTGGATGCTGCCTTAGAATCGGACTTGCTGGTTATTCCCCAAAAAGAAGGCGGCCAGCCTATGTATAAGCAATATTTAACTGGTGGTATTCCATATCAAGATATTTGGGCATATCAGCCAAATACACAGGGAACGCTATACGGGATCGATGAGTGTATTGATTCTGACGTTAAGTGGTTAGAACAGGAAAGTGAAAAGGTAGGCTATGATACCCAAAAACCCGAAGGGCTTATTCGTAGAATTCTTGAGACATCATCGAATGAAGGTGATCTTGTAGCTGATTTCTTTTGTGGGTCAGGGACGACTGCTGCTATTGCTGAAAAAATGGGGAGAAAATGGATTTCTAGCGATCTTGGGAAATTTGCTATTCATGCTACCCGCAAACGCATGATTGGCGTGCAGCGCCAGCTCAAAGCCGAAGGCAAGGATTATCGCGCCTTTGAAATTCTCAATCTCGGCAAATATGAGCGCCAGCACTATGTCGGTGTGAATGCCGATTTACGCGAAGAGCAAAAGCAGCAACAACTTGCCGCCAAGGAAGCCGCTTTTCTTGAACTTATTCTCAACGCCTATCGTGCGGAAGCCGTGGAAGGCTTTACCACTTTCCATGGCAAGCGTAACGGGCGCATGGTGGTTATCGGCCCGGTGAACATGCCGGTCACGCGCCTGTTTGTGGAAGAAGTCATTCTGGAGTGTCGCAAAAAGCACATTACCAAAGTCGATATTCTTGGCTTTGAGTTTGAAATGGGCCTGTTCCCCAACGTGCTGGACGAAGCGCGGGGCAAGGGTATTGATATTGCGCCCAAGTATATTCCGGCGGAAGTTTTCGACAAACGGGCCGTGGAAAAGAACCAGGTTGTTTTTCATGATGTTTCCTTCATCGAAGTCAAGCCGCTGCATAAAAAGAACAGTGTGGCCGTAAAGCTCACGGACTTTTCCGTGTTCTACTCGCAGGATTCCATCTCCAACGCCGAAACCACCCTCAAGAACAAGGCCAACAAGGTGGTGGTGGAAAAAGGGCAGATTGTCAAAGTCAGCAAGGACAAGGACGGTATTGTCAGCCGTGAGGTGCTGACCCAAAAGTGGACGGACTGGATTGATTATTGGTCGGTTGACTTCAATTTTGAGAGCAAGCGCGAAATCATCCGCCAAAAGAACCCGGATACCGGCGAGATGGAAGAAAGCTGGACGGGCGACTATATTTTTGAAAACGAATGGCAGAGTTTCCGCACCAAAAAGGACAGGAGCCTTGAACTGCAAAGCGTTTTCCATGAATATCCCACCGGGACATATAAAATCGCCGTCAAGGTGGTGGATATTTTCGGTAACGACACCATGACCATCATTGAAGTGAGAGTATAATGCTTTCGGCGAAGGATATAGACCGTATCATTACTGCTCCCAGAGAGCACGAACGTCTCGAATTCAAAGAAGCCAAGCAACAATATGACACGGAAGCGCTATTCAGATATTGCGTTGCCCTGAGCAACGAGGGCGGCGGTCTGCTTTTGCTTGGCATCACGGATAAACACCCGCGCAAGGTCGTGGGGACAGCCGCTTTTCCGAACCCCGACAAGATCAAAAGCCAGATTTTCTCCAAACTCAAATTCCGCGTGGAAGTGGAAGAGGTTACGCATCCGGATGGGCGCGTGCTGGCCTTTAATATTCCACCTCGCCCGGCTGGAACGGCTTTTACCTATGAAGGCGCATACCTCATGCGCGTGGGCGAAAGCCTTATGCCCATGTCCGAAGATATGCTGCGCCGCATCTTCGCGGAAGGGAATCCCGACTTTCTGCTGCGCTCCGCGCTTTCCGGGGCCAGCGCCGAAGATGTCGTCAGGCTGGTTGATACCCAAAGCTATTTCGATCTGATGCAGCTCCCTTACCCCGCCGCGCGGGACGCCGCCTTGGACAGATTGGCGCAAGAGCAGTTGATTGCGGAGTTGGAAGGCGTATGGAACATTACCAACCTGGGAGCTCTGCTTTTCGCGAAAAATCTTTCCGATTTCGGCGCTCTCAGTCGTAAAGCGGCCCGGGTGATCGTTTACAAAGGAGCCAATAAGCTCGAAACCGTGCGCGAGCAAATCGGGGTCAAGGGCTACGCTGTCGGCTTTGAAGGGCTTGTCGGCTATATCAACAGCCAGTTACCAGCCAACGAAGTAATCGGGCAGGCGTTACGCACCGAAACAAGAATGTACCCGGAAATAGCCATCCGTGAACTGGTGGCCAACGCTCTTGTACATCAGGACTTGGAAGATTTCGGCTCATTTGTGATGATCGAAATTTATTGTGACCGAATTGAGATAACCAACCCCGGTACGCCGCTGATTCCCACTGACAGATTTATTGATGAATACAAGTCGCGCAACGAGCGCCTGACCGACCTCATGCGCCGCTTTCGCATTTGCGAAGAAAAAAGCAGCGGAATTGATAAGGTTGTGGCTTTTGCCGAGGCATGGCAGCTTCCCGCGCCGGATTTCCGCACCGGCGAGCAGCATACCAGCGTGGTTCTTTTCGCCCACAAAGATTTTGACGACATGGATCGCAAAGAACGGGTGCGCGCTTGCTACCAGCACGCCTGCCTGCTTTATGTGAGCAATCAGAAAATGACCAACCAGAGCCTGCGCGAACGGTTCAAACTGGCGGAAAGCAAGGCGGAAGCAATATCGCGCATCATTTCTGACGCTGTGAATGACGGCAAGATCAAACTTGACGACCCTGAAAATCGTTCAAGACGCTATGCCAAGTACATACCTTTTTGGGGATAGTCTTATTTGTTCGCAAAACAGAACGCGGAGCCCCAATTGAAAAATATCGTGTAAAGACAACAGATTCCCATTTAGACGCAAATCGAAACTCCATTTTTGAGGTTATGCCGTGGCCGTGCATCCTGACTTTCCCGATTCCCCCCATGCCGTCCTTGACCCCGCCGTGCGCTGGTTCCCTGCCGATGAAGCCTTGCGCGACACCAGTATGGAAAAACTTATGCCGCCCCTTGTGGCCGCCCTACGCCGCAAGGTGAAAGAGTTTCGAGATTCCGGCTATGTCGGCGCGGCAGACACCAGCAAAAGCCTGCTTAACTGGTGGTTCAAAGAACCGCACCTTATGGCGCAGGCTGACGGCACCATGGTGGAGTTCAACTATTTCTTTGCCCAGCGTGAAGCCCTGGAAACCATCATTTATCTCTATGATGTCGTGGGAGCGCGGGATAAATACGACCTGATGCGCTTTGACAGCGCGGGCCATGTATCCGCCAGCATGTTTGATGAAAGTTGGTTGCGTCTGGTCATCAAAATGGCCACCGGTAGCGGCAAGACCAAGGTTATGAGTCTGGCCCTGGCCTGGAGTTACTTCCACAAAATGTATGAACCGGATTCCGAGCTTGCCCGTAATTTTTTGGTTATCGCGCCTAACATTATTGTTCTGGACAGAATTTACAAAGACTTTCAAGGGTTGCGTATTTTCTTTGACGACCCCGTTTTGCCGGACAACGGCTATGACGGGCGCAACTGGCGCGACGATTTTCAACTTACCCTGCACAAGCAGGACGAAGTGCGCGTATCGCACTCCACAGGTAATATCTTTCTGACCAACATCCACCGTGTTTATGCCGGTGAGGATATTCCGCCTTCCCCGGATGATGAAAACACGATGGATTACTTCCTCGGCAAGCGCCCGACCGGCGCGACCACAGACTCCAAAGTGGATTTGGGCATGATCGTCCGGGATATTGATGAATTGATGATCCTCAATGACGAGGCGCACCACATTCATGACGCCTCGCTGGCCTGGTTCAAGTCCATTGAAGATATCCACAACCGTCTGCTGCAAAAAGGCGGAGCCTTGAGCTTGCAGGTGGACGTGACCGCCACCCCGAAGCATAACAACGGTGCTATTTTTGTGCAAACAGTGGCGGATTATCCGCTGGTCGAAGCCATCTTCCAGAATGTCGTAAAACATCCGGTGTTGCCGGATGCTCCCAGCCGCACAAAGCTGGTAGAACGGCAAAGCGCCAAGTACACGGAAAAGTATGCCGATTATATCGACCTTGGGGTTATTGAATGGCGTAAAGCTTATGAAGAGCACCAAAAGCTCGGCAAAAAGGCTGTGCTGTTCGTTATGACAGATGATACGCGCAACTGCGATGACGTTGCTGACTATCTCGAAGCCCACTACCCCGACTTGAAAGGCGGCGTGCTGGTCATTCACACCAAAAACAACGGGGAAATTTCCGAGGCGACTTCCGGCAAGGCTAAAGAAGAGCTTGAAAAGCTACGCAAGCAGTCCAATGACATTGACGACGACAGCAGCCCCTATAAGGCCATTGTTTCCGTCCTGATGCTCAAAGAAGGGTGGGACGTGCGTAACGTCACCACCATTGTCGGCCTGCGGGCATACTCCGCCAAGAGCAATATCCTGCCGGAACAAACCCTTGGGCGCGGCCTGCGCAAAATGTATCGCGGCGGCATTGAGGAATACGTCAGTGTCGTCGGCACCGATGCGTTCATGGAGTTTGTTGAATCTATTCAGGCCGAAGGCGTGGAGCTGGAGCGCAAGGCCATGGGCGAAGGCACAAAGCCCAAAACACCTATGGTTGTTGAGGTGGATAACGAGAACACCCAAAAGGACATCGACTCGCTGGATATCGAAGTCCCGGTCATGACGCCGCGTGTGTATAGGGAATACAAAAATCTTGCCGACCTGGACGTGGCGGCGCTACCGCACAAGAAAGTCTCGTACCGGCATTTTTCCGAAGAAGAGCAGCGGGAGATCGTCTTCAAAGACATCACCACCGGCGAAGTGACGCACACGACTATTCTGGATACCACAGGCATAGCCGACTACCGTAGCGTTCTCGGCTACTTTGCCCAGACAATCATGAAGGAGCTGCGCCTGTTCAGCGGGTATGACGTTCTATACGGCAAAGTGAAGCAATTTGTCCGAGACGAGTTGTTCACGCAGGAAGTAGACCTGGACAGCCCCAACACCCTGCGCAACCTTTCTGAACTTGAGGCTACCAAAACCATCGTTGAAACCATGAAAAAGGGCATCAACGATTTGACGGTGAAAGACAAGGGTGACGCGGAAATTCGAGATTCCATCAAGCTGCGGAAAACCCGGCCTTTCATGGTGAAAGAACAAGCCAGCCTGATACCGCAAAAAAGTATTTTCAGCCGCATTGTTGGCGACAGCCACTTTGAACTGGTGTTCGCCAGTTTTCTGGAAAAATGCCCGGACATCATTTCCTATGCAAAAAACTACTTCGCCGTGAACTTCAAACTGGATTATGTCAACGCTGACGGGGATATTTCCAACTACTACCCGGATTTCATCGTCAAACTGCCTGGCAACAAAATTGTCATATTGGAAACCAAAGGCCAGGAAGACCTCGACGTGCCGCTCAAAATGGAACGCCTGCACCAGTGGTGCGAAGACATTAACAAGGTGCAGTCTGAAAATCAGTTCGATTTTGTTTTTGTGGATCAGGAGAGTTTTGAGAAGTATAACCCGAAGAACTTTCAGGGTTTGTTGGAAGGGTTTACGGAATATAAAAAAGCGAAGTAGTGGTTTTTCACGATTCCACCGTGCGCGAGAAAAGATTGTCCAGTTTTGTCTAATAATGCCTTGATAAATCGGCAAACTTTGGGGGTATTTGCGGGGGTATCGAATCGCTTCGTCTGTAATTTATCCTTAAAATTACATCATATTACGAGCATAATATTCCTTCCTCCCTCTCCGCCAGCAGATTTTTACGGGGTTGCCGGTTTCAGGCAGCCCCTTTTTTTGTCCCCGTTTTTGCGGTAGAGCCGCCGGTAGAGCCAGGTAGAGCCGGTAGAGCCCTCATAACCAGGGCCCCGTGCGCATAAAACGTTCACGGGGCCCTGTTGCCTGTTGCCGCGCCCACCGCGCCTGCGCTGCGTCGGCCGGTAGATGCTGCGGCGGCGGGGTGTGCGCGCTACACTTCGCTGATTACGGGCACCACAATGGGGTCGCGTTCCAGCACGCGGCGGAAAAAGCGCCGCAGGGACGAGCGGATATTTTCCTGCAGGCGGTTGATCTGCCCTGGGCGGGCGGCTTCTATTTCGTCCAGCACCAGGCACTTGGCGTCTTCCAGCAAGTGGCTGTAGTGCTGTTCAAATACAAAGCCCTTCGAGATCATTTCCGGCCCGTGCAAAATGCTGCCGGTTTCAGAATCCACCACCAGCACCACAATGACCATGCCTTCGTCGCCCAGGATGCGGCGTTCTTTGAGCACGGCGTAGCCCACGTCGCCCACGCCCTTGCCGTCCACCAGGGTACACTCCACGGGCACGCGGTTTTCAAGCTGAAAGTCGTTGGGCCGCAGGGTAATGGGCTGGCCGTCTTCCAGCAGCACCACGTTGTCCTGCGGCACGCCGCATTCCGCGGCCAGGCGGCCGTGCTTGACCAGATGCTGGTATTCGCCGTGGATGGGGATGAAGAGCTGCGGCCGCACAGCGGCAAACATTTCGCGCAGTTCGTCGCGCTGGGCGTGGCCGGAGGCGTGGATGGCGTGCACGCTTTCATAGAGCACTTCCGCGCCCATGCGGTACATTTCGTTGATAAGTTTGGAGATGGCCTTGGCGTTGCCGGGTATCATGCGCGAGCTCATGACCACGGTATCGCCTTTGCGGATATCGAGCTGGCGGTGGCCGCCCAGCACCATGCGCGAAAGGGCGGAGAGCGGCTCGCCCTGCGCGCCGGTGACCACCAGCACAATCTGGTTGTCGGGCAGGTCGGGCACGCCGTTGTGGGCGTTGAAGAAGGCGGGCGGCAGTTTGGCAATGCCCAGGTCGCGGGCCATTTCAATATTGTTGGCCAGAGATTTGCCGCTGATGACCACGGTGCGGCCGTGGGCGCGGGCCAGGTCAAAAACTTCCTGAATGCGCTGAATGTGGCTGGAAAAGAGCGTGATGACAATGCGCCCCTGCGCCGTGGCAAAGATGTTGTCCAGCGAATCTTTGACTTCGCGCTCGGTCAGCGACCGCCCCTCGCGCATGGCGTTGGTGGAGTCTGAAAGCAGCAGGCGCGCGCCTTCGGGCCCGGCAAAATCGCGAAACAGCCGCAAATCCGTGCCGCTGCCGCTCAGGGGGTGGGGGTCGATTTTAAAGTCGCCGCTGTGCACCACGCGGCCCACCGGGGTTTCCACACCCAGGCCGAAGCCTTCGGGTATGGAATGACAGACGGGAAAGAAGTGGAAGGTCAGGTCGCCCAGGGGCAGCACGGTTTTGGCGCTGACGGGGCACAGTTCCACCCAGTCCAGAATTTCGCGTTCGCGCAGCTTGTGTTCCACCAGGGCCAGGGTAAAGGGTGAGCCGTAGATGCGGGTGCCTTTGAGTTCGGGCACCAGCCAGGGCAGCGCGCCGATGTGGTCTTCGTGCCCGTGGGTCAGCACAATGCCCAGCAGTTTGTCTTTGATGGCGCTCACCGCGCCGAAGTGGGGGATGACCACGTCCACGCCCAGGTGGGCGTCGTCGGGGAACATGAGGCCGCAGTCCACCATAACCACGCCGCCGGGCGTTTCCCAGAGCTGACAGTTCAGGCCGATTTCCCCCAGGCCTCCCAGGGGGGTGATGGTAAGGTAAGGTTCATGCATGCTGTTTGTGTTGTATCCTTGATGCGGTTTCGCGGCGGGCAAAAGCCCGCGGGGTGAAAGAAGGGCGCGGGGCGCAGAAGGCCGTCTGCGGCCGTAAGCCGTGTGGTCCGTAGCAGGGGAAGGACGTTTCCCCCAAAAATTGTCGGCTGCCGGGGGCGCAACGCAGGCAGCAGGGGCCGGGCCGTAGGGGCGGGCAGGCGCGCCTGGCGGTTGCGTAAACGCAGATTCTTGGCGCGGTCAAACGCCGGAAGGCGCGTGCCGTAAACTTTGAGAATGCCTGTTCTCAAAGGCAATCTGCTCCAGCGCGTTGCGCCTTTAGAGCATGTAACACTTGAAATGCTCGCTTACGGCAGGCAAAAGCCTGCCTTCTCGCATTTCGTGGCAAGGATTTTCAAGAAAATCCTTGCAGAGCAGTTAGCTCATTTCATTCGCTAACTGCTCTAAGACGTTCTGTTCCAGAGGCCGTCCGCGTCAGCGCCGGGCCAGATCCGGCCGAAATTCGCCCATGGCCACATAGATCTGGGCCAGGGCGGTGAGGTAGTCGGCCTTGGCGCTGGTCAGCGAGGCCTGGGCCGCGGTGAGGTTGGACGAGGCGTCCAGCACGTCAAAGTTGGTGCCCACCTGTTCCTGATAGCGGGCCAGGGCCACGTTGTAGGCTTCCGTGGCCTGGTCCACGGCGGTTTCGGCCACGGCAATGCGTTTTTCGGCATCGCGCACGGCCAGCAGCTTGGATTTGATGTCGTAGCCCACGTTGAGTTTAAGGTTTTCTTCTTCGTAGCGCACCTTGGTCACCAGCCAGCCGGCGCTTTGGTCGGCATAATAGGTGGTGCCCCACTGAAAGACGTCCCAGGTGGCTTTTGCGCCCACTTCCCAGGTGGTGCCGCGGTAGCCCTGGTCGCCCACGCGCTGCAGGTCCATGGTATTGCCGGTCTGGGCCACGTTGTAATAGGCCTCCACCTGCGGGTAGTAGCCGCTCTGCACGGCCTGCCGGTTTTTGCCGGCAATGGCTACGGATTTGGCGGCAATGTACAGGTCGGGGCGCTGGCGGTAGGCGACCTCCAGGCACTGTTCCAGGCTGCGGGTAAAGGGCACGTGGTCCAGGCTGCCCACATAGCGGGTAGCGGCCTGGGCGGGCAGGCCCAGCAGGGTGTTGAGCCTGGCCAGGCTGGTGTCGCGGCTGTTTTCGGCCTGGATAAGGGTGCTTTCGGCCTTGCGCACGTCCACTTCGGCCTGCAGCACGTCCAGGCGGGGGCGCAGGCCCACGTCGTAAA
>ENA-ORLW01002694-ORLW01002694.1-human-gut-metagenome-genome-assembly--contig:-NODE-2694-length-15257-cov-3.236100_pt1 | contig 15257 bp, 9 predicted proteins | sample MGYA00243017_ERZ508829 | MGnify/ENA primary metagenome ERZ508829 (study PRJEB26277, sample SAMN04329776) | human gut metagenome | biome: human-associated habitat | host: Homo sapiens | place: USA...
CTATTTAAAACAGCAATATGTATTATAACCACGTTAATATTAATTTTCGGGACTATTCCCTGTGGTGCGGTTTTATCGGACGAATCAAACGCACCAACTTTCACAAATCTTGTTGTATTTATGAAATTTTCTGACGAGGACGAATTTATCAACAACACTTATGCCGACACAACTGTCCGCAACATTTTAGACAATACATATAATAAAAGTGTATACAATGTCGCTGACTATTTCAAAACAGTAAGCGGCGGGAAAATGAATATGCAAACGCTTTATCTTTTTGACAACAACAATTCGCTCACACTTTCAAAGCCACGCGGTTATTATGCCGAAAAAGATGACCAAAACCCTTACGGTTACGAGAGTGGAGAAGAAAATTCCAGAATGTATGAACTACAGACTGATTGGGCGAATACAATTTCAAACGCAATCACGAACGGAAACAAGCCAAAAGATATAGAAGAAAATCAATACAATTTTGCCGACCTTGACCGAAACCGTGACGGAAAAATTGATTTAATTACTGTGATCTACAAAAATACAACGCAAAATATTTCGGTTGGTTGGAATTCACCTCTTTGGGACTATCACTCATATTCAAATATGATTTCAGTGCAAGAAGGAGTTAATACTTATCAGAGTGGAGAATATTTACAGCTAACGTGCAACTACGAAAACGTAAACGGACTTGTGCTTTATCGCGGTGAGGATAATCTGCCTATTTTACCGACAGGTAAAATATGTCACGAAACCATGCACGCACTTGGCTTGAAAGACTTGTACCGCTCCAACCAAACAAGCGCGGTGTATTATATGTCACTGATGGCAAAACATCTAACCCCTATCGGACAGTATATTTCCGTTAAAGAACGCGAATCGCTCGGTTGGCTTGACAATAATCAAATTAAAACCATTAATAAAAACGGTACATATACACTCTATCCTGCCTCAGCTCAAAATGAAGTTGTTGCATATAAACGAGATTTACCGAACGGAAAAACTCTTTATTTGGAATATCGTCAATTCGATGACAATGGTAACAAATATGATACAAAAAACAAGAAACTCTATTCGTGCAATACCGGTGACTTGATAAAAGGTGTAACACTTAAGAGCGGACTGATTTGCTATCTTGCTAACACAGGTGTACGTTTTCCCTCAAATATAAACACTACAGGCGCTAACTGGAATATGCAGGTCGTTTCTAACGGTCAATACTCAACTATGTCAGATTGTGCAGTCGGTGACGGCGAAGAACTTTATATTGGTAACGACATATTTGTTTATGTAACAAATATGTCAGCAGATAAATTAGAGTTTGAAATTAGCGGAATTGCAGAAACAACCCCTACTCCGACGTTGACTCCGAGTCCTACTCCGACTCCTACTATAAATCCAACTCCAACCGTGAGTCCGAGTCCTATTCCGAGTCCTACTCCTACTGCAACTCCATGTCCTACCCATACAACAAATCCGACAGCAACTCCACATCCGCCCCCGACAATAACTCCGACAGCAACGCCTACTGCAACTCCAAAACCTACATTAAATCCTACTGCAACTCCGACAGCGAGTCCGACACTAATTCCGACTTCTTCCCCAAAACCTACACCACGTCCGACTGCGACTACAAATCCGACAATAACTCCTGCAACAAGCCCAACTGCTACAATGAGTCCTACAGCAAGTCCTACACATGATATTAACTGCAACATTGAAGGCAACAATATATCTGTTAAACTCACAAACAGCACTTTAGGCGGAATTATCTTAATTTCTGAATTTAATTCGGGCGGCAAATTATTACGTTGTACTACCCATTCACCACAGGAGAATATAAGTGTTTCCCTACTTTCTGCAACTCATACCGTAAAAGTTATGTGGTGGAATTCTCTAAACAATCTTGTTCCAATCACCGACTCAAAAACGGTAACACGATAATCTGATTTTTCAAAAATATAATCAGCAGCTGAATTCTATTATTCAACTGCTGATTTTTTGCACACAAAAACGGAGCAAAAACGCTCCGTTTATCTTCTAAATGTATCTTTTATTTTTTTTACCAATCCCACACATCTGCCGTTACGCAGCTCGTCCATAAATTCGGCTTGTTTTTCCACATACCAAAGTTTTGACGAATCCATACACTTAACCGTCTTAACCGTATCCGCAATCATCACAAATGCAATTACGCACGTCATAATATGTAACGCCGGTAACCTCACGCTGCCAATCATATCAATCGTCACCGGTGCAATAAGCTTAATAAGTGCAACGGTAAATGTACCGAACGCAATTCCGCCTATAAGGCAAACACGTCCGTTTATATTACCGGGCCAACCTGTATAATCCCACCATCTCTTATGAAACAGCGTTTCCAAAAGCCACGATACAAAATATTCAAGCGAGCAGGTAACCACCATTCCCGCAAAAAACAGTATCAAAGGATTTTCAATCCATCCAAGCAATATCAAATCAAGCATTGCTCCCATACCGTATATAGGGCAAAAGCAAGTGCTTAAAAAGCCGCTGTTTACAAATTTTCTTTGTTGTATGCTGTAATATACCGTTTCATAAGCCCAGCCAATAAAGCTAAATACCGCAAAGCACAAGAAATATTGGCAAAAACTCATCATTTACCCCCCCTTATTTAAATCATTTGTATTTCCTTATACAATTCAGCATAGTCCCCCGTAATCTTTGTATTTATCTTTCTGTACGCTTCTTTTTTAAATGTTTCATAAAGAGAACAATATTTATCCGCCAAACATACTATCCAGCCTTCTCGGCAGGTCGGCGGAATTACAGTAAGCGGGAACATATGCTTTTTTATAATATCGCGTTCTGTATCGGTCAAATCAAAATCTCTGTCAGCATTTCTAAGAGCCGTCATAGGATGAGTAAAACCGTGTATTCTTCTCTCCTTTTCGCCGTCATGCCAATCATATAAGAAATAATCGTGCAACAATGCGCCTCTTATAAGGTCACGCTTTTTGTATTTTATACCGAAAAACTCGGCAATTTTAATACTGTAATACGCAACCGCAATCGTATGCAAAAGGCACGAAGTGTCACCGTGCTGAGTAAACTTTTCCATACGTCTTAAATGCGATTTTTGTGACAAATTATGCAAACAATACAAAACTGAATTCATTTATTCTACCGCCTTTTTTAATTTACACATAGCCTTCTTTACCTATTATTATAATCACTGACATTTAATATGTCAATATATCTGCCGTCAAATTTATAAAATTTTAATATTACGCAAAAAACAAGCGATTTTCATCGCTTGTTTTTCATCTTATTGAGCTATTATTATACGAATTCTGCCACCCAATGTCTGTGCCTTATCGTAATAAGCAGTAAGCTTATAATTTCCGTTTATAGCATCATCAAGTGTTATCTTCAAATATTTATTAACATCTGTCTTATGATATACAATCACCTTATCACTAAGCAAATATGTTTGATTATTGATTTTCGCCTCTGTACGTGTAAGCGAAGTTATATTGTTTGAATACGATGAAAGCTGACGCATACTTTCAATACCTGTCTGATTCATACTGAATCTGTGCGGACCTCTTACATTTGTTGAGAATGCAGTCGCATATGTGTTTTGAGTACCGTCTATATCAATAGTATATGTATGAGTAGTCGAATCAGCAGCAGTGATTACACCGTACTTATAAGCGTCACCCGTTATATCTTTCAATATAAGCTCGTCAATCTCACCGGCTTTATTCTTTGAATAATACAATACGCTTGAAGATTTAATCGTAACACCGTCAAGACGCTGCGGATAAATTCTTGTGTACATTGCTAAGTCGTCGCTTGTAGTTCCGGCAGTGTCAAGAATCTTCACATCGTCTGCAAGGGTATAATCGCCAAATTTATTCTTTTCGGAATTAAACTTATCGCTTACGTTGTCATACCCCTTTGCTCTTGAAAGACTTGCTTTACCGTTTGTAAATGATACATTTACTACAGCACATTTAAGCGAACTGCAATCTGATGAAGTCGCATATTCATTTACTGTTCCGTCAGGTGTAACAACCTTTGCATAGTAACTTGAATATACCGTATTATCAGGGTTTGTGAAATCTTTTTTGCCTGTTTCCGTAACAAATCCTACTGTTGTGTGTGAAGATGTGCTTTCACTTCCGCCGACAACTCCGGCTACCTCGCCGTTTCTGCCAAGAAGAAGTGTTACGGTATCACCGTACTTAAATGTTCCGCTTGATGAAAGTGCATTAAATGCGTCTACGCTTTCAACAGAATACTCTTTACCCGAAATTGTAACGCTTGTCGGCGAATCCTTTGTCGGTGACGCCTTTTCGTACACGCCTGTAACCTTATCCGTATAAGCCAGCACCAAATTCAAAACTTTACAATAGTAAATAATATCGTTAAGCTGAATTACTGACGCGTCAACTATATTACCGCTTCTCATTACCGTTGTTGAACCGTTTGTATCAAAGTTTGCAATCCAATTTGAATTTGTAACCTTGACAGGGCCTTCCATATTACCTTTTTCGTAACTTACATAATCAACATTATTTCCGTCCATCTTGACATAAAGAATATCGCCCATTGCCATTTCATTCTTTATAGCACCGTATGTACTCTTATTCTTATCTTTGTAACAAGTTGTGCCGTCTGTTATATCAATCTGTTCAAAACTGCCGTTTTTATAACATATAACTGCATCTGAAAGAAGTGAATAGATTACATATTTATCAAAGCTGTTCGTACCGGTTTCGCTGTCTTTTTCAATAAGCATTGCATAGTCAACAGAACCGTTTGAATTTTTAAATACCTTGAATGTATCGCCTTTTTCGGCTTGCATTGCGGCATTTTCGTATGTAAGTGCCTGTGACTTGTAATATGTAGTTGTGTTTGAATTGATGTTATACATATCGCCGTCAAGAATTATATCGGAACCGATTACATTTGAAACGGTGTATTCTTCAACTCGCTGGTCACGCGGTGTAAATGACACAAAATCTTCATCGTTCTTTACGACAATATCGCCTTTTCTGCCGACATAATCGCTGTTGAAATTACCGTCAAATTCAAATGTTCCGGCTGTTGTATAGATTTTGTCAGTACCAAGTGAGCTGTCCTCGTTGTGTGATGCAATAATCGTAACACCCTCAATAACTTTACTGTCAAACACTGAAGTTATAAGTTTGCTTTGATTATCTTTGATTTTTGTGTCAAGTGTATTGTAAATAAGTCTTGCAACCTGACGTCTTGTAAGTGCCTCACCTTGCTCGGCATTTACGTTCTTTGTAATTTCAAGACTGTTTGCAAGCCCCATTTGACCGTAAGGCCATGAATCGCCAAAATCCTGTGTTGTGTATCCCAGCACCTTTAATCCCATTGTAAGAGCCTCTTCATATGATACCGTATTGTCAGGTCTGAATGTCGAATCAACATATCCCTCCGCAATTCCGGCTGATACAGCGGCCTTTATGTAAGGTGCTGACCAGTGAGTATATGTAACATCTTTAAAAGGTGATACTTTTAAACCTGTTGCTACTGTATCTTTGTAGCTTGATGACGCTACTGCAATTTTCGCAAATTCCGCTCTTGATACATTGTCATCAAGTCTTAAATTGCCGTCATCATCGCCGACCATTATATTAAGTTCCGACAAAAGCGACATAATATCTTCGTCATTGTTCCAGTCTGCCAATACAGGCAAAGTCGATAATGACATAGCCGCCGCCAAAACAAAAGAAATTATTTTCTTCATAACTTACTTCCTTTCCGTGCAATATTATCGTACATACTATAAAATCAAGAAAATCTCAGTCCGAGAGAAAATTGTTCACAGTGCGTTTTTGCAGCGAGCGGTGCCGTACGTTTGTACTGCCCCGAGCAAAAAAATGTGCTGTGGGCAATTTAATCCGGACGATTAATCGTATCTTAACGCATCTATCGGGTTTAATTTGGCAGCTTTTTTAGCAGGCATATAGCCGAAGAACACACCTATCATCGCCGAAACCGTAAACGATACTACAATAGATGTCGAGGTCGGTAATATATCCATCCCCAAAAGTTTACCTGCCAGTATTGCCAAAAGTGAGCCTACAATAATACCGATTACACCGCCCAAACAACTAAGCATACCCGCCTCAATAACGAATTGAGAAAGTATATCTTTCTGCTTTGCACCAAGCGATTTTCTGATACCTATTTCCCTTGTACGTTCCGTAACCGACACAAGCATAATATTCATAATACCGATACCGGCAACAACAAGCGATATAGCCGCGATTGCGATAAGCATAAGTTCCATTTTATCAAGAATATCGGTTACACTGTCTGCCATAGACTTCATTGACGTTACAGTATAGTAATCACTGTCACCTATATCTTTATCACAAAGTGCTTCCAAAAGTGAAACCGCCTCCTCAACCTTTTCCTGGTCAACCGCATAGACAACATAGCTGCTTACGGTTGATGTACGGTTTGTGTATGACGCCAAAGTGTACGGTATATACACACAGTTATCCGAAGAATTTTCTGTCGAGTCGTCCTGTTCTTCAAGTATTCCGACAACTTCATACGGCGTACCCGTTATTTGAATAGACTTACCGAGTGCGTCACCGCCGAAAATTTCTTTTGCTATATAAGTACCGATAACGCAGACTTTCTGTTTTCTCTCAACGTCAACATATGTAAGCTCACGTCCGTATGTAACGTTATACTTTTTCATTCCGAGATAGTATTCGTTTACACCTGTCGCCTGTGTTGAAATTGTATCACTGCCGTTTTTTATAAATGCAGGCATTGAAACTGTCGGTGACTGACCTGCAATAATGTCGGAATGTTCTTCCGCAAGTTGTTCCATTTCTTCAGGCTTTACTTCCTTTGTTGAAGAACGGTCTTTTATTATAACATTGATTGACTCAATACCCATTTCTTCAAACGTGTCTGTTATTTCCGATGTCATACCCGACATAAGACTTACAAGCGCAATAACCGCCGTAATACCGATTATAATACCGAGCATTGTAAGTATCGAACGCATTTTGTTGCCGACAATACTTGACATTGCCATCTGAAAACATTTCCAAATACTCATAATCAAGTCGCCCCCTTTGCTCTTTCATCTTCGGGAGCTTCTTCGCCCGCACCGTGCTGGTTCATTACTGTTACGTCACCCTCTGCCGGACCGTCATAAACGATACGTCCGTCTGTTATACGAATGATACGTTTTGCTTTTGCCGCTATCGAGTTATCGTGAGTAATAAGAATAATCGTATTACCCTCCGCATTAAGTTTCTGCAAAAACAGCATTACTTCACGACCTGTACGGGAGTCAAGTGCACCTGTCGGCTCATCGGCAAGTATTACCGACGGATCGCCTGCTAAAGCTCTTGCTATTGACACTCTCTGTTGCTGACCACCCGAAAGCTGTGTCGGGTGGTTTTTCGCTTTTGATTTAAGTCCTACTCTGTCAAGTGAATCAAGTGCTCTTTTCTCTTGTTCCGCGTCGCTAAGTCCCGCATACAAAAGCGGCAGTTCAACGTTTTCCAATACTGTTAATTTCGGCAGTAAGTTATATTGCTGAAATATAAATCCAAGCATTTTATTTCTTACATCAGCCAATTCATCTTGACTGTAATTATTAATTTCTCGTCCGTTTAATCTGTAAACACCCTTTGTTGCCACGTCAAGGCAACCTATAATATTCATACAAGTAGATTTACCACTACCCGACTGACCTACTATCGCAACAAATTCACCTTTGTTTATAGTAAGAGATATTCCGTCAAGTGCGTGAACTTCCGTATCACCCATATGATAAATCTTATAAACATCTTTCATTTCTACCAATGGAGGCATTTTACTTCACCTCCGCTTTATCTTCCGCCCGGCATTCCGCCACCGCCGCCGGACATACCTCCGCCGCCCGGCATTCCGCCACCGCCGCCGGACATACCTCCGCCGCCTGGCATTATGACTCCGCCGCCTGACATTCCGCCCATATTGCCATTAGGAACTACATACATATCTTGAGCATTTGGATCACCGAATGACGCATTCGCACTTGACGATTCTGTGTCAAGCGTTCTTACCTGGTCTTTTTCTGTTAAACCTGACTTAATTTCGATATAGTCTGTATCGTTAATTCCTGTTTCAACCTGAATTGCACGGTAACCGTCAGGTACATCTATATTAGTAGGTACACTTTCTTTAGTCACCGAAATTTCATCCGATTTATCACCGTTCGGTGTATCGACGCTTACAACCGGCATACCGCTTGACTGTGGCTTATCGTACTTATCATCGGCTTTCTTCTTATCGTCCGTTTTACCCGATTTATCTTTATTACCCTTTATAATATCCGTAACATCATTTTCGTGAGTTGTTCCGTCGTCCTTTACAAATACAATATTGCCTCTGTTTACACTGTTTACAGGTACTGCAATTACATTGTCAGCCTCTTCAACAACAATTTCGGCGTCAACATTCATACCCGGCAACAAATCACCGTAATTTTCTATTTGAATTTCGATAGTGTATGTTGTTACACCGTTTTCGTTTACACCGTCTACAGGAACTTTTGTAACCACACCTTCAAATTCACCCTCTACCGCGTCTGCCGTTACAGTAGCTTTTTGACCTGTCTTAACAAGTGCTATTTCCGTTTCGTCAACATCAATAGAGAATTTAACGCTTGACAAATCGTAAATTACACAAAGCGGATCTGTTGCATTTGAAGAATCTATCGTATCGCCTGCTTTTGAGTTTTTCTTAACGACTGTACCCTCAATCGGAGCTTCTACAACATAATCGTCAACTGCGTCCTGTGCTTTTTCAATACCAAGTTCGGCATCGTCAAGTGCAAGCTGTGCGTTCTTTATGCTTGAATCCTGTGAGAAAGTATCGTTTTGCAATACTTGCTTTTCAAGTGCCAAAACCGCATCATTATATGAAAGCTGTGCATTGCTCATTGTCGAGTTTTGATTATCATACTTAACATATCCGACTTTTTGACCGCTGTAAACAGAATCTCCTACCGCAATATTAAGATTTTCAAGTGTGCCTGATGCCGTTGATGTGATTGTTCCCTCGCTTACATATTCAAATTGTGCCGTATTTGCACAAGCAACTCCGTTTATTTCCGCACTGCCGTAATCATTTGTTGTAAGTGCGCCCGGATTTGTGACTTCAACCGTTACATACACAACTTTAGCGTGTGCGTCTGTTGAAACGGCTGACGATGATTTTTCTTTAACAGTTCCGTAAATCGTATCGCCCGAACCTATAACAGATACTGTTGCGACCGCGCCTGTCTGAATACTTTCGGCATCAACTTCATTAAACGGTATTCTCAGTTTCATATAAGAATCGTCATACAATGTTGCAACCGTTGCACCGGCATTGATATGGTCCCCTTCTTTTACGGATAATTCTTTAACTTTACCTGCTGAATTTGACTGTATGTACTGATTGTTTTTAGTATCATTAAGCGAATTTAATGCCTTTGTTACTGCATTTTGTGCAGACTTTGTACCGATATTGTTTGAAGAAACGGTCTGTGCCTTTTGCTTTACTGCGTCAACATATGCCTGTTGTGCTTTTGCAAGTGCATTTTTTGCCGTACTCAAAGAATTTTGAGCGTCGCTGTCCTCAAATTGATAAAGCTTATCACCTTTCTTAACAACGTCACCCTCTTTGAATGTATCACTTGTTATATCGCCCGACTTGATAGTTGTTACTTTATACGAATCATTCGGCTCGATAGATGATGAACCTGTGATTGTATTTGTGATAGTACGACGTTCAACCGGCGAATCGGTATACATAACTTTTACGGCACTGTTGTTTTTAGACTTTATAATAAGTCCCGAACATATACCTGCAAGTATTGCTATTACAAGAATAATTATAAGTAATTTCTTGCCTATCTTAAACTTACCGATAAAGAACTTCTTGTTTTGCTTGTCATATCCAATGAATTTCTTTTTCGGTTTCTTTTCTTCATCACTGTTGTCATCATCATCTGAAAATCCAGATATTTCTTCAAAAGTGAGTTCGTCTGCATTTGTATCTTCTGTGTTAGATACTTCTGCTTCACTTTCCAAAAGCTTTTGCTCCTTTTCAGAAGTAAAATCTCCCATATTTCTTGCCTCCTGCACCTTTATATTTTTAACTTATCTGCTCTGCGACTTTAGTTAATTTATCGCAAAACATTTTAAGGTCTGCTTCATCTACATCTCTGAAACATTCCTGTAAGTTTCTGATTATAACTTTCCTTTGATTATCATATGCTTTTCTGCCCTCGTCAGTAAGAACTATATAACTCTTACGCTTATCGGTTGTATCCGATATACTTTTAACCCAGTTTTTTTTCTTCAAAGCCTTTATGCTTTGAGAAATAGCCGCCTTACTGACTTTTAAAATGTCACTCATCATAGTGACCGTCATCATTTTTCCGTCATTTGCGGACTGAGTAAGTAAATTCAACATCATATAATCGCCCCTTGACATTTCCTCAAAAGGACACTTTGAAAGAAACCACAGCTCCATCCTGCTTACGATTTCCCAACATTGAAGAAACATTTCTTCTTTCACCGTGTATCCCCCCACACACCGTAATATTAAATTTTGTTAATTTACTTAACCATTTTACCACCACAATTATTCTAAGTCAATATTTACACTTTTGATACAATATGAATTTACACTTTATTCACATTTCATTTGAATATTATTAACTTTTAGTATATAATAACTATATCATAATTGTACGAGGTGATATTAAGTGAAAAAAACATATATTGATACGGCTATGGAACGTATCGCACCTGATTTAATACTTAAAGGCGGAAACGTTGTCGATGTTTTTTCGGGCAGAGTTATTAAAGCCGATGTTATTATAAAAGACGGTATTATCTGCGGTGTCGGTTCATACAGCGGTGAAAACGAACAAGACGTTTCCGGCAAATATGTTATGCCGGGTTTTATTGATTCGCACGTTCATATTGAATCATCTATGACGCAGCCGTCCGAATATGCAAAGGCAGTTATGCCTCACGGTATTACAACCGTTATTGCCGATCCTCACGAAATAACAAACGTATGCGGTGAGGACGGTCTTGAATTTATGTTAAAGTCTGCGAAAAATATTCCGCTTGACGTAAATCTTATGTTGCCGTCATGTGTACCTGCAACGCCTTTTGAACATACAGGTGCTAATCTTGACGCAAAAACAACTCAAAAACTTGCACCTAAGTTCTTCGGTATCGGTGAAATGATGAATTATCCCGGTATTGTTTCAGGTGATGATGAAACACTCGGTAAGTTGTGTCTTGACATTATCGACGGTCATGCACCTTTGCTTTCGGGTCATGAGCTTGACGCATATACAAGTGCCGGTATAAAAACCGACCATGAATGCAGTGTCGTTGAAGAAATGACCGAAAAAATAAGCAAAGGTATGTATATTCTTCTTCGTGAGGGTACGCTTTCGCTTGACGTTGCAAAACTTATCAAGGGTGTAACCCCTTATACGTTAAGACGTTGTGCGTTTTGTACCGATGACAGATTTGTCGGCGAAATTATTCGTGACGGCAGTATTGACCACTGTATCAGAAAAGCCGTTTCACTCGGTCTTAACAATATTGACGCAATCATTATGGCAACGCTTAACGCTTGTGAAATGTACGGTATGAAGAATAAAGGAGCAATAGCTCCGTCATATGTTGCCGATATTGTCGTTGCCGACGATTTGAATTTAAGTTCAATATCACAAGTCTACAAAAACGGCAAACTTGTATGTGAAAACGGTACAGCATTGTTTGAATGCGAAACGGTTGACAATTCAAAAGTTACAAATACCGTTCATCTGCCGAAAATATCAGCCGACTTCTTCAAGACTGATGTTAAAGACAAATTTGACGCTATCGAACTTATACCCGAAAGTATTATCACAAAAAAGGTTACTGTATCGTATTCCGACAGCCTTTCTAAAGTATGCGTTATCGAACGTCATCATAATTTAGGTACAAAGGGTATCGGATTTGTAACCAATTACGGAATTACAAACGGTGCTATCGCCACTTCTATCGGTCACGACAGCCATAATGTAATCGTTATCGGCGATAACGACAGCGATATGGCACTTGCCGTAAATACTCTCGGTACAAGCGGCGGTATTGCAGTTTGTTCAGAGGGTAAAGTTATCGCGTCAATGACTCTTGATATTGCGGGACTTATGTCCGTAAAATCAGCCGATGAAGTTACAAGAGAACACGATAACCTTTACAGTGCCGCAAAAGTGCTTAATATAACAGATAAAATCGATCCGTTTTTGTCACTTGCATTTTTGCCGCTACCTGTAATCCCCGAAGTTCGTATTACCGATTCGGGACTTTTCGATGTTATTAATTTTAAATTTGTGGAATGATGTTTTATTTTGCGGAGGGGCGATCATTGGTCGCCCTTTTTCTGTTCCTCTATCACCACCCCTCATTCGACTCTGTCGACAGCTCCCCTCTATGGGAGCCTTACTAATACCTCTCCTCAAGGAGAGGTGGCACGCAGTGTCGGAGTGGTGGCTGTTATTCGACGTCCTTTTTTCACATTTCAACACGTTAAGGCAAGCCGATATGGCTTGCCTTATTTATTAATTTGTTGCACTTGTGTCAGTTGTGTTATCCGCTGTTTTTTGTCTGTGACCGCCGCCGAAACCAGAATTTGACTTTGTTCCTATCTTCGTTATACTGCTTTCAATTTCGGCACTTCCGACTTCTTCACCGCTTGCGTAAACCGTATACGTTTCACCTGTTTTAAGTTTATCCGATGAGTACACAATCTTACTTCCTCCTTTAACTGCTGTATACTCAGCGATTGTCTTACCGTTTGAATCAGTTATCTTAACTTCATCACCCGCGGAAATCTGTGAAGTTGTGTATGCCAAAATTACGTTTTGAGCAGAGTAGCTGTTCGGACTTTCGTCCATACCGCTGCCGCTTACACCTATAATTGTACCGCCGTTTACTATAAACGCACCGTCTGTATCAAAAGCACTTTCTGCACCCATTGCCTGTGCGTCAACCGTAACAGTACCGCCATTGATGAACAATGAACCGTTTGAATCAATACCGTCTGCATCGGCAACTATTTTAATATTACCGTCGTTGATTTGGATATGATGTTCACTGTCCTGTTCATTACCCTCGGCCTGTTGCATATTCGGAGGTGTCATTTGTCCGCCGTTTTGGTCGCTTGACATATCCGGCGGTGTCATTTGATTACCGTCCTGTCCGTTTGACATTTCCGGCGGTGTCATTTGTCCGCCGTTTTGGTCGCTTGGCATTTCCGGCGGTGTCATTTGATTACCGCCCTGTCCGTTACTGTTTCGTCTGCCAATTTGACCTCTGCCGCCCTGCTGACCGCCTTGCATATTAGTACCGCCGCCGAAACCGCCGTTTTGATTTGCACCTGTACCGCCTGAATTAAATCCGTCATCACTTGCAGTTATGTCAATATTACCGCCGTTTATCGTCAAAATCTTCTTACTTTCAATACCCTCGGTTGATTTTGTTATCGTTATATCACCATCATCAATCGTTACATCACCATGACCTGATATACCTTTTTTTCTCTCCGACGATAAATTAAGTGTACCACCCGTAATATTTATATCAGACGTGCAATGAATAGCATGGTCTGTCGAATCAACTGTAACTTCACCGCCCGATATATCAAACATCCAATCCGCTTTTATACCTTTGCTTGAAGTATCTTCACTGTCGTCACTTTCTTCTGTTTGCGTAAATTGATTATTATTCATTTGTTCACGCATTGATTGAATTTCATCATCTGTCATTTGTGACGAATCTTTCATTTCACCTCGACCGCCGAAGTCATTAGATGTACTTGCCTTAACCTCGCCTGTTGTCGTAACATTCACTTCACCGTCCGATATATCAAGTATTTCTTCTGCTTGAAGTCCGTCACCCTCTGCAGTAACATTTACAGTACCTCCGCTTATCGCAAGCGTGTCATTTGCATGAATACCGTCATTTTTTGCATTTACGGTAACATTTCCGTTACCGATTTCAATGCTGTTACTGCTGAAAATACCGTGATTATAATTTCCGTTTACTGTAAGTGAGCCACTGCCCTTAATTTCAAGATTATCTCTTGATGTTATACAGCCTTTTTCATTTTCATCACCGCTTGTGTAATTTTCTCCGTCCGTTAAAGTATTTTCGGTATTGTCCGTCAAAGTGATATAAGCCTTGTCGGCATTCTTTACATATACAGCCGAGCCGTTTTTATTTGTAAGACTCATACCCGACAAACGAAGTTTAACTTTTTCTTCGGTGTCAATAACAATTTGGCCGCCATCAAGTGTGCCTGTGACTTCAAAGTCACCGCCCTTTGAAATTGTTATAATGTTATCCGATACGCTTATACCGTCACCTGTAACTTCAACATTGTCAAGATCAACCGTTCCTGTGTTGTTTTTCCAAGACTCGTCCTCATCATCTTGCGGAGTGGTTATTGTAACTGTGTTGTTCTTTTCGTTCCACTCAACATCAAGTCCGAGCATATCGCTTATTGCACGAATCGGAACAAGTGTTCTTCCGTCCTCAATTATAGGTGAAACATCAAATGAATATGTTTCGTCATTCTTAGTCATATCACTGCTGCCGATAGTCATTTGTATAGTCTTTGACTTTTTCTTTGCTGTTATCGTCTGCGTGTCGCTGTCCCATTTAACCTTTGCACCGAATGTTTCAAATATGGTACGCATAGGAACCATTACTCTGTCATCTACGATTTCAGGCTGAACGTCAAAGCTGATATTTTCACCGTCATATGTAACCGTAATATCATTGCTCTTTGCCAAAACACATCCGTTGCCGATTGTTGCGGTAATTGCAACTACTGCTGCTATACTTATTATCTTTTTCTTTAATCCGATATTCATTCTTATTACCCCTTTCCTTTATGTTGATTTCATTATACATTTAGTTTCTTAAATAAACCTTAAAGGAAGAATTTTATTTATGAATATTTTGTTAATAAAAAAATGGCTACGAATATGTAGCCATCTCAAATTGCAGACAAAACCATAATGGTTTTGTCTACTTTATTTTAGGATGTTTGAGGTGCTAACCTCATTGAAAATCATTTCTGGCGACCTGTGCGGCAGAAATGGCTTAAAATCTAAAGTTTCGACTTTGGAGGAACTTTATGATTTTTTCTTTGAAAATACTCAA
>ENA-ORLW01002695-ORLW01002695.1-human-gut-metagenome-genome-assembly--contig:-NODE-2695-length-15248-cov-4.622569_pt1 | contig 15248 bp, 21 predicted proteins | sample MGYA00243017_ERZ508829 | MGnify/ENA primary metagenome ERZ508829 (study PRJEB26277, sample SAMN04329776) | human gut metagenome | biome: human-associated habitat | host: Homo sapiens | place: USA...
TATTTTATGTAATAGAATTTATATAATTCTGTTAATGATTATTCTCAGTGGGTGCGATAAATCTCCCCCTCAACCCGATACATGGGAAAAAATGATGGCGAATACTCTGGGTGTTCCACAAAATTCATGGAGGCTGCATACTTCAATGCGGGGGAGAATAAGAATAATTTATATTTTCCAAACTGATCAGCAATGGACGGATTGCATTCACCTGCAGGCCTTGAAATTACAAGACGGACTGGACGCAAAAGTTTCTTATTCAGGCATAAGTACAGATAATATTCTGGATATTTCAGGAGTAAAAAATGATTTTAATGAAGAAATAATAAAAAATCATGAAATCTAATCATTGATAAATAATGATTTCTTAAAAGGCGATCTTACTCCGTATAGTATGTTACACATTCGGGAAAAATTCCTGAATCAAGAAAATGGAATAGATAAACATAAATTGATGACATTTCCGTTTGGAGAGATTTTCATATTATATAAAAAAATACCACGAAATCCCTCATAAATAGGACGATTTTTTTCGTGGTACCACCTAAATTCATATATTTAAAATATATCTCATTTATAGTTATAACGTAAACAACCGCTTTTCTCTACTTTTATTTCAAGAAAAGAACTAAAAAGTGAAATTTCAAGTAAATTTTCAGTAATAAACTTTCAGCAAATGCTTATTATCTCTAATTTCTGACTATTCTTTACCCTACTTTGCTTTTTAATAGTTTTATTTATTCACCTTTAAAATATGCTTTGGCTTCATTATATGCTCCAAAAGTAACAATATAATCTGAACATCCTATTGGTACTTGTGTTGCTAATCTTCCAGATGTATTTTTTGTTTTAACATAATCTCTTGGACCAATAAATATAGTACTTGTTATATATGTAGTTCCATTATATTTTATTGAACTAGATGTTAAACCTTCTACTTTCCCTGATACATCTCCATTAGCTCCTACAGATGACATTGTATAATCTGCAAAGTCTACATCATAATCTATTACTAACCATTCTAAACCTTCTTTTGGGTCTTGGTATTTATATATTGAAGAACCTGAAGTCATATAATCTTGAACTGCTTTCTTAGCATCTTCTCCTCTTGTAAAATTTGTAACTTTAACATTTACATTTTCATATTCTTTAGTCTCTGTACTATATTTTGAAGCAATTCCCCATTCTCCTTTAGATAATGGTGATTCTTTTGTAGATGTTTTTGCATCTCCTGTAATTACATTATTAGTTACTGTATTTGATGCAGTATTTGTTGTATTATTTGCAATTATGTTTCTAGTTGTGTTAGATGTATTGTTTTTTATAGTATTTGTTGTATTTGTATTTTTCACATCATTAACAATTGAGTTCATATTTATTTTGTTTTCTACAATAGAATTTTTTATATTATCATTATAAAACTTTATTCCAAAAAATATTACACCTGAAACTAAACATCCTAATAATAATAGCACTATAACAACTATTATAATAATTATTGGAGCTTTACTCTTCTTTTTTTGATTCCCATTTACTGAATTTACATTTTGTGAATAATTATTATTTTGTTGCTGAGCGTTACTTTCTCCTATATTAGAATTATTAGATTGGCTATTTTCTTGTATTGGATTATTGTTTGCATTATTTTCTTGTATTGGATTATTGTTTGCATTATTTTCTTGTATTGGATTGTTATTTTCTCCGTTTTCGTTACCTCCCTGAACCGGATTATTGTTTGATTCGTCCATTTTTATCCCCCTTATAAAAAATTTACTTATTTATTTTATCTTTATTTTTATAAAAAGTCAATGATTCTCTTCCATTTTTATTTTATTTATAGTATAATTATATTGTATAATTTAATTTTAAAGGAGGTACTTAAAACTATGTGGCAGTTTTGGTTAATTGCTGCTGGTATCTTTTTTGTATTTGAAATGATAACAGTTGGTTTTTTAGTTTTTTGGTTAGGAATTGCTGCACTTATCACTATGGTTGTAAGCTTTTTTACAGATAGTCTAGTAATTCAAACAGCTGTATTCGTTATCTCTTCAATATTATTGATTTTTCTTACAAAACCTTTTGTAAAAAAATTCATGAACAGTAAAGATAACCTAGCTACAAATGCATATTCAATTATAGGAAAAAACGGAATAGTAACTAAAGATATAGATTCTACATTAGGTACTGGTCAAGTAAAAATTGATGGTGAAATTTGGTCTGCAAAATGTCTAGATGAAGAATTTATTGCTAAAGGGTCTAATATTACAGTTACAAAAATAGATGGAGTAAAAGCCGTTGTAACTACTAACGCAGAAGTAAAATCACAAATTTTGAATTAATTATTAAAATGTTTAATAATGTATTGATATTTTAATATAATTAAAATAAAAAAGATTAAATTTTAAATTAATTATTATTATACCAAATATATAAAAAAGGGAGGAAAAAATATGTTTTGGTTTTTTATTATAGTATTAATTATAGCTTTAATTATTGCATTTAAAACAATAAAAGTTGTTAAACAATCTGAGGTTTATATTATTGAAAGACTTGGTAAATTTCACAAAATAGCTGATGCTGGTCTTACTATTATCATTCCATTTTTTGATCATGTTAGATCAGTAGTTAGTTTAAAGCAACAAACAATGGATATTCCACCACAAGGAGTTATTACAAAGGATAATGTTACAATTACAATCGATACAGTTGTGTTCTATAAAATTACAGACCCAGCAAAAGCTGTATATGAAATTCAATCTTTAAAAAAGGGGATTGAATATTTAGCTATTACAACAATTCGTGATATTGTTGGTAAAATGGACTTAGACGAAACATTTAGTTCTCGTGATGCTATAAATGATCGTTTAAGAGTTATTTTAGATGAAGCAACAGATCAATGGGGATGTAAAATAGACAGAGTTGAAATAAAAGATATTACACCACCTGCTGATATCCGTGATGCAATGGAAAAACAAATGAATGCTGAAAGAAATAAAAGAGCTTTAATTCTTCAAGCTGAAGGTGAAAGACAATCTGCAATCACTCTTGCTGAAGGTAAAAAACAAGCTGCTATCTTAGAAGCAGAAGCAGATCGTGAATCAGCAATTAGAAGAGCTGCCGGTGAAGCTGAAGCTATAAAACAAGTAGCTGATGCTAAAGCACAAGAAATTGAAATGATTTACAAAGCAATGATGAAAGCAAACCCAGATGATAAATTAGTTCAATTAAAATCTTTAGAGGCTTTAAAAGAAGTTGCTAACGGAGAAGCTAACAAAGTATTTATCCCATTTGATGCAACTACAGCTCTTGGAAGTTTGGGAGCTATAAAAGAAGTTATGAAAGATGATACAAAGAAAAAATAAAATATATAAAATCCAGTTCAAAATTAAATGTACTTCCATGTGGGTAGACATTTAATAAAAATCTGGCAAAAAATGCGAAGAATACTTATTTCTTCGCATTTTTTACTCTTATAGTATTATATAAAACTTTATTCAATCTCCAACTAAATCTCTATATTCTTGTAATGATGTTATATCATTATTATACAGAGTTTCTTTAGAAGAGCATACCAGATTTCTATTGAAGAATCATCTATTTGAATACCTTTTCTTACCATAAAAATTGGAACCATTCCCAATATTCACTTTTAAAATATCTTGTAGTTTTCTTTCCTAAATTAATCTTCTATAGTATCATCTTTAATATAATATTTAGTACCAAGCATTTTATCTGGCAAATATTGTTGCTCTACAATATGTCCTGGATAATCATGTGGATATTTATATCCCACACTATAACCATCTTTCTCCATCGCATCTATCGGTGCATTTCTTATATGCATTGGAATTGTTCCTGTATCTTTATTCTTTACATCTTCTAAAGCACGATTAATTCCTAAATATGTGCTATTAGATTTTTTAGAAGTTGCTACATATACTGCCGCTTCTGATAAAATTATTCTTGCTTCTGGCATTCCTATCATATTTACAGCTTGCATTGCAGATGTTGCTACAACTAAAGCATTTGGATTTGCCATTCCTACATCTTCTGCAGCTGCAATTACTATTCTTCTTGCTAAGAATACAGGATCTTCTCCTCCATTTAAAGCTCTTGCTAAATAAAATATTGCAGCATCTGGATCTGAACCCCTCATTGATTTTATAAAAGCACTAATATTATCATAATGACTATCACCTTTTTTATCAAATATAGCTTTTCTTGTTTGTACACATTCTGCTGCAATTTCATTTGTAATATGTATGTACCCATCTTCACTCATTCCGAGTTGTAAGCACTGCAACTTCTAAACCATTTAAAGCTGTTCTCACATCACCATTTGATACTTCTGCTATTTTGCTTATTGTTTCATCTTCTATTTTTATTTTATAACTTCCTAATCCTTCTTTGCTAATAATTGCTCTTTTTAATATTCTAAAAATTTGCTCTTTTGTTAATGGAAGTAATCTAAAAACCATAGACCTAGAAATTAAAGCTTTATTAACCTCAAAATATGGATTTTCTGTAGTTGCTCCTATTAAAATTACTGTTCCCTTTTCTACATATGGAAGCAAAGCATCTTGTTGTAATTTATTAAATCTATGAATCTCATCAATAAACAATATACATCTTCCAGTTGGATTTAAAAGTAAATTACTTGCTTCTTCAATAGCACGCTTTATATCTGAAACTCCTGCTGTTACTGCATTTATTTTGGTAAATTTATATTTTGTCGTTTCACTAATTACTCTTGCAAGTGAAGTTTTTCCGGCATCCAGGTGGTCCCCATAAGATTATACTTGACAATCTATCTGCTTTAATTGTTCTATACAAAATCTTATCTTTAGCAAGTATATGTTCTTGACCTACATATTCATCTAAGTCTTTTGGTCTCATTCTATATGCTAATGGTTCGTTAAAATTCATACATTCTCCTTTCAAAATTAGTATATTAATTAAATATCATTCACTAATTTATCAATATATTTCTATAACTTTTTTACTTTCTACTTTTATTTAGTTTACTTTGCTAAATATGTTAATGCTTTTCTAATAATATCTTCCACACTAAAACTATCTGTATCTACATTTTGAATAGCAATATCAATTTCTCTTTGACTATATCCTAATACTTTAAGAGCATCAATAACCTCTTGAATTTTATTATCTTCTTTAATTGCAGTTTTTAATTCTATAGTAGTATCCTCATCTATAGATTCTTCTGTTTTTAATTTATCTTTTAATTCTAATATTATCCTTTGAGCAGTTTTAGGGCCAATTCCTGGTAATTTCTTTATTTCACCAACATTATTTGTAATAATAGCTAAAGCAAAACTAGATGGCGAAATATTAGATAATATTGCAATTGCAGATTTTGCACCAATGCCACTAACACTGAGTAATAATTCAAACATTCTTAATTCCTCATTAGTATTAAATCCATAAATACTAATATCATCTTCTCTTACTTTTACAAATGTATGAACTTTTACAACTTGTCCTATTTCCCCCAATTTATTTATGGCTGTATCTGACATAAATATTTTATATCCTAATCCATTTATATCTATTACTACATATCCTGTAGTTTTAACTTCTAAAATTCCCTTTATATACGAAAACATATTTCCTCCTACTAATTTTATTTTTAACAATTTTCATTGTATCACAATTTTTATTTTTTTCAATACTTTTCCAAATTTTTGTTTGTTTTTTATACTAATTCTGTTGCTGTTCAATACAAAAACATATTCTCAATCTATTTATTACTATTCATGACTTACTAAAAAAACACATATTAGCCTAGCAAATTGTTTGATATATATTTTTCAAAATCAATCGCCGATGGCACATAATATCTTACTTTGCTACCTAAACTGCGTGGCATAAAAAGCAATTGACTGCTCTCGTCCGCCACGCTTCAAGATTGATTTTGAAAAATATATATCAAACAATTTGCTAGGCGGTAACATTACCTCTTATAAAAAACTATGAATTTGCAACAAAAAAACTAAAATTCATCATTTATGCATAACTTTAAAAACTTTACACATACTAATTTTAAAATTAGACAATGGAGGTTTATTATGGAAAAACATTTAATAATCACAGGTACATCAAATGTATCTTGGAAAGATGCTATTAATAAAACAATCGAAGAAGCATCAAAAACTATAGATTATTTATCTAGTGTAAAAATCTTAGAACAAAGAGCAAAAATTAGTGGTAAAAAAGTAGAAGAATACTATGTCGACCTTGACTTATCTTTTACACTAGATAGAGATAGAAATTAAGGAGGAAAATTTATGAAACCTATAGAAACTAAAAAAGAATATAGCGACTATGTTGAGCAAAAATCTCCAAACTCTCCTATATTAAGAAATTGTTTTAATGCATTCTGGGTTGGCGGATTAATATGTTCAATTGGCCAAATTATAATGGATTTTTGCAAATATAAAGGAATGGACCAAACTAATTCCTCTACTGTAGTATCTATTATATTAATAGGAGTTGCAGCTATTTTAACTGGTTTAAATATTTTTAATAAAATTGGTAAATTTGCAGGTGCTCGGTTCTCTTATTCCTATAACAGGTTTTGCTAATTCAATTGTTTCACCTGCCATCGAATATAAATCTGAAGGCTATGTTATGGGTGTTGGTGGAAAAATGTTTACTGTTGCAGGACCAGTATTAGTATTTGGTATTTCTGCATCTGTTATTATAGGAATTATTGCTACATTTTTTGTTTAGATTTATTTATTTTCGATAAGAATAATTTATAAAAAAATTAAATAAGGAGGATTTATTTTGAAAAGAATTGGTACACAAACAATAAAATTTGATACTCCCCCAACTATTCTAGAAACCGCATCTATAGTAGGACCTAAAGAGGCTGAAGGACCAATGGCAAAATATTTTGATCAATGTTTAGATGATGAGTTTTGGGGAGAGAAAACTTGGGAAAAAGCTGAAAGTAAAATTATAAAAGAAACTGTAAGTACAGTTATATCTAAATCAAATATTCCAGCTACACAAATAGATTATTGTTTTGCAGGAGACTTGCTAAATCAATGTATTTCTTCTAGTTTTGGACTTCGTGAATTAAACATACCATTTTTTGGAGTATTTGGAGCATGCTCAACATTTGTAGAAAGTATGTGTTTAGGCAGTGTATTTATAGAAGGTGGTCGGAGCAACTAATGTTTTATGTGCTACATCTAGTCACTTTTGTAGTGCAGAAAAACAATTTAGATTTCCACTCGAACTTGGAAATCAGAGACCTCCTACAGCTCAATGGACTGTAACTGGCTCTGGAGCAGCTATTTTAAGTTCATCTGGAGTAGGACCATATATAACACATATTACGCCTCGGAAAAATTGTTGACATGGGTATAAAAGATGCTAATAATATGGGAGCAGCTATGGCACCTGCAGCACTAGATACCTTAATTACTCATTTTAGAGATACAGAGCGTAAGCCTAGTTATTATGATGCTATTATTACAGGTGATTTAGGTCATATTGGAAAAGACATATTAATAGAACTTTGTGAAACAAAAGGATACAATATTAAATCAAATTACAATGATTGCGGAGTTTTAATGTTTGATAAAGAAAAACAAGATACTCACTCTGGTGGTAGTGGATGTGCTTGTCTTGGAACAATTTTTTCTGGATACTTTTTCAAACAATTAAAAGATAAAAAAATAAAGAAAATATTACTAATAGCAACAGGTGCTTTAATGAACTCTACAAGTACTCAGCAAGGTGAATCTATTCCTGGTATTGCACATGCTATTAGTATAGAAGTATAGTGAGGTGATATCTTTGGATTTTATACACAGTATAGACTTAATGCAACTACTTAGATGCTTTGTTGTAGGTGGACTTATATGTATAGTAGGACAAATATTAATAGACAAAACAAAATTAACTCCCGCAAGAATTCTAGTAATTTTTGTTACAACTGGTGCAATTCTTGGAGGTCTTGGTATTTATAAATATTTAATAGATTTTGCAGGAGCTGGTGCTACTGTTCCTTTAACTGGATTTGGTGCAAACCTTGCCAAAGGCGCTATAGAAGAAGTGCAAAAATCTGGACTTTTAGGAGCATTTATTGGTGGTGTTAAAGCATCTAGCGGTCGGAATTGCTGCTGCTGTATTCTTTGGCTATATTGCATCTTTAATTGCAAAACCTAAGATTAAAAAACAATAAATGTACCAAGTTTTTTAAAATTTGTGTGTAATTATCAAATGGAACGGGTTATTTTAACAACTCGTTCCATTTGGCAAATTATTTAAAACTTTTTCCAAATTCCTCTAGACTTAATATTATATCTTCTTTCATTTTTATAGTTGCTTCCCTTGTACATCTTTTATAATCTTCTACACTACAGACATCAGCTTCAAATTGTTTTTTATATGCATATATAATTCCTCTTGAAGAATTTATAAGAGCACCTAACCCATCATCATTAAAACAATTCATAACATCTTTGGCAGTTCCGCCTTGAGCTCCATATCCCGGAACTAAAAATATACTATCATTCATAATCTTTCTTAAGTTTAAAGCTTCTCCTGGAAAAGTTGCTCCTACAACTGCTCCTATTGGAGAATATCCTGTCTCTCCGATCATCTCATCTGCTTGTTTTTTTACAAATTCTGCTACATTTTGATAAATTGTTTTTCCTTCTGAATCAACCTTATCTTGTATATCTGAACTTGATGGATTTGATGTTTTTACCAAAATAAAAATCCCTTTATCATTTTCTTTACATTCTTCTATAAATGGAGTTATGCTATCAAGTCCTAAGTATGGAGACACTGTTAAAAAATCGACTGCAAAAACTTCCTCTTTTTTATCATTTCCTAAATCAACCTTTCCTAAATGCCCCATAGCATACGCTCTAGCAGTATTTCCTATATCATTTCTTTTTGCATCTTCTATAACAAACAAACCTTTAGACTTAGCATATTTTACTGTTTCCTTAAATGCAATTATTCCATATTCTCCATACATTTCATAAAAAGCCATTTGTGGCTTCACGGCAGGAACTAAATCGTAAACACTATCAATTATATCTTTATTAAATTTTATTATAATATTTGATATTTCTTCGAATTTATTTTCTGCCATCTCCAGATTCGCTTTGTAACAAGTTGGTATATTTGATAATACAGGATCTAGTCCCACTACTATTGGACTTTCTAATCTAGTTATTTTTTCATTTAACCTATCTACAATATTTTTCATTTTAAAATCCTCCTTTATAAATGAACGATTATTTTTTCATACCTCACTTTTAAAGTATTACTAAAACACATTCATTTTCTTTTTATTTTTAATCTACTATTATATATCTACAATCTATTATTTATTAATCATATTTTATTTTTTAACTTTATACTACTACTTATTTTAATATTTTCTAACTCATATCTTATAACTTTTTATAATCTTCTCATCATTTTATATCTCGATTTTTTTCTCTATTACATCTATTAACTCTTTTTTTACATTATCAACTTTTTCATTTCCATTAATGACATAATAATTATTTGTCTCACCCCAAATTTGCTTTTCAAATACGTCTGAAACTTTTTCTAAAAATTCAATATCTTTTTCTTCTCTTTTAGCATTATCTCCATCTCTTTTAATGATTCTCTTATATGCTACTTTAGGATTAGTTTTTATATAAAATGTAATATCTGGCTCTAATATGTATCTATTAATTTCTTTTAGCCATTTTATATCTTTAATGCCTCTTATGTAAAAATACGCATATGCAGAAAATACATATCTATCTGTTATAACAACATAATCTTCATTTAATTTTGGAATTATTTCTTCATGTATATGTCTTAACTTATCTGCTGCTGAAAATAATGCTAATTCTTTAATGATATCTTTATCATTAATTTCCTCATTTAAAAATCTTTTTACTCTTTCATCTTTTCTATACCAGTTAGTTGGTTGTTTTGTTAAATGCACCTTATTTCCTATACTTAAAAAATATTTTTCTATATTCTTTATCTGAGTAGTTTTACCTGCTCCATCTATACCACAAACAGCAATTAACATAATCTCTCCTCCTCATGTTTTAATATATTTTTTAAAATATATTCTCTTGGTTTTTCTGCCTTATATATTGCTCTACCTATTATTGGAAAATCTCCTCCAGCTTTAAGTACCTCATCATATTTTCCTCCTTGAGCCCCTACTCCACAACATACGATTTTACATTTATCCTGAACAATTTTTTTTACTTCTCTTATTCGATCTGGTCTATTCCCAGGTGCTTGTACTGCAGCACATCCGTATGTAACAGCTAATTCCACTAATGAGTTGGCTAAGCCTTGAGTATATACAAGTCCACCCGGATGAGTAAATTCAGTTTGTACTACTAATGCAATTTTATCATCTGCTGCATTCATAGCTTCTTCTAGACCATCTGGTCCTACTATTCCATGTATCATAATTGCATCTCCACCCTCATCTTTAGCGATCTTTATTATTTTATTATTAGTTACAGGTACATCTGCTATTTTAAAATCACAAAATATAGGTAATTTATATTTACTTTTCAGTTTTCCAATAATATTAATTCCTTCTTTAAGAACTAATGGATAATTTAATTTTATACAATCAACTAAATCATAACATTGATCCATTACTTTAAAACCTTCTTCTATATTCTCAGTATCTAATGCTACAATAATATGATTTTTAGGTTCTATAAATTGTTTTTTTATCATGATATCCTCCTCTTTGAACATTTTATTTAAAACTTCTATTCCATATTCTTCCGACTCTAATTTGCTTACTATAAATCTACTTTCATCATATAGATACATTTCTATATTTTTATTTTTAGCAATAATAATTTTTCCTTCTGCAATATTATTAACACTTGTAAATTCTGTTTTTAAAATATTATATAGTTTTTCCTTATTTAAACTATAAATTTCTCCTTCTAAAGAAACTTTTTCATAGTCTGCACACCCTTCATTTTTCCTTATAGTATAATTCATTTTTCCTCCATCATAATTTTTTTAGCAAATCTATTAATTTATCTATTTCTTCTTTTTTAGTATTATGTGAAAAAGATATTCTTACAGTCCCTTCTGGAAAAGTCTTTAATGTTTTATGTATTTGTGGTGCACAATGTAATCCTGCTCTTACTAAAATATTTCCTTCTTGGAATAAATATGGTGCAACAACATAGTTCGAATCTAAATTACTTATTTTAAATGATATTACACCTGTTCTTTTGCTTTCTTTTCCACAAAAAATATTCATGTTGCTTATAGATTTACTTTTCTTTACAAAATAATTTACTAATTCATTTTCATATTCTCTATATTGTTTTCTTACTTCTTTAGTTATTACTTCTATACTCTTTTCCAATGCTAATATTCCTAATAAATTCATTGTTCCCGTTTCTAGCATATCTGGTAATACTCTTGGTTGTTTCATATTACTAGAAAGTTTTCCTGTTCCACCATAGTAAATTGGCTCTAGCTTTATTCCCTTTTTATATATAATATATCCAATACCTGGTAATGCATACAAATGTTTATGAGCAGAACCTACTACAACATCTGCATTTAAATTCTTAACCGATATATCATCATATCCTGCTGTTTGAGATATATCTACAATAAACAATATATCTTTATTTTTTATTTGTTTTCCTATTTTTTCTAAATCATATATATTACCCGTAACATTAGACCCATGGTTCATTATGATGGCTTTAGTCTCATCATTCATTTCATTTAATATTCTCTCAGGATGTTCCTCTTGATTCCCATCCATGTACTCAATTATCTTATATGATGTATTAAATTCCTTCAATGGTCTATATACACAATGATGTTCACAATTAGTTGTAATAATTTGATTATTTATATCTCTTGACAATGTCTTTATTGCTATATTCATTCCAATAGTTGCTGTTGGAATAAAAGCTACTTCATAACCATCAGTTGCATCAAAATATTTTAGTATTTTTTCTCTTACATCATCTAATATGTTTTTTCCATTTGTTCTGTTAGGAGAATGATTAAAACTTTTGCAATACTTTTTTATTACATCTTGTATCTCTGGTAATTTAGGAAAAGTTGTTGCTGCATTATCTAAATATATTTTTTCATTTTCTTTCATATCTTCCTCCTATAAAACAAAAAAGAAAATTACCATTTTTTAGTAATTTTATTTTTTAAAGAATACATTATGTAAATAGATAAAGTGGCATATTAGAGCAATAAAATTTATTGCTCTTAAATAAAAATATATATCTATATTCTTTTGAATAATTATACTTCTCATCTTTACCTCTTTGTTTACCATTACTTATTTGCAAATATTACATTCATATTGTATATTCGTAAATGTAAATATTCAATATATAGTGTGTTATTGATTTTAATTTCTATCGACATTTTATGACATATTTCTATCCTTTATTCCTTTTTTCTACTTTTTATCTAAAAATCAAAAATAAGATCTAATTTTACGATATAAATTGAATCTACTGCTCTTGATGCCATCTTGTATAATTCTATAATGTTTTTAATACTCTTAACCAATTTTCTCCCATGACTTTATTAATTTCTTCCTCTGTAAAACCTTCTATTTTCATCTTTTCTTCTAATTTATTAATATCTTTAATGCCTCTAATATCTAATGGCATTTTACTAAAATCCACCCCATCAAAATCGCTACCTAATCCCACATAATCAATTCCAACTAAATCTTTTATATATTTTATATGTTTTATAATATCACTTGAATTACTTTTACCAGATTTATTTAGGAAATGTGATGCAAAACATATTCCTATTATTCCTTTTCTATTTGCAATTTCTATTATCTGCTTATCTTTTAGATTTCTTGGATGATCACAAATCGAATACACACATGAATGTGTAGCAACAATCGTATTATTCGTACATTTAGTTATATCCCAAAAAGTTTTTTCTGAAGAATGTGAAACATCTATAATTATATTTTTTTCTTCTAACTTTTTTATATATTCTTCTCCAAGTTTTGTAAGTCCTTTGTCTTCTTTTGTTAATGCTCCACATCCCAAATCATTATCTTGATTCCATGTAACAGACATTACACGAATACCTTTTTCATATAATTTTTCTATATTTTTAATATTTCCAGATATAGCACTTCCATTTTCTATTGTAAGTATTATACCAACTTTTTTTTCATTAATAACTCTACTTAAATCTTCTTGATTTAAAATATTTATTATTTCTTTATTATCTTTATTCTTTTCAAATTGCTCTAAAATGTTAGTTGCTCTATTAAATCCACCTAACTTGTTATCTACATATTTAGGGTCTATATATGCTGCCATCATTTGTACACATGGTGTTTTACTATTTGCATCCACTAAATTGAAACAATATTTTTTATCTTTTAAATTAGATTTTTCATCTAATGCTTTTGACAAAGTATCACAATGTCCATCTACTAAACATTTCATCTATTATTCTCCCCCTTATAACATTTATTTTATAAAATATATGAATTATAATTTACTACAAAAAAAACTGCAGAATCATAATAATATAAACTTATTACAATTCTACAGTTTTTATTACTTCTTCTTGGCAACTTCAAGCTTCTTCTTGAGTGCTAATCCGCCTCTTAACGGAGCTGCCTCTCGATTTTCTTGCAACAATGCTTTAACCTCCCAATACAGAGATTCATCAATTTCTTTTAGATAAACTCTAAAGTTTTTGTGAAGTGTCGTTTTAGATGTTTCGAACTGTTCTGCAGTTTTCCGTAATGTAGATTTATTACATAAAAAATATTCTGCTTGTTTCCGAAGCATTTCAGGGCTTGTCATTTTAACTCCTCCTTTTGGTTTACAATTCAGTGATTCCTATGTATATATTATATTCTACGAATTCAAATTAATTCCTACTATTAATTAATATTATTTTAATACCCGTCTCTTAGACAAAGTGATTCCTCTTGCTCTTGCCTTTGTTCTTGATTATTTTTATTTACACTTGGTATATCTTGTTCAGTTACTTTTTTAAATTTCCCCATATTTGTATCATATAAATAATATATAAAATTTTCATCCCTACTTTCTTCTTTTGTCATTAATACATATTGTATATTACTTCCTAATTGTTTTTTATTTATAGGTTCTATTTTTACTTTTTTATCAGGAAATGCTGTTTTCATCAAATATCTATAATATTTATGTAGCTCAACATTTGTTAAATCTCTACCTATAACTTCGCTAACATAGTCTCCTCTATCAGATAAAACTTTATCTAACCTTTTTGCAAAATCGGTTTCATTTTCCATTATATCTTTTACATCATAATTTTCTTTTCTATATCCATTTTCATCTATGAATCCTAACTCTTTATCGATTGTTTCTATTTCTGGCAATAAACTTTGTTCAAATCCCTGTGGTCTTTCCTTTACCTTTACTGGATATAGTTCTTTTACTATTGATACACAAGTACTTCTTTCCTCATCTAATTTAATAAAAACATCTCCACCCATTAATTCAGCATCTATTCCTAACTGTTTTAATAGTCTAGTATAAGTGCTTCCTAATCCAACACAAATCTGATTATCATTTTGTATATTATTTATTATTTCTTCTTCATTTCCTGAATTTACAATTTGTATAATCCTAGTCATTATTGCATTCCTTTTATCATGATCTCCATAATTATATTCTGAATCATACTTATATATCTCACATAGCTTTATACAAATATCTCTTGCTTTTTTTAGTGTACTCCATTCTGGATTTATTTCTAACATAAACTTATTTATCTTTTCTAGATTTTCCATACTTACCACCTCTTATATATAATAATATAAAAATTTAGTAAATACAAATTATAAATACAATAATTATAATTAACAAAAAACTGAATTAGATAACTACTAATTCAGTTTTTATAAATTATGCATTTTTTGCAATTTCTACTATTTTTGTAAAAGCTTCAGCATCTGTTACAGCTAATTCTGCAAGCATTTTTCTGTTTACAACAACATTTGCTTTTTTTAGCCCTGCTATCATTTTGCTATATGTCATTCCATTTTGTCTTGCAGCTGCATTAATTCTTGCAATCCATAATTTTCTAAAATTGCTCTTTTTATCTTTTCTTCCTACATATGCATATGCTCCTGATTTCATAACAGCTTGTTTAGCCATTCTAAATCTATAGTGTTTTGCACCATAATATCCTTTTGC
>ENA-ORLW01002697-ORLW01002697.1-human-gut-metagenome-genome-assembly--contig:-NODE-2697-length-15225-cov-3.778915_pt1 | contig 15225 bp, 19 predicted proteins | sample MGYA00243017_ERZ508829 | MGnify/ENA primary metagenome ERZ508829 (study PRJEB26277, sample SAMN04329776) | human gut metagenome | biome: human-associated habitat | host: Homo sapiens | place: USA...
ATTCATTTTTTATCCCTCCTACCTACTAAATTATTAGAACTAAGATTTTCCGTTACTAAAAATCTTATATTGTTTGTATTTAATTATTCTTCTATTTTCTTATCAGTAATCGAAAAGCCTTTTTTCCATATTCTGATGCATGCATAATTTTACCTGTTTTAGGATGTCTATAGCTTTTCACAAATATATAATACTCTTTTGTCATATGATATTCTCCTTTTTTTCATACAACTATTGCAAAGAAAATTTTCATATGATATAATTTTAATACGATTAATTAAGACTATATGTAACGCATATGTTTTTTCTTTTTAGCTAAATTGGCGTTTAGCTATGCAATAGTTACCAAACTTTCAAGCCGTTTGGTAGCTTTTTTTTATGTGTTTTCTAATAATGTTAATAACTCAAGAAAGTAATATTTTCTATTTCTAATTCTATCGTCGCCTGACAACACACCTGCTTCCTCTAATGTTGATATGTATTTTCTGGCTTGCGAAGGACTAATATTTATAGTCTTTTCTAAGTATGAAGAACTAATGATTGGTTGTGAAAAAATACATTCAATTATATTCTCGTATTTTTGGGAATTAATAATTTTTCTTATTTTGTTTCTAAATTATCTAAACGCATTGTTATCTCCTATTTTAGAAGTAATTTTAAAGCCTCTTTTACTTGTTTTTCAATTGATAAAGAGGTATCTATATTTTTAATTACTTTATTAATATCATTATTTTTATAACCTAAAGCTTTCAATGTTTCCATTAATTCTTCATTAGATTGTTTTTCAATATTACTGCTTACTAATTTTCCTTTTAAATCCAAAATGATTTGTCGTGCTACCTTATCACCTATTTTAGGAAATTTTTTCAAAAAACTAATATTTTCATTTTCGATTGCACTAATTATTTCTTCTAATTGTCCACTTGCAAGTATTGGTAGAGCCATTTTACACCCTAGTCCTTTAACATTTATAAGTTTTAAAAATAGTTCTTTTTCTTCTTTGGTCTCAAAACCATATAATGAAATTTCATCTTCTCTTACATATTGGTATATATATATTTTATAACGTGTATCTATTTTAAATTTATAGGGATTAGCAGTATAAACTAAATAACCTATGTTTTCATTTTCTAAAACAATATAACTCGTTTCTATTTGTTTTATCTCACCAATAATATAACTATACATATGATATCACCTACTCTTAAATCTCCATGATTAAATTATACCATATTAAAAATATTTAATAAACAAAAATCGAACAAATGTTTCAAAAAAGACACTTTATTAAGTGCCTTAGAACCCGATTATAAAACAAATCATAAAGAAAGCAAATCCTAATAAACAAGTAAGTCTTGTTATAAATAATTCTCCGCCTCTTTCTTTTCTGTTTTGAAATAAACTATCATTTCCACCTGTCAATGCACTTGAAGCACTCTCTGCTTTTCCAGCTTGAAGTAAAACAATAGCAATTAATAAAATTGATATTATAATTAATGCTGTTTGCATAATTATTCCTCCTAACTTCTAATAATTTACCATATTATTAACATAATTGCAATATTAATTAGTTTGATAATTTTTTATTTGATTAATATTATTATATTCAATTGTAATATTATAATTATTAATACTTGGATTTATTGTTTTAATAGCCTCTGTTATATCAATTTCAACTTTATAAACGTAATCTTTATTCTCATAAGTTGTTAAAATAATATTACCTGAAACTTCTGATTCAAAAATATTAAAATTAGAAATATAATACTCTTTTTTTATTTCGTTTCCTTCATATTCAATCGTATTTTTTAAATTATCATCAACTAAGTAATTTTTAATATTATCTAGAAATAAACTATTAAGATTAATATTTAATAAATTAGATACCACTTCATTATTTATTTTTTTATAAATAATATTATCTTTAATTGTATATTTTTCATGAGTATTTATTATTTCAAAATCATTTACAGTTTGATATTTAATACCTTTAATATCTGTAATATTTTGATTTTCGTTAATGTTTATAGTATATTCATAATTATTTGTGTTTTCAATTTTTTGAACACTATTTAATTCTTGTGGTTTTGTATTTGTTGTAGTAACTCTAGGATTACTACAAAACTTAACCATCAAAATCAATATAAAAATAAATATTAAATATAAACTAAGTTTCATAATAGCTTTATATTTTGGATCTTTCCATGCTTTTTTAAATAATTGATAATTTTCTTTAAATTTTCCTTTTTCCATAATTTACTCCATTATTTTACCAATTAATTCTTCTTTATTTTGAAGACCATTAATATAACTTTGAGCTGACATTTTCTTTTTTCCTTCTGGTTGAAGTTCTGTTATAACAATTTCACCATTTGATACTTTAACACCTATTCCATCATTATAAATATTAGTTATTTGACCATCAAGTAAACCTGTAAAATTATTATCTGACATATAGCATTTCCAAATTTTAATTCGTTTAGAATCTAACATTGCATAAGCACCAGGCCAAGAATTTAATCCTCTAACTTTATTATACACTTGTCTTCTAGTTGCACTAAAATCGATTCTTTCATCTTCTTTTGTTATATTATAGGCATATGTTGCTTCATCATCATTTTGTTTAATTCTTGTAGCTGTTTTATCAACAATTGATGGTATTGTTTCTAATAGTAAATCACGTCCTATTATACTAAGTTTATCATGAAGGCTTTCTGCTGTATCGTCATCATCAATCGCAATTTTTTTCTGTGAAATAATATCACCTTCATCCATTTCAGGACTCATATACATAATGGTCATACCTGTTTCTTTGTATCCGTCCATTATAGCATGATGAATTGGTGCTCCACCTCTTAATTTTGGAAGTAATGAAGCATGAACATTAATACAACCATATTCTGGATAAACTAATAATTCTCTTGGTAAAATTTGCCCATAAGCACACGTTATGATCAAATTAGGATGTAATGATACAACATCTTGCCATTGCTCCTTAATATTTTCTGGTTGTAGAACTAAGGTCATATGTTCAAGAGCACATTTCTTTACCTGTGGTTCTGTTATTTTACCTTCACGCCCAACCTTTTTATCTGGTTGCGTTACAACTCCTTTTACTTCATAATTCTCAAACAATCCTTCTAAGATAGGAACGGCAAAATCTGGTGTTCCCATAAAAACTATCTTTAAATCTTTTTTTACTTCTAAATCATCTATATTCATCTTATCACCTATTATTATTTTATCATATTTTTGCATTTAAAAAAACATAAATATTTATTTATGTTCCAGGCTGTGACAAAGCCTTTTATATTTCTCCCACTAAAGTATAAAAAAAGTGCTTTTTAGGGATTAAATACCTAATATTTGCTCTTTTTTAGACATTTTAGTCCACTTTGATTTTATTAAAAAATTAATTTTTTCAAAATAGGTAGTTTGTCAACAATCTGAAAAATACACTTATTTGTGTATTTTTTTATGCTCCCATATCAGAAATAACATATGGATCAGTTGAAGTTCCTGTTCCACTTTTTTTAATAACATTTGCATTTATAACAATTGTTGGATAAACAAATCTTGAATTTGCATCAATTGGTGCTGTTGATAAATTACCATCCGTATTAATAATAACGTGATTATTATTTGAAAAATTCATTGTCCACACCGTACCGGAAGTAGTAGGTGAAAGATAGGTATTACCGTTTTCATTTTTTGTTTTTAAATATTCACTAGCAGTAATAATTCCAATTTTTCCTGTGAAAATATTATTACTTTCTTCTGATGAAATAATATCATATCCTTTAGAAATATCAGTTATACCACCAACATTAAAGTTTACATCGTTCTTAATAATATTAGAAGATAATTCATTTATTTTTGATTCTAAAGTAGTTTTTAAATCAGAAGACGATTCATATGAATTCGCATTAAAGGAACTACTAGCTAGAAAATTAGAATTTATTGTTTTAGCTGATGCAACAAGTTTTATTGTTTTATCACTTGTGTTAATTGAAAGTACATTCCATATCGTATCATAACCATCTATTTTAACATAGTTTGTTGGATTTAATCCTTGAAAGAAATATTCATCTCCTAAATTTTCTAAGCCACTATCTGTTTTAGAAATTAACGTATCAGCAAATATTTCTGATAATTTAATATCATCACCATTTGAGTTTTTATTACCACTTGTTTTTTCTAATTTATTATTGTTCTTAAAATAAGTATAAATATAACCTTTTTTATTATTACAACCAGCCATTTCTTCTGTCCTTTTATTTTCCTTAGTATCATCTTTAGAATAAGTATCTTTTCCATCTTTGTAAGTATATTCATACTGATTTTTATTACTTTGATAACTAACCACAACACAGCCTGTCATTATTTTTTTATTTTTAGGATTTTCAATAAACATATCTTGTAAATAACCTTCTTTTTTCAAAGTAGTAAGGGTTAAATTTATATTATTCAAATGATATGGATCTTTTTTTAATAACTCATCCGTATTATCAACTACCCATTTTTTAGAAGCTTTTTCAATTAAATCAACTTGAATATTATATGATTTTTCTTTTGATTTATCAATAAACGATGTTACTGATGGAAAAATTATCAAATATGTAATTCCTATAATAACAACAACAGCAAGTAACTCTACTAGTGTGAATCCATCTTTTTTCATACTCTCACCTTCCTTTATTTTAGCACTTTATAAACAATACGTAAACCTAATTTTCTTTATTCACTTGAATATCATATTTTTCTTTTAACGTTATATTAATGCTTGAATTATCTGTAATTTCACTTCCAGCACCTAAGCTTTGACTTTCAACATAGCCATAACCTTCAACATTATACTTAATTTTTAACATATCACATAAGGAAATAGCATCCATTCTACTCCATCCAGTAATATCTGGCATTGTATATTTTTCATCATTAGTCATAAGAATTATTCTATCTCCTGAAACAATTGAAGTACCTTTTTTTACTGATTGTCTAACAACTCTATCACCATTTCCAAGAACTAAGACATTAATTCCATTTGCTTCTAATTCTTGTTTAACGTTTTCAACTTTTTTACTTGTATATGATTTTACTTTAATTTTATTTAAAGTACTGTTATTTGTAACTTCTGTAAACATTTTCTTATATTTAGCTATACTTTTCATTAAATCTTTAACATTAGTTGATAAACCACTTGATTTTCCCCAAGTTGGTTTTTTCATAGCCGCATAAATAATTATTTCTGGATCATTCTTTGGATACATACCTGCAAAAGAGAAAATATAAGCATTATCTCCCTCTATATATTTTCCGTTTTCTGATATTTGAGATGTTCCTGTTTTTCCTATAACATCAAAACCATCAATTCGATATGGATATCCTGTCGATCCCGGATCTGTTCCTTGAATAACATTATACATTAAATCTTTCATTTTATTAACGGTAGATGTTTTAACAAGTTGTTCACTCTCTTCTACTTTACGTTTATAATATGTTTTTTTAGTATTTGGGTCTTCAATTTTCTTTACAATATGAGGCGTTAACATTTTTCCATTATTAGAAATCAAAGTTAAAGCTTGTAATTGTTGAATTGGAGTTGCCGTTATACCTTGTCCAAAAGAAGCCGTTGCAACTTCAATTGGATAATTAAATTTAATGGAACCAGATACTTCACGAGATAATTCAATATTTGTTTTTTTACCAAAGCCATATTTATTTAAACATTCTCTTAAATCTTTTTTATCTAAATATCTATCCATAATGTTAACAACACCAACATTACTTGAATACTCATAACCTTTATCAAAAGTAATTGTTCCCCATCCATAATCATTCCAATCGGTAACCGTATCATCACCTATTTTAAATGTTCCAGATGTATAAGTATCATTTCCATTATAATTTCCTTTTTCTAAAGCACACATATAGGTGTATGTTTTCATCGTTGATCCTGGTTCATAGGCAATTGATAATAATGGATTTTCATAATTTGTTATATTTCTTTTATTTGGATCAAAAGAAGGTGTAGATGATGTTCCTAAGATATCTCCTGTTTTCGCATCCATAACTGATATTGTTACCCATTCTGGAGAATATTCACTATCTATTTTTTTTACGGTTGATTCTAAAAATCTTTGAATATTAGCATCGATCGTTAAATGAATATCATAACCATTTAAAGCATCAATTGAAACTTCTTTCGCACCTGTTATTTTATATCCATATCTATCTTGTTGATATTCTAAATATCCATCTGTTCCTTTTAATAAATCATCATATTTTGATTCAATTCCAAGTTCCCCAACTATTTCTGTTTTTGTAACTTTTTTATCATAATCATCATAACTTTGAACTTCTTTTTTCTTAGCATATCCAACAACATAAGAAGCAAAATCACCATTAGGATAATACCTTTTTTGATCTTCAATAAAATCAATTCCTGGTAAATTAAGTTTTTCTATCTCTTCTTTTTTTAATTCTGTTATTCCTTTAGAAGTACTTCCAAGTTCTACTTGATAAACTTTTTTTTCTTTTCCTTTGTTTAAGATATCTTTAAGATATGATGCATCCACTTCTAAAATAGGCGCTAAAGCGTTGGCTGTTGAGTCAACATCCACAACATGTAAAGGTTTAATAGAATTTTCACTTCTTTTTTCATTAGTATAAGCTATAACTGTATATGAACTAACATTTAAAGCTAAAACATTATCTTCAGAATCATATATGGTTCCGCGAGTTGCTGGCAAAACTTTCTTTACTGTATTTCTTTTAGCCGAAAACTCATCCATATCCTTTCCATAAACTTTATTAGATAAAGCTAAATAAGCAAATTGTAAATACAATAAAAAAATACAAATTAAAAAGAAAGCAAACATAACAATAGGTAAATTCCATGTTTTATTTTTCTTTTTCTTTGTATTCATTATTACACCTCGTTAATCGTTTATTACAACCACATTATCATTATTATAAGCAAGTCCCATATTCGAAACAACTTCTTTTACTTTATCAAAAGAAGTAAGTTCATTAACTTTCATAGTTAAACTTTCATTCTTTTTTTCTTGATTATTTATTTTATATTCAAGTTGTTCAATACTCATATTCAGATGTCCAATTCCTGCTCCACAAAATATTTTCAAAACCATTGTAAAAACAAAAGCACAAATTGCTAAACTATATAATTTTTTCTCGCCTTTTGTTATACGAGCTTTAACTTTTTTCTTTTTTTTCATATTATCCCTCTTTTACTCTTTCAATTACCCTTAGTTTAGCGCTTCTAGCTCTTGGGTTATTTTCTATTTCTTCTTTTGTTGGTAACACTGTTTTAATGATTTTAAATTGTGGTAAATAAGAATCTGGTATGACAGGCAATTTTTTCAATTCACTTTTGATATCACTAACTTTTTTAAATCTTTCTTTACAAATTTTATCTTCTAATGAATGAAATGTTATAACACAAATTCTTCCATTTACTTTTAACAGTTCTAAAGCTTGATTTAAAGCGGACGAAAAAACATCTAATTCTTTATTAACTTCTATTCTAATTGCTTGAAATACTTTTCGAGCTGGATGTTTTTCACGTTTATATTTTTCAGGAACGGAAGATTTAATAATATCAACTAGTTCTAAAGTTGTTTCAATTTTTTTACTTTTTCGAACATCTACTATTCTTTTAGCAATACTAGTAGCATATTTTTCTTCACCATATTCTCTGAAAATTCTAATCAAATCTTCTAACTGATATTCATTAACAACTTCATAAGCAGATAATTTTTGTTTTTGATTCATACGCATATCTAATCTTGCATCTTCATGAAAACTAAATCCTCGTTCTTTTTCGTCTAATTGTGGACTAGATACTCCTAAATCAAATAATATTCCATCTACTTTTGTTATTTTTCTTTTTTCTAATTCTTTTTTCATTTCAACAAAATTACTACTTATAATTTCATAATTGTTCCTTATTTTTTTTAATTTTTCAGAGCTGTTTTTTATTGCTTCTTCATCTTGATCAAATGCATAAAGATAACCATTTGGAATGTTTTTTAAAATATTACTACTATGTCCTGCATATCCCAAAGTTGCATCAACAATAATACTATCATCTTTCAGATTTAAATATTTTATACATTCGTTTAGTAATACGCTCTTATGCATTATAAGTCCCCCTAAATATTTAAATTTGTCGAAAATAGTTTATCAGCTATATCAGACAAATTTTCTTCGTTATTTTCAATGAAACTGTCCCAATTTTCTTTACTCCAAATTTCTAATCTCTCGTTAACACCTATAACGATACAATCTTTTAATAAATCAGAATATTTAATAAGTGGCATTGGTATATTAATACGTCCTTGTTTATCAAAGTTAACTTCTGTTGCTCCTGATAAAAAGAAACGCATGAAATTACGGGCATCTTTGGTATTAGGTAATTCTTTATATTTACTTATAACTTGATTCCATTCTTCTTTTGGATAAATAAATAAGCAATTATCCAATCCACGAGTCACAATAAAACTCTCTCCAAGTTCATATCTCAATTTTGATGGAATTGTAAGTCTTCCTTTATCATCTATTTTTTGATGATATTCCCCCATAAACATAAAAAATCACCCACTTTTATCCACATTCTACCACTTCATACCACTATTTTACTATTTTATAGGTATTTTGTAAATAGTTTAACAAAAAAAAGATAAGTTTTTCTTATCTTTTAATACTTACTTAAAAAATCGCCAATATTGTCAAAAATTTCATAAAAGAAATCTAATATATAATAAAATTTATTTTTAATTTTATGGTCTTTAGCATTACTAGTATCAATAATTAAAATAAATCCATCACTACATTTTTCTATTTCAATTTTTGCATTATATCTTTTATACATTGTTTCTAAATGACTAAAGTCATAATTTTCATCAACGTATATATATATTGTTTTTTTATTTATGTACATACTATCTCTAACAAAGGTTTTAAAATATTTTTTTAGTTCGTCAGCATTAGCAATAATATAGTCAAATCTTCGTCTACCAAATACTTTTCGTATTTTTTTTATAGGGATTGATTTTAATTTTTTTCCAGCTTTTCCTTTTTTATTAAGAGCATTACTATTTAATAAATCACAATTTACAATTTTGTTATTCTTTTCTATTAGATTTAAAATATTTTCTTCAGTTATTCCTATTCCAAGTAAATTGCCATCTATATTTTTTACGTATGACTTTAGATAACTATTTATTTTTTTCATTGTTACCACCTGTTTTTATTATATCATTTATGATATAGCTTGTACATAACAAACCAGCTGTTGCAGGTACAAAAGAATTAGAAGGAATTGTTCCTTGTACTTTTTTAATTCCTTTTTCATCACTACAAACAACCATTACTTTAGAATTTATTTTTTCATCTTTAACCATTTTTCTTATGTGTTTAGCAAGTGGATCATAACTTGTTTTTCTTATATCCATGATCTTTAGTTTTGATGGATCTAATTTATTTCCCGTTCCCATCGATGATATTAATTTAACATTATATTTAATACTTTTTCTTATTAAATCCATTTTTGTTTTCAAACTATCACAAGCATCAACAATATAATCTAAATTATAATCAAATAAATGATCAATATTATTCTCATCAATATATTCTTTTACTTTAATTACCTCACAGTCAGGATTTATTTTTTTAATACGTTCTTCCCAGGCATCAACTTTATATTTATCAACACTGTCAATGGTTGCAATTATTTGTCTATTTATATTACTTTCATCAATTGTATCAAAATCAACTATTACTATTTTTTTTATGCCACATCTTACTATACTTTCAGTTGCATATCCACCTACACCACCTAAGCCAACTATCATAACGGTTTTATCTTGAATAAGATTTAAATTTTCATTTCCTACTAATAATTCCAAACGTTCAAATTTCATAACAACACCTCAAATCTTATATTTAATTATACATTATTTTTTTCAAATTTGTTAGAATTTACTTTAATATTAATATATTGTTTTAGTTTAATCAAAAAATAGAACAATTTATGTTCTATTAAATATTAGATTTTGAGATGGTTATAACTGGGCGGATGCCGAGGTAAGTAGAGGCCACAACGGCGAAGATACTCAAGTCGCCGCTCCTACTGACGCCCCAAGCAGTGTCAGTAGCACCTGTCTTTGTTGTGCTTGTCCAATATCCCCACGTACTTGAATCTGATATATTACATCCATAATTTGTACATTCATACGTATAATCAAATAACCATGCATATTCACTTTTTCCTTTTTCCTTCGCACACTGATTTGTGGTATCTGATTTATTTGTATCTAAACAAAACCAATCTTGATTTAGATTATTTACGTCAAATCCTGTATTTCCTGTAATCTTAGCTATTTCATTGGCTGTTATTAATCTTGCTGTATTTTTCCAATCTTTTGTATCATTTTCTAATGCTATTTTTACTTCTTTCATTTCACTATTATTTCCGGTTGAATTCCAAGCTACATTTGCTGTTGTATTATGATCTAAGATAACATTTACGGTTGAACTTTTATCATCATCATTAAATGCATACCATTTCATACATCCACTCTTTGTTCCTGGGGTACTTACTGCCGTTGTACATTTCTTTCCTGTTTCTGGATTATAATATATTTCTGTTCCATTTGCATATACTGTATATTTTTTTGATTTTTCATTCATACTTAACTCATCATTTGCATATGTGAATTCATATCCATCTATTTCTACGCCTGTTAAATTTGTTACTGTTCCATCTTTAAGACATACTTGGGCATTATCATCAATTTTAGGCTTTGTCCCTTTGATATTTACTTTGTTATCTAATTCTTTTAGCTCATAACATCCACTAGCATCCGGACTTAAAAAATTATCATCTTCTTCAAAATCATTCATAATTATAGCATTTTCAATTGCCTCTATATAGCCATAAGCTGAGTCTTTAGCAGCTTCTTTTTTCGCATCATTTATTACATTTAATATTATTGGGGTTGCTATTAATGCTATTAATGCTAGTATTACTATTACTGCTAAAAGTTCTACTAATGTAAATCCTTTCTTTTTATCCATCTTCTACTTCCTCCTATCATAAATAACATTTTACTATTATTATTTTCCTTTTTCAATCTTTTTATATCATTAATTTTCCTTTATTCAATCCTCTATATTTAGAATATTATCACATTCTTTTATAAAAGTGTGCTTTTTAACTTCATAAATTTAATCTCCATTTACGTTTTTATCTTATTTTTAAACGATTAAAAATAATTCTTCAACTAAATTTTACTCAAAAAAAACATCATTTATGAGTTTTTCTTTTGAAAATAATAACTATATAATCAATTATCATTACAATTATTAACAAATAAGTTATATAATTCGGAATCAGATAAATAAATTTATCGAATAATGGTTGGATAACATAAATTACAAGTACTGATCCAATCGCCCATATAAAGGATATTTCTAAAGAAATATATTTACCAATATGAAATTTTAATTTTCGATAGTCCCAAAAAGTTATGTGAAAAAACTTTTCTATTAATACTCCACCTATCCATTCTATTAATGTCAAAATTATCATCATAACTATAGCCACAATTAATACTTCTAACCATTTTTTTAAAGTTAAAATTCTAAAAACTAATTTTGCTATTACTAATATTAAAACACTACCAACACCATAAATTGGTGTCCAAGGCCCATGTAATATTCCACTACCACTGTCCTCTTTATTTATAAGATGAACAATATTTTCAATAAAAAAACCTAAAAAGGAATATAGAAAAAAACAATTGATATAGTACATATAATCACCATAAATATTATTCCACTTATTTTCCTTTTTATGTATATTAATTAAAAGCTAATTCAACATCTATTTCTTCATCTAAAATTGCTATTGTCAAAAAGATAATACCACTTACCAAAACGAGTGCTGATCCTATAAATGAAGCATACGTTAAATTTTTCTTTTTTTGACTATCAAAAGCATTTAAACTTTTTACATCATCATAACCATCTTTCGCAAAATAATAATAGATAATAACTAAAATTGAAAAAATTAAAATTATTAAATTTTGATATTCTTGTCTAATCTTTTCATCATTAAACAATATGAAATTTTTTTCTTTACTATTAGCATACCAACTTAGTATTATTATTCCAATATATATTATCCATATAAAATTTTCTATTTTTATATCTTTTAATCTATCAAGTTTATCATTCATACTATATGATATTAAAAAATCACCTATTTTATAAGTGATTTATCATTAATTTTAATATTAAATTGTTCTGGTATTTTAGAACTATATTTTTCTATCTTTCCTGTTATAGGATTTTTTAATTCTAAAATATTAGCATGTAAATACAATCTTTTTTCTTTCTTTTTACTACCATATTTTTTATCACCAACTATAGGATGATTTATACTTTTCATATGAACACGTATTTGATTTTTACGCCCCGTTTTTATATTTATTTTTAACAAACTATACAATTTGTTTTCTTTTATTACTTCATATTCTGTTATCGCTTCTTTACCATCTTTAGAACAATAAACATATCCTTCTTTATTTTCTTTTAGTTTAGAATTAATAATACCTCTCTTTTTTTCTAAAACGCCTTCTACGATTGCTACATAATATCTACCAATAACAAGATCATTCCAATTATTTTGATACAATTTTTTGATTTTTTCAGATTTAGCAAACATAACTACTCCAGATGTATCCCTATCTAATCTATGAATGATGAAAATATTATTGTTTTTATTTTTGGATTTTACATATTGACTAACTTTATGATAAAGTGTATTTATTTTTTCTTTTTCTGTACTAATTGTAAGTAATCCTGCCTTTTTATTTACAACTATTATATTATGATCTTCATATATTATTTCAAAATCATTTTTTAAACGATTTTTAACAATAGCAATCATGTCACCTTTTTTTAACATGTAATTAGCATTTGTTATCGTTTTTTGATTAACACTTATCTCTTTATATCTTAATAAGTTTTTAGCTTTCTTTTTTGTCATATCATTTATGTTGTTAACTAAATAATCTAAAATTTTTTCTTCTTTTAAAGTTTTGTATTCCATATCATCACCAACTTACATATATACAATAGTTTATTAACTATCAAGATTATATTAATTAAAAAAGTAGCCTTTTAACTACTTTAATCAAGATTGATTTTAACATCTTTCTTCTTTAATTCATCTACTTCAAAAAAATCCTTTTTCTTCATTCCTTTACTTTTAGCAATCAAACTAGTAGGAAAAGTAACTAACATTTGATTATATAGTGAAACATTAGAGTTATATAATCTTCGTGCAGCTTGCAAATGTTCTTCCACTTCAATAATAGATTGCTGTAAAGTTTTATAATTTTCACTAGATTTTAATTCCGGATAATTTTCAGCAACGACATTTATTTTACTAAAATTGTCATCCATCTTTTGATTTTCTATTTTTTTCTCATCTATTGACATATTCTTTCTCAAATTTATCACTTCAAAAAATGTATCTTTTTCATGTTTTGTATAAGCTTTAACAACATCCATCATTTTTATTAAAACATCATATCTTTTTGATAATGCTACATCTATTCCAGAAGCTGCTTCATCAATCTTAACAATAGCCTTATTCAATTTATTAGAAACTGAAATAATGATAACTATTAAAATTAATACTACAATAGCAATTAATATATATTCCACATTACCCCTCCTTTCTAAATAGATTATTATCTAAATTCAATTGATCAACAAAATTTGTAATAACTTTTATATCCCTAGATATTTCATTATTTATTTTTTCTTCATTTATTTTTTTATACACACTGTGTTCAAAAGAGTCTTCATTATTATATAATCCAACATGTAATTCATTATTAATAAAACACAACAATATTTCCCCATCAATATCATTTGATAATTTTTTAATTTTTTCCATTAACGATGGAGTTAAAATATAAAAAGCATCATGCATATCTTGTGCATATACTGTAAACATTTTATTAAAAAGTTCATCTTCCATTTTTATTTTTTGATATTTTTGAGTTTCACCCCAATTTGAAATTGTAGAATTTCTAAACCCATTTTGACAAACCTGGATATTTGCATTAAATTTTTTATTAAAGTTAAATATCATCCATTTTCCTCTAAAAATTGTAGTCCATTCTGTAGTTTGATTTCCATCACTATCAGTTGTTTTATGTTCTTCCTCTATATGAACATCTGCTTGTTTCACTTTAACATTCTTATATTCTGCCTCAAAATAATCATTTGATGAATATTTATCTCCCATATTCATCATTTTAGTATCTTCAATTATACTTTTTTCCAATCCTTTATCCGGGAAATAATTAAGATTATCAAAAATTTTGTTTAATGCTGAAAAAACAAAAACATTTTTAAACCCATTATTAAATTTTATTATTTGTTTATTTAAAATCAAAAATCTTATAATTGCTCCAATAACAATAATTAATATAGTATCAGAAAAAAACAAAATAAAAATACGCTTAAAAAAGACCCGGCTATGCTGCAAAAATATCCATCTGTCACGATTGAAGTAATCAAAACCCCAAAAATGTATATAGTTACAATATTTGTATCCGTGAAATCCAGCTTTTGAAATAATAGACCGATTAAAGTACATACTACAAATATAAAAGCTGTTAAGACATAGTCCTTTACAGATGGTTTTTCCGCAAGTTCTGTAAATGATCGTTTCGAATAGGTTCTATTTTTCACCGCATCCTGAACTATATGAATATCAATGTCCGGTATAATTTCAATTAGCTTTTCCGTCAAAGTTGATTTGCTGAAAAAGTGATTTCGTCTGGCATTGCTTTGTCCTATAACAATTATTGTAACACCGGAAAGTCTGGCATATTCTGCAATCTGCACGGGCACATTTTCCCCATGGGTCATTACTATTTCTGCCCCAAGTGTTTCCGCATACCGGATATGTTCTCCCAGCTTTTCTTTATCCATGGCTTCTGCTTTTGTACCAGTCTGCACATACAGAGCCGTAAAACGCGCCTGCAGTGCATTTGCCATCTTTGCTGCTGTATCTATTATTTTTAGATTCGAGGGTGCTGCGGACAGACAAACAAGAATATGGTCATCTGCCTATTGAGTATCATCTTCAATTTTCAGATTCATCCTTCCAATCCCCTT
>ENA-ORLW01002729-ORLW01002729.1-human-gut-metagenome-genome-assembly--contig:-NODE-2729-length-15057-cov-2.262283_pt1 | contig 15057 bp, 14 predicted proteins | sample MGYA00243017_ERZ508829 | MGnify/ENA primary metagenome ERZ508829 (study PRJEB26277, sample SAMN04329776) | human gut metagenome | biome: human-associated habitat | host: Homo sapiens | place: USA...
ACGGTCGCTGGCAAAGCGGACAAATTCCGGCTTCTTTTCCTGCGGTATATGCTCCGTAAATCCATTGACATAAACGTAATCATTCCCACAGCCCTGCATTTTTGTAAATCTGATCTTCATAAATCCTCCATACAGACATAATCTGTAAAACCCCTGCGTACACTGGAATAACAAAGTATCCGGGGGTATCGCAATGCGTTCCAAAACAAAAATTATCGTACTTCATTTAAAAGAACTGATCTATACCGGAATCCTGCTTGTTTTAGGCGTTGGACTGCTTTTTTTGCTGCTGCAGACCTTTCTGCCCAAAAAGGCAGTTCCAAAACCGGACTATGACGCAGAAACCTCCCTGTACCTGCCCGGAAAATACACCTCCACGGTTCAGCTCGGAAACGACCACGCGGATGTAGAGGTCGTCGTGGACAGCTCCGATATTCTTTCCATCCGTCTCGTCAATTTAAGTCAGACTGTCACAGCCATGTATCCGCTGGTCGAACCCTGCATGGATACACTGGCGAAACAGATCTGTGAAAAACAATCCCTCGAAGGCATCACCTACCCGGACGAAAACCGCTACACGTCACAGCTTCTGCTGCAGGCGATCGACGCTGCGCTGCAAAAGGCGACATATCCCCAAACCTGACCAGCCCAGCGCATTCGCAAAGGAAGGCTTATCCCGGCAGCTGATCCAGTTCCTTCTGCCATGCCATGCGGCTCGCATCCGAAGGCATCCGAAGGTCTCCCCTCGGCGATACCGCGACACTTCCGACTTTCGGTCCGTCCGGCAGGCACGAACGCTTAAACTGCTGTGCAAAGAAGCGGCGGCAAAAGGTCTTTAGCCACTTGCCGATCGTTTCTTTGCTGTAAATGCCTTCAAATGCCCTGCAGGCAAGCCGGTAGATCTTCGCCGGGCCAAAGCCACAGCGCAGCAGCTGATATAAAAAGAAATCATGGAGCTCGTAGGGGCCGACCAGATCCTCTGTTTTCTGGCTGATCTTTCCGTCCTCCGGCGGCAAAAGCTCGGGGCTTACCGGCGTGTCGAGGACATCCAGCAGCACCTCCTGCAGCACTTTTTCGCTTTCGCTGCAGGTATTCGCACAATATGCCACCAGATGGCGCACCAGCGTCTTGGGCACGCCGACGTTTACGCCATACATCGACATATGATCGCCGTTATAGGTCGCCCAGCCCAGTGCAAGCTCCGACATATCCCCGGTTCCGATGACAAGTCCGTTGCTCTGGTTGGCGAGATCCATCAATACCTGAGTGCGTTCCCGCGCCTGCCCGTTTTCATAGGTTACATCGTGCTTGTCCATATCCTGACCGATATCCCGAAAATGCACCTGCACCGCCTCTCGGATGTTCACCTCGATTAACTTCGCGCCAAGGGTCTGCGCCAGCCTGCAGGCATTTTCATAGGTGCGGTTCGTCGTACCAAAGCACGGCATCGTCACCGCTAAAATATCGTTTCTGTCTTTCCCGAGCAAATCAAATGCCCGCGCCGTCACCAAAAGGGCAAGGGTCGAATCCAGACCGCCGGAAACGCCGATCACCGCCGTTTTCGCCCCCGTATGCTCGTAACGTTTTTTCAGTCCCTGCGCCTGAATCGATAGAATCTGCTCACAGCGCTCCTTTTTCAAGGTTTCATCCGACGGGACAAACGGCATCTGGGCAAACGTGCGCGTCAGCTTTGTTTCTTCTTTTTCCAAGGTTAAACCAATCCGTACACAGGTTTCTGTGTTTTCGGGCACAAATGTGCTCATTCTGCGCCGCTCGTGGGAGATTTAATGAATATCCAGCTCCGAAAAAATCGTCTCGTTTTCAAAGCGTGCAGCCTCCGCCAGCACGCTTCCGTTCTCTGCAATCATATGATGCCCGGAAAAAACGAGATCCTGAGTGGATTCTCCATCCCCCGCGCTCGCGTAGACATAGCCACACAGAAGCCGCGCGCTCGTGGCAGCAATCAGGCTCTTACGGTAGGTGTCCTTTCCGACCGTCTCGTTGGAGGCGGACAGATTGACAATCACCGTCGCGCCTGCCTTTGCCAGCGCCGTCGAGGGCGGGTCCATCACCCAGACGTCCTCGCACAGCTCACAGCCCACGACAAGCCCTTTCAGATTCCTGCAGGAAAACAACAGATTTCCGCCAAAGGGTACGGTCTGTCCCAGCACATCCACCTCGGACACTTCCCTGCTGCCTGCCGCAAAATGCCGCACCTCATAAAATTCCCCATAGTTTGGAATATTCTGCTTCGGGACAAGCCCCAGGATCCTGCCGTCCTGCACTGCTGCTGCCACATTGTAAAGCTTTCCGTCTTTTTCAAAGGGAAGCCCCACAAAGGTCAGCGCATCGTGCCCTTTCGTATGCTCCAGCACCGTCTGCAGCCCTTCCAGGCTTTCTTCCAGCAGGCGTTCCTGCAAAAACAGATCCTGACAGGTATATCCGGTCAGACACAGCTCCGGCAAAACGATCAGCTTTGCACGCTGTGCATAACAGGAGTCCAGCGCCTTACAGATTTCCAGTGCGTTCCAGGCAGGGTCTGCAACACGGATTTTCGGTGCAGCCGCCGCAGCTTTTAAAAAACCGTCTTTCATCGGGATTTTTTCTCCATTTTTTTCAACTCATCCACGTCAAACTTATAGGTTTTGCCGCAGAAATGACAGTTTACCTCGATCGGCTTGTCCTCGTCGATCATCTCCTGCAATTCTTTTTTGCCGATGGAAATCAGCGCTTTTTCCACCCGTTCCTTGCTGCAGTTGCAGGTAAAGCTGCAGGGCATCCGGTCAGTAATCTCCACATCCAAGCCGTCCAGCACCCGCTCTAACAGCTGCTCCGGTGTCATTCCCTGGTCGAGCAGCGCCGTCACAGAATTGATCAGCGACAGGTTGTGCTCCAGCTTCGAAATCGTCTCTTCCTCTGCAAAGGGCATCAGCTGAATGATAAAGCCGCCTGCACAGCGCACGGTATTCGTCTTTTCCATCAAAACGCCCAGACCCACCGAAGAAGGCGTCTGCTCGGAGGTTGCAAAATACGAGGTCAGGTCATCCCCGATCTCTCCGGTCACCAGGGCTGTCTGTCCCACATAGGGTTCCTTTAAGCCGAGGTCACGGATGACAGAGAGCGTTCCCCTGCCGACCGCCCCTCCGACGTCGAGCTTGCCCTTCGCATTCGCAGGCAGGATAACGTCCGGCACCGTCGCATAGCCCTTGACCTCGCCCTTGGCGTTTGCCGTCACGGTCAGACCGCGAACCGGACCATCGCCGCGAACCTGCAGGGTTAAAAGATCGTCGTCGCCCTTTAACATGCTGCCCATCATCACGCCGGCTGTCAGCAGACGTCCCAACGCCGCCGTTACTACCGGGCTGGTGTTGTGTGCCTGTCTCGCTGTCTCCACAAGCTCCTTTGTTGTCACTGCAAACGCGCGCACCTGTGCATTCGCCGCCGTCGCGCGTACCATATAATCTCCCATAGCTCCTCCATTCCTCAGGCTTACTTTACGGCAAGCCCCTGCCATTTCCACGCTGCGCTTTTCACCGCATAGCTTTTCTGCGCTGCGCAGATATTTTCATTTCTTATCCCAACTTCTTCCCGTGCTCGCGCGCGATCACATAGATCCGCTCGCTCGTCTCCGTTACGCTGCCATGCGTGTCTGCATCCAGTGCCTCGACAAAAATCATCCCGGACTGTTCCACGAGCCGTTTCATCGTCTCCAGCGTATAGCCGCGCTGCAGATGGGTCTCCGTAAATTTGCGGAACAGGTCTTTTTGCTGTTTCACAAAAATCGTCAGATCATATTCGTTGATCTGATCCTCCGCCGTATAATAATTTTCCCAGATAAAGCTGCAGTCCTCCCGGTTTTCCGCAATCGTGCTGTCACCAATGACTGTTTCGTATTTATAGACCGTATTAAAATCGAAGATAAAAAGCCCATTCGGGTCAAGATAGTTGTTTACCAGTTTAAAAGTTGTCAGTAAGTCGTCTTCTTCCAGTAGATAATTTAACGAGTCGCACAGACAGATCACCGCCCCGACCGATCCGGAAAGCTCAAACTCCCGCATATCCTGCAGCAAATACAAAATATTAAGGCCGGACACCGCACGCTTCTCCAATGCAATGTCCAGCATGCTGTCTGACAGATCAACACCGATCATGTCGTAGCCCTGCTTTGCCAAAAGCTCCGTCATGGAGCCCGTGCCACAGCCGAGATCCAGCAGGATTCCGTCCGTGATCTGATCCTGTTTCAGGCGTCCGACTACAAACTGACACCATTCTTCATAGGGCGTTTCATCCATGAACCGATCATAAACTAACGCAAAATCCTCATACATTTCCATTCGTTATCCACGCTCCTTCTGCCGCGCAGCGGCGTTTTTCTGCATCTGTCCGCGTGCGTTCCTGTGTCTGCATGCGAACGTATTTTCCGCTGCTGCCCGCGCGTTTTCGAACATGCCGCGCCCTATTTCACCAGCTCTACCAGCACTTCGACCAGCCGCTCCATCTCCGCCTGCGTGCCGACTGTAATCCGCAGATAGTTGTCGATTCTGGGCTTTTTGAAATATCGCACATAAATTCCGGCTGTTTTCAGGTTCTCGAATAACTCCTGCGCCGGGACGGTTTTGTGCGTTACAAAAATAAAGTTCGCCTTCGAATCCGGGAACGTAAAGCCAAGCTCTGTCAGCTTCTGCTTCGTCCATTCCCGCGTCGCCACGATTTTCCCCGTAATCTCCTGAAAATACGCACGGTCCTCTACGCATGCCTTTCCGCAGGCAATCGTCAGGCGGTTCATTGTATAGGAGTTGAAGGAAAATTTGACATCATTTAAATAGGAAATCAGCTTCTTTTGGCCGATTGCAAAGCCGATTCTCATACCCGCAAGTGCGCGCGATTTCGAAAACGTCTGCACGACGAGCAGATTTTCATACTTATCCACAAGAGGCAGGGCACTTACACCCCCGAAATCCACATAGGCCTCGTCTACAATCACAACGGAATCGGGATTTTTTGCCACGATCTCCTCGATCGTATCCAGATTCTCCATCAGACCGGTCGGTGCGTTGGGGTTCGGGAAAATGATGCCGCCGTTTTCGTTCAGGTAGTCCTCTTTTTTCAGGCGGAACCTTTCATCCAGCCCAGGCGTCCGATAGGGAATGCCGTACAAATCCGCCCAGACGTCGTAGAAGGAATAGGTGATGTCCGGGAACAGAATCGGTTTTTTGCTGTTAAAAAAGGTCAGAAATGCCAGCGCCAGCACATCGTCGGAGCCAACGCCCACAAACACCTGGTCTGCCGCAACCGGATGCTCCGAAACAGAAACCGCCGCTGCAATCGCTTCCCGCAGCTCAAGCGCCGCCGGATCGGGATACAGCCGCAGCTTATCCGCTTTAAACTCCTGCAGTGCTTTTGTCACACCCGGTGCAGGCGGATACGGGCATTCGTTGGTGTTTAACTTGATGATGTCATTCCGTTTGGGCTGCTCTCCCGGTGTGTAGGGGACAACCCTGCGTACATTTGCTTCCCAGTCTGCCATGACAGTTCCTCTCTTTCTGATGTAGTATCGCTACTCCATCTCCGCTTCTTTTAACGCTTCCTGCTCCTGCTGCGCCTTTGCAAGCTCTACAAACTCTTCCAGGCACACGTTATATTCATTCATAAACTTCGCCGCCTCTTCCCCAACGTATCGGAACTGCCAGGATTCATAGGAAATCCCGGTGATCGCCACCTTGTCCTGCGGGAAACGGAGAATAAAACCATACTCCGCAGCGTGCTCGTTTAACCAGATCGCCTCTTTGGTCGAAGCCTGCGATTTATCCAGACCCTGATGATTTTTTCCTACGATATCCACGGCGAGACCGGTGTGATGCTCGCTCGCACCGGTGAGGGCGATTTCTTCCTTCGTTTTGAAAAAAGCGTCCTTATAGCTCATGCCGCCCCTTACGAATTTTGCGATGGAGTTGTCCATCAGCTGATCCTGCTTTTGATAATCGCGGTAAGCGGAACAAACCATCAGGGGCAGCCCTTCCTTTTTGCCGTCCGCCAGCATCATCTCAAGGGCTTTCTGAATCAGCCTGTCCACATACTTCCCATTGTCCGTCTTGGCCAGATCTACCTCAAAATCCTGCCGCAGCGGATTTTTTTCATTGACCAGCACATAGTTCCAGTCCTCCAGATCTACAGAAAATGGAATTTACGGCAGTTACTGTTACTCGCCGTCCAGCAGCATGACGGTCACATAGCCTTCCCGGGTTTCTTCCAGCTCCTTTGTCAGATCCTCCACCTGACTCTGTGCGTTTAACAGCTCGCCGCTGATCTGCGCCAGTTCTCCTTTTACCTTTTCATAAGACACATAAAACGAACTGGTCAGCACTCCTGCAATGACTACAAAGCCGCCTGCCAGTCCAATGAACCATTTTTTATAATTATCGTTATTCAATTTATTCGCAGTCCTTTTATCGTTTTATCTTTTTTGTCAATTCAGTATATTAGTATATTCCCAATCCGAAATGGTTACAAGCCCTAATTTTATTCCCAGTTCACTCGTCCCTTACTGCCGCAGCTTCGAAAAAGGCTTGACACTCTCCCTCAACCTGACTATCATAAGCTGTGAACTGTAACCAAAATTTTATATCATTGCCAGGGGAGCGATTGCTGAGACTGAATATCCGCCCGGATTTCTGACCCTCATCACCTGAACCGGATAATACCGGCGTAGGGAGGCACATGTGACAGATTTTTATCTGTCCTGTTTTTCGTCCCCTCCTGTGCACACAAGGAGGTTTTTTTATGTCCAATTTTTTTGCAATCCCCATCACGGATGAATGGTTATACCGCACTGGTTGTCCTCATGCTGGCGCTTTTGCTGCTGGCCTGCTTTATCGGCAATTCTGTGAAGCAGCCTAAATTTTCCGCACGTCAGCTGGCATTTTCCGCAATGGCGATAGCTGCTGCCTTTGTCACTTCCGAAATCAAGCTGTTCCATCTGCCCTTCGGCGGCTCCATCACTTTATTTTCCATGCTGTTCTTAGTCCTGATCGGCTATTGGTACGGTCTGCGTGCCGGACTGATGACCGCCATCGCCTACGGCTTTTTACAGCTGGTCAGCGATCCGTATATCATCAGCATACCGCAGATGCTCGTTGATTACATCTTCGCATTCGGTGCGCTCGGCTTATCCGGCCTGTTTTCCAAATCGAAAAACGGTCTGGTGAAGGGCTATATCGTAGGTGTACTCGGTCGTTATTTCTTCGCATTTTTATCCGGTATGATCTTCTTCGGCGCTTACGCTGCAGACTACGGCATGTCCGCACCGGTCTATTCCCTGGTTTACAACGGCATCTATCTGTCCGTGGAAGCGGTGCTGACGCTGATCATCCTCTACCTGCCTCCGGTCAAAAAGGTCATGGGACAGTTAAAAACCATGGCGACACAGAGATAAAACGCACGCTCTGCGAGCATTTCAGATTTATAAAAAAAGAATCCGGCGCACAGTCCTATCGCTGTCTGACGCCGGATTCTTTTTTATCGTATGGAAAACTTCGTTTCCATGCGATAAGAAACACTCCGCGAGAATGCGCCAAGGCACATTCCTTTTCACAGTTCTGCAAAATTCAGAAAATCTCAATACTCCAGGTATTTTCATACCGCTTGCCTGCAGGCAGATGAACCAGGTTGGGCTGCTCGGAAAGGTCTTCGATCCTGCCCTTGCGGGAAGGAAGCGCAGACCAGGGCTCGATGCAGACATAGGGCGCATCGGTAAACGGCATATGCCAGATCCCCAGGAAATTCATCTGCGGATAGGATACGCGCACGCTTCTTGTTCCTTTTTCACTGCACAGGGTCACTGCCTTCGCCATATCAGTCAGCACGATCCCATCCTGATCGAACAGGTTGTGTGCAAGGGGCAGCTTACCGCCGTCAGATAAAATAAACTCGCTGTCCTCGCCATTTACGAAGCAGTCCTCAGAAAAGCCAACGCGGGTCGGATTCCCGGGAGCTTCAAACTGTAAGCAGTAATCCTCAAATGCAAGACCTTTTTCCAGCGGAACGGCAAAGCCCGGATGACCGCCGACGCCGAAATACATCACCTTTTTGTCGTTATTTTCTACCGCAAAAGTAACATTTAATTTGTTGCCGACAAGCTCATAGGTCAGCCAGTAAACAAACGCAAAGGGATACATTTCTCTCGTGTTCTCGCTGTCTGTCAGCTTCAGCACCAGTCTCTGTGCCGTATGCTCTTCCGCTTCCAGATCGGAAGAATTAACAAAGCCATGGATCGGCATTTCGTAGGTCTTGCCATCCAGCATATATTTACCCTCAGTCAGACGCGCGATATACGGAAACAGATTCAATGCGCGGTCTTTCCAGTAAGCCTCATCGCCCTGCCAGAGATATTCTGCCCCATCCTTTGTCTGAATCGACCACAGCTCGCCGCCGTGGGAGTTTACCTGAACCTTCAGGCTGTCATTTTCCAGTGTGTAAATCATACATTCCCCTTTCCGCAGCCGATGAAAAAATCCGCTGCATCCCCTGATTCCATTTTTCCGGAGCGCAGCATCCAATTTGCCCGCGCCCCGGATTTTTTCTAAAAACGCGATACCCGTGTCCCACAGCCCCGCGTTTTTTTACTGGAATGGATTCCAGAAACGGCTGCCATCTGCAAATGTAATCGTCAGAGCAACCGCCATAAATACTACCGCAAATCCAATCGTCAGATAGTCATTTCGTACCAGCTTCTTTCCCATGTACCAGGAACGTATTTTAATTTTACCGAAGCCCCTAAGCTCCATGGCATTGCTGACCACATCGATACGATCCATGCTGGAAAACAGCAGCGGGAAAATAATCGTGCTCATCCGCTTGATTCTCGTCCAGAGGGATGTCTTGCTGCTCATCTCGATGCCCCGCGCCTCCTGCGCATGCTTGATCTTGGTAAAATCAGACTGTACGTCCGGGATGTAACGCAGCGCGATGGCAATGGCATAGCCCACGTTGTAGCTGACACCCATGCGATTTAAGCTTGCCGCAAACTCGCTCGGGTTGGTCGTCACGATAAACATCAATACCACCGGCGTTACTGTCAGATACTTCAGCATAATATTAAACTGGTAAAACAGCTGTTCCTTTGTGATATTATGATTGCCAAACAGGTGTAAAAGCTCTGTTTTTGTGCCGTAGATCACAGTTCCCTGATTCGGGGAAAACAGCCACACCGCAAGCATGTTAATACACAAAAACAGCAAAATAAACTGAAATACCGTCCCGACCTGTTTCCATTCCGTATGGGAAACCTTAAAGATCACCAGACTGCAGACCAGCATGACCAGCAGCACTCTTGTGTCATAGGTCAGCATACCGGTCAGCGACCAGAGCAGGAAAAAGATCATTTTCGAAACGCCGGAAAGCCGATGGATCCAGGTATCTTTTTCACTGTACGTCAGAATTCTGCCCGCCATCCGCTCTCACCTGCCTTTCATAATAAATAAACCGCTCTGCAAAGCCGGACGCATCCCCGATGCCGCAGCGCACCGCCAGATCGTACAGCGACGTCTTTTTCAGATAAGCACGGTCTGCAACCGCTTCATTCGTCAGCACCTTTGCCGGCTTGTCGTCCGCAATCAGCTCGCCGTCCGCGATAACGATCGCACGGTCGGTATATTCCAGCATCAGATGCATATCATGTGTGATCATGATGATCGTAATGCCAAGGGTCTCATTTAAGTGCTTTAAAAATTCCATAATTTCCGTATAATGACGGTAATCCTGTCCTGCCGTCGGCTCATCCAGAATCAGGATCTCCGGATTCATGACGAGGATCGAAGCGATGGTCACACGCTTTTTCTGACCAAAGCTCAGAGCAGAAACCGGCCAGTTCCGGAAGGGATACAGACCGCAGATCTTTAACTTATCGTAAACCCGTTCCTTTACCTCTTCCTCCGGCACGCCACGGACCCGTAGTCCCAGCGCCACTTCATCAAAAATCATCGGCTTGGAAATCATCTGATTCGGGTTCTGCATGACAAGCCCGATGGCCTCGCCACGCTCCTTGATGGATTTATCCGCAATATCACTGCCATTTAACAGGATCTTACCGTGATCCGGATGGATAAAGCCGCAGATCAGATTTGACAGCGTACTCTTTCCCGCACCGTTTTTGCCGACAATTGCGAGCATTTCCCCTTTGTTAATACGGAAATGAATATCCGACAGGATCGGTTTGCCTGTAATATAGGAAAAGTCCAGATCCAACACTTCGAGGGCCGGCTTTTCCTCTCCTTGAATCTCCGGCAGGGAAACCTTCTCGAACCAGGCCCTTACCTTTTCCTGATAAGGCTCCAGATTCATCGTCTCGATATGCTGAGGATGATCCTTTGCCGCGACCTGACATCCCGCATGTTTGAGTGCCGTCACATACAGCGGCTCACGGATGCCCTCCTGAATCAGAATATCGGAGGCAAGCAGCTCGTCCGGCGTCATATCCGCTACAACCCTTCCGTCCCCGATCACCACAATTCTGTCTACATCCCGGTAAAGGGCATCCTCTAACCGGTGTTCGATAATGATAACCGTCTTGTCGCGCTCCCGGCAGATCCGGTCGATCAGGTCGATAGCCCGCTTGCCGGTCGCCGGGTCAAGGTTTGCCAGCGGCTCATCAAACAGCAGGATATCCACATCATCTACCAGCACGCCCGCCATGGAAACTCTCTGCTTCTGTCCGCCGGAAAGCTCCGTCGGTGCATTGCCGAGAAGGGCTTTGATATCCACAACCTCTGCCACTTCATCTACTGCACGGAACATCTCTTCCTGCTCTACGCAGTCGTTTTCCAGTGCAAAAGCAACATCTTCTGCAACCGTCAGGCCGATAAACTGGCCGTCTGTATCCTGCAGCACCGTACCGACGAGTTTGGACTTTCCAAAAATACCGGTTTTCGCAGGATCTTTACCGCCCACAGTCAAAGTTCCGCTGCTTTCGCCAGGGTATGAAAAAGGAACCATCCCGTTGATGCAGTGCACCAGAGTCGATTTTCCCGACCCGGACGGTCCCACGATTAAAACCTTCTCTCCGGGATTGACCGTCAGGTCAATCTCCCGGAGTGTAGGCTCTGACTGTGATCGATATTTAAAAGTATAGTTTTTAAACTCGATGATCGGAGTCATGTATCAGTCCTCTTTGGAAAGGCTTCCGGACTTTGCGCCGACCTTGGAGTAGGCAACTAACAGCAGAGTTCCCAGAATGCCGATGATAATTACATTTGCAACAAAAGCGGTCACGCCCTGTGTGAATACCTTCTTTACAGGCTCTGCATAAATTACGATGTCCAAAACCGGAGCAACCAGAATCCATGCCAGTGCGTTTGCAACAACCTGTACGATATTGAACAGGCCGATTTCCTTGCCGCCGAAGCTGCCTTCTTTTACTTTATACTTCGCAGCAAACAGGCCAACGATGATGCCGAATACAGCGTCCGGGAATACCCAGCTCCACCATACGCTTCCGTAGAATACTGCATCACCCAGTGCATGACCGATCAGACCGATGGCGCCGCCAACAACGGGACCAAAAATAGCGGAGAAAAATGCAAGTACCGCTGCGCGGGTCTGCAGAGCTGTGTTCGGGATGAAACCAACCGGGATCTGCACGTTGGTTAAAACAACGAACAGTGCGGTTCCGATACCCATCGCTACGACATGCTTGATGCCAAACTTCTTATCCATGAGTAAATCCTCCTCATAAGTATTTATTTGTGGAAAACCACGTTCTTACTATAACGAATCACTCCGGATTTTTCAATCCCTTTTCTGTCTTTTCTCCCTCGTTTGCGTCTTCCAGTACAATTTCCGACGCAAGAGTGTCGATATCGGAATACCACACCCGAAATACCGCCTGCGCTGCATTCGCGTAAATATGGGGCAGTTTCGATTTCTCTTTTCCGGCGTCTTCCAGCACATTCAGGATTTCCCTCAGCACGTCCCTCGTCAGATACGAACCGCGCCAGTGAAACGTCAGGACTTTTCCTTTTTTTACCGCCTGCTGCGCGCGCTTTTTGACCTCCTCCATTTTCGTAAAGGAAAGCTTCTTTTCCTTATAATAAAAATGTCCATTGTCCGTGCACGCCGGCGCTGGCGCGATCAGCGGCTCATGGTCGCGGAACATCGCCTTATCGTCGAGGTTAAAATAATCGTAACGGCACTCGGCATCCTCCCGCGCCCCTCTGGTCAGACTATTGTCAAATGTCGCATCCAGATGATAATACTGCCCGCCGATGCGCACGATATTCCAGGTGTGGCGATATTTGATGCCTTTTTCTGGATTGTTGCCGCAAATCGCAATCATACACCATAGCCCGAGCGCGTCGCAGAGCACCTTGACCGCCTTTGCAATTCCCTCGCAGACGCCTACGCCCTGCCCCAGTGGTCCGATGATTTCGTGAGAATACGGCTTCTTTAGCTTGTCATACCGTACATTTTTGCATATAAAATCGTGCACATATTTTTCTTTTTCCCACTCCGAAAGTCCCTGCGCCTGCCGTGCAAGCTTTTCCACCCGCGATGTCAGCGCTATCTGATGCTCTTTGATTTTTCCTTTTTCAAACAGATATTCCGGCACGAAAATCAGGTTCGGGGAGTCGGGGTAATATTTCCATGAAAACCCGACCACCCAGAATATTTCCGGGTGATCCAGCCGCATCTGGAAAAAAATGTCATACAGCTCTTTTCCATCCACACGCGGCAGCTGAATCTGATCCGCCAGCTGCCGGACGCCCTGCAGCATGCCGTGATACACTGCCTGCTTCTGCCTGTCCATTTTCTGATAATAAAATTCTTCCATCTTACAGTGTAATCTCCTGTTCCAGCCCGAACGAATAGATCAGCTTTTCCTTCACGCATTTTCCGGTCAGCCGCACAAGTGCTTCCTCATAATAGTCCAGCTGAACCCGGTAGCGCAAAATCAGCTCCTTCGGGTCTTTTACCAGATCGGTCTTATAATCTGCCAGCACGATGCCGTCCTCTTCCTCCAGATAAACATCGATAATTCCCTGGATCAGCACGGTTTCATCCTCCGGAAAGTCTGTATTTAAACGGTTTGCCGAAAGCCCCAGCACAAAGGGCTGCTCCCGGTGCAGTCTGTTGCTTCGGGCAGCCTTTGCCATGCGCGCTGCAAGAGGCGTCTGTAAAAATGCCCGGATCTTGTATACATTGATCGCAGCAGCATATTCCTCCGACAGCCTTCGGTCTGCTTTGCATTCTTCGATGACCGTACGGATTTTCGCCGCCGTCCAGGTTTCCTGCCGTTCAAAGGGGAAAATCTCCAGCAGTCTGTGGTACGCACTTCCCCGTGTCGTCCCGCTCAGGGTTTCTTCCTGTTCCCTGACAAACTGCGGCAGATACGGCACGACCTCTTCCTCCGGGAACAGCGTAAGCCCTTCCGCAGCTTCCTCCTGCATGCCTTCTTTTTTCAGCTCGGAAACGGTTGTTTTGACAAAAAGTCCCGCCAAGTTTTCATGTGCATAGCGCTTCTGCAGGCGCTCGCACAGCGCAAGCTCTGCCGCCTCCGGCTCTTTTCCGGCTTCCTCAAAAAGCTTCTGCCTGCTGTTGTATCCCAAGGACGCACGCACAAGCTCTGCCTGCAGCAGTTCTTCCTGCGTACAGATCTGAAGCCGACGTCCGACGGACTGCCATGCCGGAAGCACCAGATCATAATAGGAAGACGCTTCCTGCAGCCGCAGTGCCGAATAGCCATACGCACCCTGCGTTGCATCCTCCTGGGGCAGCTTGTCTTCTTTACAGGTTCCGGTCAGAATCAGCTTTTCCTCCGCACGCGTCAGCGCAACATATAGAACTCTCAGTTCTTCTCCCATGCTGTCGGCATTTAATTTGCGCGCCAGCACATTTTTTTTCAACGTCGTATGTCGGATCCGTGCTGTCGGATCCACCCAGTCGATCGCCAGTCCCAAATCCATATCCATCAGCACCGGAGCTGCGCTGTCCTGCCGGTTAAAGCGTTTCGACAGTCCCGATACAAAGCATACCGGAAATTCCAACCCCTTGCTCTTGTGAATGCTCATGATCCGCACGACATCCGCGTTTTCGTCCGACGCGCCCGTTTCGCCGTAATCAATGTCATATTTTTCCAGCTGTTCCATGTACCGGATAAAATGAAACAAACCGGAATAACTCGTCTTTTCAAAGCTTTCTGCCCGCGTCAGCAGCATTTCCACGTTGATTCTGCGCTGCACACCTCCCGGCAGCGCGCTGACCGTATACAGATAGCCCGTTTCCTCCAAAAACTGCTCCATCAGCTTGTGAATCGGCAGATAGACCGCGTACTCGCGGTAGCGGTTTAAAAAGGAAAGAAAGCTGCAGCATTTTTCGCGAAGGGAGGCATCAGCACCATTGCTTCCGCTGCCATATCCTACGCTGCCTTCACCACTTTCTCCTTCTCCCGCCGCCAGCTTCACACAATCGTACAGGCAGCGTTTTCCCGTCTCATCCAGTGCGCGCAGCGTCGCCAGCTGCGCATCGCTGAATCCAAACAGCACCGATTTTAGTACGCCGAACAGTGGGATTTCCTGCAGCGGATTGTTCAGCACACGCAGGAAATTCAAAACCGTCTGCACCTCCGTCGCCGCAAAATACCCAGTCTTGGACGTCACAAAGACCGGAATGGCGTTTTCTTCCAATATCTTTTTAAACGTCTCGTCCCAGCCGGATGTCGTCCGCAGCAAAATCACGATATCCTGATACCGCGCCGGGCGCAGCTGTCCGCTTTCGCTGTCCCGCACCGGGAGCTTTCCAACGATTTCGCGGATTTTTCCGGCGATCATTTTCGCTTCCAGCTCCTTCGGGTCTTCGCCCTTTTCGCCGGATATTGCAGCAATGCAAAGCTCCGGCTCGTAAGGGGAGCCGGCGATCGAGGCTTCGCAAGCCGTACTCACCGGCACAGCACTCCCCTGCTTTTCTTCTCCGCCGAGCGCTACGTCCTTTTCCCGCGCGTCCGCTGCTTCGCCATCTGCCTCCGGGAACTGCGCCGCCGGGTACAGCGCCGCATCCGCGTCGTATTCC
>ENA-ORLW01002730-ORLW01002730.1-human-gut-metagenome-genome-assembly--contig:-NODE-2730-length-15050-cov-64.847459_pt1 | contig 15050 bp, 17 predicted proteins | sample MGYA00243017_ERZ508829 | MGnify/ENA primary metagenome ERZ508829 (study PRJEB26277, sample SAMN04329776) | human gut metagenome | biome: human-associated habitat | host: Homo sapiens | place: USA...
TTTTGAGCGCCCGCAGGTACAGAAGCTCATTGAGCTGGTGCGGGCCAATCAAATCGACTGCATCATTGTCAAGGATTATTGTGCGATAATAGGACTAAATCAGAAAGACCTTGAAAACCAAGGCATTCTGGCTTAGTCCCTTCTTTTTTTGACCGAAAACAAAGGACTTTCACAATAATCAAGCAAGCCGGAGGGTGCTGCTGCACACTTCCGGCAGAAGGAGGATATAGTGGGTGCTATCAAAGTCTTCTTGAAGGAGGTTCTGCTTCCAATCGCGCTTGCGTTCTGCCTCGCGTCATTTCTCAAGCCGATCTATATGCCTGACGGCGTATGCGACTACTTCCTTATGTGGATCTGCGTTGGATTACCGTTCGGCATCCGGAGGATGTGCCTCTGGCTCGTTCCCAGCGGCTACGGTATCTCCGGCTCAGTCGGCATCTTCGCATTGAACTTAATCATAGGCGGTCTTATCGGAGGACTTGCCTTCTTCATCGGGCTGCTGCTCGGTGTCATTCATACCATCCGAGAAATCATCTGAACTACATCGTAAACGAAGAGGGTTTGTTTCTTCTCCAATTTGGAGTAAGAAGCAAACCCTCTTTTTTTGTTGCCCAAAAGCCGGAATATTTGCTGGCGATGCGGCGAAGGAAAGGAGTTTTTAAGCATGAAACGCATGACAGCCGGTGATCTGCAAGCACTGGAATTGCTGATGCAGACCACACCCGGCTTTGAGCATTTTGACAGCGGCGCGGATGGCATTCTCCCTGAGTGCCGAAGCTGCCGCTTTCATCGCCCCTTCTGGAAATATCAGTCCTGCGTGTTTGCAGAGTGTCCCTACTGCTGCAATCCCGTTTCTACCCTCAAAAATCAAAGTGGCACATCTGCTGCCGGAAAGGAAGTCAATCATGGATAACAAAATCGAAGTCTTCAAGAATGAACAGTTTGGAGAAATCCGAACAGCCCTGATCGAAAACGAGCCGTGGTTTGTGGCGGTAGACGTGTGCAGGGCTTTGGAGATCGGCAATTCGTCACAAGCCATTTCACGGCTGGATGCAGACGAGAAGATGATTACCCTCATTTCAAATGAGGGTAATAAACGAGGCAATCCCAACATGACGGTGGTGAACGAACCTGGACTTTACACGCTTATTCTGAGCAGCCGTAAGCCCGAAGCCAAAGCCTTCAAACGCTGGATCACACATGATGTCATCCCCATGATCCGCAAGACCGGCGGCTACATGACGGACTCCCTTCTGGAACGTATTCAGAAGGAACCGGCGGTCATTGTGGAGTTTGCTCAGGCGTTGATTCTGGAAAAGAATCGTGTGAAGGCTCTTGAGTGTGAGCTGAACACGGCGAAGCCCAAAGCCGATTACTACGACGCCCTCATCAATCCGGATGACTGCACCAATATCCGAACGACGGCGAAGGAACTGAAAATCCCGGAGCGCAAGTTCGTCCAGTTCCTTCTCAGAGAGAAGTACCTGTTCCGATCTCCCTCCGGTCAGCTTCTTCCCTACAACAAGGACAGCAATGCCGGACTGTTCATCGTCCGCGATTTTGTGACATACTGCTACACCGGTTCTCAGACCTACTTCACGCCGAAGGGTAAGGAGGTCATCCGAATGAAGTTCCAGAAAAAGTGCGGCGAAGAGCTGCTTCCCAAGATGGCAAGGTGATTTTCGTGGCAGTCTATCGCGTAAACAAGAATCGTGGCTATACCGTCATGGCGAATTTCCACCTTCGAGACAAGAGCCTGTCACTCAAGGCGGTTGGTCTTCTCTCAAAGATGCTCTCGTTCAATGATGGCTGGAAGTTCTCAACCAAGGGGCTTTCTACAATCTGCAAGGAAGGTCCGGATGCCATTCTCTCCGCGCTCCGTGAGCTTGAAAAGCACGGCTACCTCGTCAGGCACCGGCAGAGAGACGGTAAAGGCAGGATGAGCAGCACAATCTTTGAAATATACGAAGAGCCGCAGGAGTCCACGCCAGAACGGGAAATGCCACACACGGAAAATCCATGTGTGGAGAAGCCAGATGTGGATAATCCACGCGGGGATAAGTCCGCACAAATAAATACTGATCAAGTAATTACCCAAGAAAGAAATACTCTCTCAAAGAACTATCAATCCATCAATCTTGAAGGGATGGACAGGATGGATGAGCGAAACAGGTATGAAGAGATTATCAAAGAGAATCTTGACTACAACATTCTCTGTCAGGATCCGAAGTTCGATAAAGACCGCTTCCGGGAGATCATGGACATCATGCTGGATGCCGTCTGCTCTACCGCTCTGACCATCCGTATCAATGGCGAGGATATGCCGCAGCAAGTGGTTAAGTCCCGCTTTCTCAAGCTGAATAGCAGCCACATAGAGTACGTTCTGGAAGCAATGAACAAGAACCCGTCAGACATCCGTAATATCCGGGCGTACCTGTTGACCGCTCTGTATAACGCCTCTCTGACGATAGACAATTACTACTCCGCGCTCGTCAATCATGATTTCTACGGGCAGGACAGATCGGCAGGGTCAAAGAAGCCGAAGACCTACGATTATAGCCTTTGTGAAGACACTCTTTAATGAATACCATCGTGAGCAATGCTCGGAAAGGAGGACAGTGTAAATGAAAATCATCTATCGCCGGATTGTGCCGCCTTAGCTTCGGCAGCAGTCCCCATAATCATTCCAACGAAAGGAGGTAAACGTCGCAATGCAGGATGAAGTCAACACCAAAGTTGTTGCAATTATGATCAAGGGCGGCAAAATCTCAGCCGAGGTGCTGAAAAAGGCACTGGACAAGTTCGTGCAGGAGATTGAGAAGGCGCAGAAGCAGATGCAGCAACCAAAAACCTATCGCGGCAAGCAGTCCATCAAGCATCTGATGAGCCAAAACGCCGCCATCTCCAACATCGAAGTGACGGACGGCAACATCAAGTCCTTTGAGCGGACTGCCAGCAAATACGGTCTGGACTTTGCGCTCAAGAAGGACATTTCCGTAGAACCGCCCAGCTATCTTGTCTTCTTCAAGGGGCGGGATGTTGATGTGATGACCGCCGCCTTCAAGGAGTTCTCCGCCAAGACGGTCAAGCAGAAGGAACAGCCGTCCATCCGGCACAAGCTGGATCAGGAGAAAGCCCAGAGCAAGGCGCAGCACAAGGAGAAGGTCAAGGTCAAAACCAAGGATCGGGGTGTGGAGCTGTGAACAAACCCGATGTGAAGAAGCTCATTCTTCTGAACCTCCCGTATGTCTTCGCCTTCTACTTTGCGGATAAGATTGCCGCCGTGTTCCGACTTGCACCCGGCACGGAGTTCATCGACAAGCTGACAAACGGCTTTGCCGTGTTCGGCACTGCCTTCGCAAATCCGCTGCCCAGCTTTCATCCTGTTGATCTGCTCATCGGTCTGATTGCCGGTGCGTTGCTCAAGCTGGCGGTCTACGTCAAAGGCAAGAACCGCAAGAAGTTCCGGCAGGGCGAAGAATACGGATCTGCACGATGGGGAACCGCCGAGGACATCAAGCCGTACACGGATCCGGAGTTCTCGAACAACGTCATCCTAACGCAGACGGAGTTCCTGACCATGAACAGCCGCCCGAAGCAGCCGAAATACGCCCGCAACAAAAATATCCTTGTCATCGGCGGTTCCGGCTCAGGTAAGACGCGCTTTTTCGTGAAGCCAAACCTGATGCAGATGCACAGCAGCTATGTTGTGACTGACCCGAAGGGGACGGTGCTGGTGGAGTGCGGTAAAATGCTTGAAAAGGGCGGCTATGTCATCAAGTCGCTGAACACCATCAATTTCAAAAAATCCATGCACTACAACCCATTCGCGTACATCCGCAGCGAGAAGGACATCCTCAAGCTGGTCAATACGATCATCGTCAACACGAAGGGAGATGGCGATAAGTCCGGCGAAGATTTTTGGGTGAAGGCGGAGAAGCTGTACTATACAGCCCTCATCGGTTACATCTGGTACGAGGCACCTGATCACGAGAAAAACTTTACTACCCTGCTCGAAATGATCAATGCCTCGGAAGCCAGAGAGGACGATGAAACCTTCAAGAATCCCGTGGACAAGATGTTCGACGAGCTGGAAGCCCGTGACCCGGATCACTTCGCGGTCAAGCAATACCGCAAATACAAATTGGCGGCGGGAAAAACAGCCAAGTCGATCTTAATTTCCTGCGGTGCAAGGCTTGCGCCCTTCGACATCGCAGAGCTGCGGGAGCTGATGAGCTACGATGAGATGGAGCTGGACACCATCGGAGACCGAAAGACGGCGCTGTTCGTCATCATTTCCGACACCGATGACACCTTCAACTTCATTGTGGCAATCATGTATTCCCAGCTCTTCAACCTTCTCTGCGACAAGGCAGATGACGTTTACAACGGACGGCTTCCCGTCCATGTGCGCTGTCTGCTGGATGAGTTTGCGAACATCGGTCAAATCCCGAAGTTTGATAAGCTCATCGCAACCATCCGAAGCCGGGAAATTTCGGCGTCAATCATCTTGCAGTCCCAGTCTCAGCTCAAGACCATCTACAAGGATGCGGCTGACACCATCACGGGCAACTGTGACTGCACCCTTTTCCTCGGCGGCAAGGAGAAATCCACGCTCAAGGAAATCAGCGAGGTGCTGGGCAAGGAGACAATCGACCTTTACAACACCTCAGAAACCCGTTCCAACAACAACTCCTATGGCTTGAATTATCAGAAAACCGGCAAGGAACTGATGTCTCAGGATGAGATCGCCGTCATGGACGGAGCCAAGTGTATTTTGCAGCTTCGAGGCGTGAGACCTTTTCTCAGTAACAAATACGACATTACGAAGCATCCAAAGTACCGGCAGCTCTCCGACTATGACAAGCGGAACGCCTTTGACATCGAGAAATACCGGCAGCACAAGCTGGTGGTCAAGCCCGATGACACATTCGACCTCTATGATATGGGCGAGGTCGATGCAGATTAAAGCCCCGTCGCTGCACTGCGCAGTGGGTAAAGCCTGATGGCTCATCCCAAAGCAGAACAGCGACGGGGCATTCTTTTTTTATACCCATTTTCAAAAATACACAACCAATCTTTTTCAAATCAAGGAGGAAAATCTATGGCTTTCATCAATCAGGCTGTCACGGTTCTTCAGACGCTCGTTATCGCCCTCGGCGCAGGTCTCGCAGTGTGGGGTGTTGTCAACCTCATGGAAGGCTACGGCAACGACAACCCCGGCGCCAAGTCTCAGGGCATCAAGCAGCTCATGGCTGGCGGCGGTGTGGTGCTGATCGGCACGACCCTCATCCCCCTGCTCTCCGGTTTGTTCGGCTAATCCACGGCAAGCCCAGCTTAACCGAAGGGTGGTGAAATATTGGGCAGCATTTTAGAAAAGATCGAACAAGCTCTCAAGGATATGCTGATCGGATGGATCGAGAGCAACCTGACCAATATGTTCACCGATGTCAACGAGAAGGTAGGAACGATTGCCGCCGAAGTTGGGCAAACACCGTCCGGCTGGAACGGCGGCGTGTACCAGATGATCCGGGGACTATCCGAAAACGTGATAGTCCCCATCGCTGGTATCATCATCACCTTCGTTTTGTGCTACGAGCTGATTTCCATGATCACCGAGAAAAACAACCTTCACGACATGGACACTTGGATGTTCTTCAAGTGGTTTTTCAAGGCGGCTGTGGCGATCTACCTCGTGACGCATACGTTTGACATCGTGATGGCAGTATTCGACATCGGGCAGAACGTGGTTTCCGGTGCAGCCGGAGTCATCCACGGCAACACCAGCATTGATATTGATTCGACGATTGCGCAGATGCGTACCGGCATGGAGAACATGGGCGTCGGAGAACTGCTCGGACTGTCGATAGAAACTCTTCTGATCAGCTTGTGCCTCAAAATCATGGCGATCCTCATTACGGTCATTCTCTACGGGCGCATGATTGAGATTTACTGCACCGTGAGCATTGCGCCTATTCCCATCGCAACCATGAGCAACCGCGAATGGGGCAGCATCGGCACGAACTATCTGAAAGGCTTGTTCGCTCTGGCATTTCAGGGCTTTCTCATCATGGTCTGCGTCGGCATCTATGCGGTGCTGATCAACGGCATGATCATCGCAGACAACATTCATTCAGCTCTGTTCTCTGTGGCAGCGTACACGGTTATTCTGTGCTTCTCGCTGTTCAAGACCGGAAGCCTCGCAAAATCCATTTTCCATGCGCACTAAGGAGGTCGGCAGCATGAAGAAGTACAGCATCATCTACGCCGATCCCCCTTGGGCGTATCGGACTTACTCCAAGAAGGGACAGGGACGGTCGGCGGAAAGCCACTACCCGACAATGTGCATTGAGGACATCAAGGCGCTTCCGGTCGGTGAGCTTGCCGCGAAGGACTGCGCCCTGTTCCTTTGGATCACATTCCCGTGCCTCTGTGAAGCACTCGAAGTGCTGACGGCATGGGGCTTTTCTTATAAGACTGTGGCTTTTGTATGGGTGAAGCAAAACCGCAGGAACGATGATCTCTTCACCGGCATGGGGTATTGGACAAGGGCAAACGCCGAAATCTGCATCCTTGCTACGAAGGGACATCCGAAGCGTGTTGACGCCGGTGTGCGTCAGGTCATCCTCAGCCATATCGAAGAGCATTCCAAAAAACCGGATGAAGCGCGGGAGCGCATTGTCCGGCTCATGGGAGACCTTCCCCGCGTAGAGCTTTTTGCCCGTCAGTCTCCCGAAGGCTGGGATGTTTGGGGCAACGAGGTCGAATGCACAGCGCATCTTCCGACGGAGGAAACACCATGCTGCGGCTAAGACCCATTTCTCTTCGTGACGCCAACGAGTACGTCCGGCAGCATCACCGGCATCACAAGCCTGTTGCCGGTCACAAGTTTTCCATCGGCTGTGAAGCAGACGGTGAGCTGGTCGGCGTAATCATCGCCGGGCGTCCCGTCAGCCGGTATCTGGATGACGGCTTCACATTGGAGGTTACAAGGCTATGCACCAACGGGGCGAAGAACGCTTGCAGCTTTCTCTACGGTGCGGCGGCAAGAGCTGCTGCGGCTATGGGCTATAAGCGCATCATCACCTACACACTGGAAAGCGAAAACGGTGCAAGCCTTCGGGCTTCCGGCTGGATTTGTCAAGGCAAAGCGGGTGGGCTTCGCTGGACGGGCAAGCGTCAACCGAAGGAGGATCAATATCCCGCACAAATGAAGCTGCGCTATGAAAAGCAGCTTAGAAAGGAGGAAACAGTCAATGGCATTTGTTCCGGTCCCGAAGGATCTTAACCGCGTCAAAACGAAGGTCATGTTCAACCTGACCAAGCGGCAGCTTATTTGCTTTTCCATCGCTGCGGCGGTCGGCGTCCCGATCTTCTTTCTGGCGAAGGCGCATCTCGACTTGTCCACGGCGGCAATGCTGATGGTGGTTATCATGCTCCCGTTCATCTTCTTTGCGCTTTACGAGAAGGACGGACAGCCCGCCGAAAAATATCTGTACCACATCGTACAGTCCATGTTCATCCGGGACAAGGTGCGTCCCTATCGCACAAACAATCTCTACGCTGAAATTCAGCAGAAAATCAAAGAACAGGAGGAATTGCAGCTTGAACAACAGCACAGCAAAGGCAAAGCCTAAGATGACCGTAAAGAACGGCGTCGTTTACGGCGATGCCCTTTCCGCTCAGGAAAAGAAGCGGATCGTCATGCAGAAGAAAAAGGACAGGAAGGCAAAGAAAGTCCGCAAGTCCGCCCAGCAGACCATTCCCTATGTGGAGATGTGCCGCGACGGTATCTGCAAGGTGAACAGCCGCCTCTACACGAAGTCCATCGCCTTTGAGGACATCAACTACCAGCTTGCGCAGAACGAGGACAAAACTGCCATCTTTGAGAACTGGTGCGACTTTCTGAACTACTTTGATAGTTCGATTTTCGTCCAGCTCTCCTTCATCAATCAGAAGGCAAGCCTCAATGAGTTCCGCAAGCGCATCAACATTCCGGCACAGGAGGACGCCTTCAACGACATCCGCTCCGAGTATTCCGGTATGCTGCAAAACCAGCTCACCAAGGGCAACAACGGACTGATCAAGAAGAAGTACATCACCTTCGGCATTGAGGCGGACTCCCTCCGCACGGCAAAGCCGAAGCTCGAACGCATTGAAACCGACATTCTCAACAACTTCAAAACCCTCGGTGTGAAAACCGAGCCGCTGTCCGGCTACGAGCGGCTGAAAGTGCTTCATGATGTGTTCAACATGGACACCAATGAGCCGTTCCGCTTTTCCTTCGATATGGTTGCCCGGACGGGGCTTTCCAGCAAGGACTTCATCGCTCCCACTTCCTTTGACTTCCGTGAAGGCAAGTGCTTCAAGATGGGCAAAACCATCGGTGCGGTGAGCTTCCTGCAAATCCTCGCGCCGGAACTCAATGACCGTATGCTTGCCGACTTCCTTGAGATGGACAGCAACATTACGGTCAATTTTCATATCCGGACGATTGACCAGGCGAAGGCAATCAAGAGCATCAAGATGAAGATCACCGACCTCGACAAGATGAAGATTGAAGAGCAGAAAAAGGCAGTCCGCTCCGGCTACGATATGGACATCATCCCGTCCGACCTCGCCACCTTCGGCGGTGAGGCAAAGCGTCTGTTGCAGGATCTCCAGACCCGCAATGAGAGACTGTTCCTCGTGACCATTCTCATTATGAACACGGCAACCAATCGCCAGAAGCTCGAAAACGCGGTGTTCCAGACCGCCGCCATTGCCCAAAAGTATAACTGTGCGCTCAAGCGTCTTGACTTCCAGCAGGAAGAAGGGCTGATGTCCTCTCTGCCTATCGGCATCAATCAGGTGGAGATCGAGCGCGGGCTGACCACTTCCAGCACAGCGGTTTTCGTGCCGTTCACCACGCAGGAGCTTTTTCAGGGCGGCGAAGCTCTGTACTACGGGCTGAACGCGCTGTCCAACAACATGATCATGGTTGACCGCAAGCAGCTCAAAAACCCCAACGGGCTGATCTTGGGTACGCCCGGTTCCGGTAAGTCCTTCTCCGCCAAGCGTGAAATGACGAACGCCTTCCTCATCACGGAGGATGACATCATCGTCTGCGACCCCGAAGCCGAGTATTTTCCCCTTGTGCAGAAGCTCGGTGGTCAGGTCATTCGCATCTCACCGGTCAGCACGGATTACATCAATCCGTTGGACATCAACACGAACTACTCCGAAGAGGAAAACCCGCTGACGCTGAAATCCGACTTTATCCTCTCCATGTGTGAGCTGATTGTCGGCGGCAAGGACGGCTTGCAGCCGGTTGAGAAGACCATCATTGACCGCAGCGTCCGCATGGTCTATCAGGAGTTTCTTGCAGACCCCAAGCCGGAGAAAATGCCGATCCTCGAAGACCTCTACAACATTCTGAGAAATCAGAAGGAGCCGGAGGCACAGCGCATTGCAACTGCCCTTGAAATCTATGTTCACGGCTCTCTGAACGTCTTCAATCACAGAACGAATGTGGATGTCAACAACCGCTTTGTCTGCTATGACATCCGCGAACTCGGCAAGCAGCTCAAAAAGCTCGGTATGCTGATTGTGCAGGATCAGGTGTGGAACAGAGTTACCATCAACCGCGCCCAGCACAAGGCAACGCGCTACTACATGGACGAGTTCCACCTTTTGCTGAAAGAGGAACAGACCGCCGCGTACAGCGTGGAAATCTGGAAGCGTTTCAGAAAATGGGGCGGCATCCCGACCGGAATCACGCAGAACGTCAAGGATCTGCTTGCGTCCCGCGAGGTAGAGAATATCTTTGAAAACTCGGATTTTGTCTACCTTCTGAATCAGGCATCCGGCGACCGGCAAATTCTCTCGAAGGCGCTGAACATCTCGCCCAGCCAGCAGAACTACATCACCAATTCCAATGCCGGTGAGGGGCTGATCTTCTACGGCTCGACCATCGTTCCCTTCAAGGACGATTTCCCGAAGGACACCCAGCTTTACCGCATCATGACCACCCGCTTAGAAGAAACCGTACAGAACTAAGGAGGATTTTTGAATATGAACAACAAGATGATTACCATTCCCTATGCGGACGCTATCGAATACGGAGAGAACACCTCCGCGCTGTTTAAGGCTCTGTGGGAGCTGACCGATCTGATCCAACTGGAAAGCGACCTCAAGAAGCATCACCGCGCCTACCTCCATGTGAGGGAGGACATCGACGAAAAGGTCAAGGAGGCACGTCAGATTATGACCAAGGTATCTGTGGATATGATCGGTTTCTACTTCAAGGTTGATGTTCCCAAGTGCAGCAACAGCGATGAGAATACCCCTTTCGCTGACGCGGCGGATGATGAAGCCGTATCTATCCCCAAGGACAAGTATGAGCTGATGATCGACGATCTGCTCACGATGTCCGAAATCATTCAGTGCGTCGCAGATATGCGCACGCAGGATGCGAAGGCAATCCGCGAGTTCGGCAAGTTCGTCCCTGCTTTCGCTGCCTTTGAGAAGAACCGCCTGAGCCTCTATCGTGAGGCGGCTAAGGAAGCCGAGGAAATCTTCAACCGTTGGGCGGACGAGATTGACGATCTCGACGAGGACTACGAGCCGGACGAGTATTACTCCGACTGATATGCGCTCAAATCCGAAGAAAGGAGCTGGTTTTTATAGAGCTTGACATCATTCATACCGGCGATTGTCTCAAAATCCTGAAAACCCTGCCCGATGGCAGCGTTCATTGCTGTGTGACGTCCCCTCCGTATTACGCGCTCCGTGATTACGGCGTGGAGGCTCAGATCGGCAGAGAGACAACGCCGAAGGAATATATCTCGCGCCTGACGGAAGTGTTTACCGCAGTCAGGCGCGTTTTGCGTCCGGATGGAACGCTCTGGCTGAACATCTCGGACACTTACGCTGGGAAAGGCAATCAGGGCGATTTCGTTGACCCGAAGAACCCCAACGGCAGAAACGGTCAGGCTGTGGCTCTCAACAACAAGGTTGAGGGCTGCAAGTCGAAAGACATGATCGGTATTCCGTGGATGCTGGCTTTTGCCCTCCGCGATACCGGCTGGTATCTGCGCAACGACATCATCTGGATGAAGGATAACCCCATGCCGGAGAGCGTCAAAGACCGCTGCGCCCGCTGCTACGAGCATATTTTCCTGTTCTCCAAGTCCAAGAAGTATTTCTTCGACTACAAGGCAATCTCCGAGCCGATTGCCCCTGCAACGTCAGAACGCCTCAAGCGCGGCATGAAGGGCGGTAACAAATACGGAAAGCCCGTTCCCGGTCAGCCTCAGCCGCAGTCCATCAACCGCCCGCGTGAACACGGGGCAATCAAGGACGCCGACATCAATCCGCTCCGCAACAAGCGCGATGTCTGGAAGATCAACACCGTCCCCTTTAAGGGCGGTCACTATGCCGCCTACCCTCCAAAGCTGGTTGAAACCTGTCTTCTCGCCGGTTGTCCAGAAGGCGGCATTGTGCTTGACCCGTTCATGGGAAGCGGCACAACCGGCATGGTTGCCTCACAGATGGGGCGTCATTTCGTGGGCATAGAGCTGAACCCTGAATACACCGAGCTTGCCTACAAGCGGATTGGAGGTGAAATCTGATGTCCAAGGAACCGGAACTCAAAGCCCGCGACAAGGTTGTTCTGCGGATGAAGCGGGAAGGCGCGGTTGAGGAAAACCTGACGGCTGGCACCGAGCAGCGTGTGTCAAAACGTCCGGAAGATGCGGAGCTGGTGAAGCCCGGTGAGACAGTCGAGCCTTCCGAAGCTCTTTCCCCAAAGGAACAGAAAAAGGTGCAGATGCGCCGTCAGCAGCGTCAGTTTCAGGTGGAACACGCTGAGGATAATAACACTCAGCCGCCCTCCGAAACGTCCGTCACAGAAGAGAAAAGGACAGAAAATCCACCCCAGAATGTACCTGAACCGCTGCCTTCGGAAACGCCGTTCAAGCCTCCTGCTTTGGAGCAGCACGGCGTTTCTTCGCACACCGGCACGGTGATTGCCGAAACGGTTGTTACGCACAAGCTGCGCAAGACCTCAGCAGTGGAGGCAGTGGATGCGGATGCCGTTCTCTCTCAAGCGGCAGAGACTGCCTCTGCGAAGCCGGTCTCGGACGATGCCGTTCCGCCCACGAAGCGGATGCAGAAGCTCGAAAGAAAATCCGAGAAGGCGCATGATCGGCTGGATGCCGCCCGTGAAAAGCTGCCCACGCACAAGGTTCTCAAGAAAGAGCGTGTCTTTGATGAGGAAACCGGCAAGGGCAAAACCCGCCTTCATTTTGAGGATGAGCTGAAAAAGCCCAAGAGCAAAGGCAAGCTGCAATTTGAGGCAGATAAAACCGTCCGCAAGGTCGGTGACACCCTCGTCTCCGGCATTCACGGCAAAATTCATGAGGTCGAACAGGAAAACTCGGCGGTTGAGGCGGCGCACAAAACGGAGATTGCCGCTGAGACTGCCGCAAGGCATTTCAGTCATCACAGAGAAAAAAGCGTCAACAAGCCCTATGAGAAGGTTTCCAAGCTGGAACACAAGGCGGATGTAGCTGACGCCAAGCTCCAATATGAGAGAAATCAGCAGGAGCATCCTGAGATGAAGAAGCAGAACATGAACAAGCACTACCAGAAGCAGAACATCAAGAAGGAATATGCTGCCGCTCGAAATGCCGGTTCTCAGACTGCCGGGACTGCCACAAAGAATACCGGCAAGAAGCTCGGTGAAAAGGTGTCCGACAAGATCAAGGAGTTTTTTGAGAAAAACAAGAAGGTCTTCATCTGGATCGGCGTCGGAATTGCCCTTCTCGTTTTGCTCGGTGCCGGAATCAGCTCGTGTTCGATGCTTACTTCTACCGGCTCGACGGTAATCGCCTCCTCTTATCTTAGTGAGGATGACGCGATGCTTGGCGCGGAGGCGCAGTATTGCCGGATGGAGCAAGAGCTGCAAAGCTATCTGGATAACTATGAAGGCACTCATGACTATGACGAATATCACTTCGATCTGGATGATATTGAGCATGACCCCTATGTGCTGATCTCCATTCTCTCAGCTCTCCATGAGGGCGAGTTCACACTGGACGAGGTGCAGGGTACGCTTCAAATGCTGTTTGAAAAGCAGTACATCCTCACCGAAGAGGTCATCGTCGAAACCAGATACCGCACGGAGACCGACACATGGACGGATGCAGACGGCAACACGCACACGGAAACCTATCGCGTCCCGTATGACTACTACATCTGCAACGTGAAGCTCGAAAACTTCAATCTCTCCCACGTCCCGGTCTACATCATGTCTCAGGAACAGCTTTCCATGTACGCAACGTATATGTCGGTGCTGGGCAACCGCGAGGATCTGTTCGGTGACTCTCCCTATGTGGACAAGTACATCACCAATCCTCCCGCCGACTACGATGTCAACCCGGAATACCTGAACGACGAGAAGTTTGCAACGCTGATTACCGAGGCGGAAAAGTATCTCGGCTATCCGTATGTGTGGGGCGGCTCCAATCCCGACACATCCTTTGACTGCTCCGGCTTTGTCAGCTACGTTCTCACGAACAGCGGTCTTGTGAATACCGGTCGGTTGGGCGCACAGGGGCTTTACAACGTCTGTACGCCGGTTTCAAAGGCGAATGCACAGCCCGGTGATCTCATCTTTTTCGTCGGAACGTATGACACCCCCGGCGTGTCCCATGTCGGCATTTACGTCGGTGATGGGGTCATGATCCACTGCGGCGATCCCATTCAGTACACATCCATCAACTCTTCCTACTGGCAGCAGCATTTCTACGCCTTCGGAAGACCCGCCTATTAAAAGAAAGGAGTTTTGCATGAATCCCAAGTATCAGAAAGTCCTCTCCGACATTGAGAAGGCTGAAAAGAAGAAGTCCGAAATCGAAGGTCAGCTCAAGGAGCTGTACGACAAGAAGACAGAGCTGGAAAACCTTGAAATCATCAATACCGTGCGCTCTATGGTGATGGACAAGGATCAGATCATGGCGTTCCTGTCTTCCATGAAGGGCGGCACCAAGCCCGCTGAAAATACGGAGGTAATCGACAATGCGTAAGAAGTTTCGTTTTCTGACCGTCCTTGCGGTCTGCGTCATGGTGCTGTCCTGCTTCTCGGTGACGGCGTTTGCCTATGCCGATGACACCGAACAGAACCTTCCCGTCACGGAGGCAACTCAGCCCGAACAGCAGCCCGCAGTCACTCCCACGCCGGAAAAGCCGAAGGGTGAGCCGATTGACGATGAGGGCAACGCCTACACCCGCGACTTGCTCTATGACAAGGCAACCAACAAGCAGTTCATCACTGTCCAGACGAAGAACGGCAACACCTTCTTCATTGTCATCGACTACGATGCACCCATCAATGAGGACGAGGAACAGTACCAGACGTACTTCCTCAACATGGTCGATGAAACCGATCTGCTTGCGCTGCTGGATGAAGACACTGCGGCGGCTCTGACCACCTGTAATTGCAAAGAGAAATGCGCTGCCGGTCAGGTCAACACCGACTGCCCAGTCTGCAAGACCAACATGAGCGAATGCACCGGCACAGCCCCCGTTACACCTGAGCCGGACAAAGATGCGGAAACCGATGTCCCCGCCCCAAAGCCCGAAAAGAAGTCCAACGTCGGCATGATCCTCGTCATCTTTGCCCTTGCCGGTGCTGCGGGTGCAGCCTATTACTACATCAAGTTCGTCAAGGGCAGAAAGCCCAAGGATGAGGATATGGACTTCTTCGATGATGAAGGCTACGAGGAAGAGCCGTACATCAACGAGGATGAAGAGCCGCAGATTGCGGAGGATGCCGAAACGGATGGTGATGAAGATTGATTTTAGTCATTGCTGAAAAGCCCAGCGTAGCCCAGTCCATCGCAAAGGTGCTGGGCGCGACGTCCCGCAAGGACGGCTGCATGGAGGGCGGCAATTACATCGTTTCATGGTGCTTCGGTCATCTGGTGGAGCTGGCAGACGCCAGCTCCTACGATGAGCGGTATGCCAAGTGGCGGTATGACGATCTGCCCATTGTTCCGGAAAACTGG
>ENA-ORLW01002734-ORLW01002734.1-human-gut-metagenome-genome-assembly--contig:-NODE-2734-length-15036-cov-2.420082_pt1 | contig 15036 bp, 5 predicted proteins | sample MGYA00243017_ERZ508829 | MGnify/ENA primary metagenome ERZ508829 (study PRJEB26277, sample SAMN04329776) | human gut metagenome | biome: human-associated habitat | host: Homo sapiens | place: USA...
GAAGAGAAGCTCGTCTCCGCCATCCAGCGCAAGATCGAGGGCCAGGAGATCATCGCCGCCGCCGAGCCGCAGGGCAATGTGATCAACCTCATGGAGGCACTGGAGCGGAGCCTCGCCCAGCAGCAGCCTCAGCTGGCGGGTGTGCATTGATGGAGCTCTTTGAAGACCGGAGCGTCCGCCCCATGCTGCTGACCGAGCGCCATGAACCCATTGAATCGGACGAATGGCTGAATGAACTGAAGCTGGACGGCATCCGCTGCGTCGCCTACCTGCGCCCCGGCGAAACTGACCTGCGCAACAAGCGGAACCTGCGGCTGCTGCCCAGTTTTCCAGAGCTTGCGGGCTTGCATGAGGCAGTCGCTGGAACGTGCATCCTGGATGGCGAACTCATCATCGCGGACACGAACGGCAAGCCGGATTTTGAAGCTCTGCAGGCGCGCAGTATGATGACCGGCACTGTGCGCATCCGCTTGAAATCGGCGCAGACGCCCGCTAACTTTGTCGCCTTTGACATCCTGTATCGTGACGGCGAGGATTTGACGAACCGGCCATTGATCGACCGCAAGGCTATCCTGCGGGAGACGGCTTTTGATCGCGGGCGGCTGGCGGTATCCAGAACCATCGCAGGCAACGCAAAGGCCCTGTTTGATCAAACGACCGAGCAGGGCCTTGAGGGAATCGTACAAAAGAAAAAGGACAGCCCCTATCGCATGGGCAAGCGCTCCCGCGACTGGGTGAAGGTGAAGAAACTTGTGGACGAAGACTTTCTGGCCTGCGGGTACATCGCCAAGGGCGAACAGATCACCAGTCTGGTGCTCGGCTCCATGGATGCTCCTTTGCGCTATATGGGGCACGTCACGCTGGGCGTATCGAGGAATGTGGCATGCCGCTTTCCAACAACACCAAGCTGCCCTTTCGACATGCTACCTTCGGGAAATGAAGGCGCCGTTTGGTATAAAAATCCGCCCATCTGTATCATCACCTATATGGAACGAACCAGCGCGGGCGGCATGCGGCAACCAAGATTCAATGGCTTCCGAGAGGATTAAGGTTCTCTTGCGGAGTCTATTTTTATCGCTTATTCCGATTGTTGATGACACCATTACCGCACCTCTTGTTCTAAATCGTAAAACAATTCGAGCAAAATTCCTGAAGTCTTGCGTATTGCTCTGCGAAAAGCATATAGCCGCCCCGTTTGCCCACGCGGCACGGAAATTAATTTCAAATTTCCATTGACAAGTTAATACAAATTGAATATAGTGTAAATAGGAATTATTTCATGCTTTATTTGTGCTCTTTATCGCTTATTTGATTGGGTAGTTATCCCTTTATTTTGTCTCTTTATTTTAATGTTTATCAATACTGACAGATTTCAGGAGGAGTACAGCATGAACCTGAAGCGTATCGTTTCCCTGATCCTCGCGCTTATGCTGGCGGTGAACACCCCCGCCGCACTTGCCGCGGACGCGCATGCCGGCGCTGCAGATGGTCTGCGCAGGCACACGGTCACGCTGACCGCGGATACGCTTACAGGAAAACTGCTGCCATTGGAGAGCGCGCCCTCTTCCATGAAAGATCAAGGGGATTATCTGCGCAATGCCGAAGGCGTTGTAGACGCCCAGATTCAGGGCACATATTATGCCAATCAAAAGCTGGCCTCTGTATCTTTAGCAGGGACCAGCTTTTCGTTTGCGCCGCTGATGCTGGACGACTATTATCCGCAGCCCAGCGAATCGCCCGAACCATCGGAATCGCCCGAACCCAGCGAATCGCCCGTGCCCTCCGAATCTCCGCTACTAAGTGAATCGCCGTTGCCCAGCGAATCTCCAGCCCTGACGGATTCTCCTGATCCCAGCGGCTCGCCCGAGCTGTCCGAAACACCGGCTGTCGAAGCAACTCCGGAGATCCGCCTGACCGTCGGCTATGCCAAAACAATGGCCCGAGCTGACGTATATGCTTCCGCTACAAGCGGCGATGCGTTGGGGAACTTGAATCGAGGCGCTGTGGTATACGTTTGCTCTGTGCCCAGTGAGCGCCGCGCGAAAATCGTATTTGACACGCCGCTTGGCCTTGTTGACGGCTTTGTTTCGATTAGGCATCTGGAAAACCTGAGCGAGCAGGAGCGCCTGCAAGCCGTCCGGGACGCTGAATCCCAGGACGAGGTTCGTTCTTATGAAGGAAATGTTCTTCCCCGGACAGATGGATATACGCCTGTAGAACGGCCCACAGATACGCCTGCGCCCACTCCAAGTCTTGAACCTACCGCATCCTCCGACCCCAACGCAACGCCCACGCCGGAGGAAACGACTCAGCCGACAGTGGAGCCGACTGCCGAGCCAACGACTGAGCCAACAACCAAACCGACAACAGAGGTAACAACTGAGCCAACGGCTGGGCCGACCGTCGAACCGACAGCTGAGCCAACAGCCGAACCAACAACCGAGCCAACGGCTGAACCTACGGCTGCGCCGACCGCCGAGCCAACGGCCGCTCCAACCGCCGAGCCAACAGCCAACCCCACCGAGGCACCCACCGCGCCTCCCACGCAGGAACCTGAACCCGATCCGGAACCCGTTCAAGAACCGGAGCCTGTGCCCGAACCGGAAGCATCGGATGACGCGGAAGAACTGGGTATAAGCGTCGCTCTGCTGCGCCTGCTTTTCTCATCCGCATACGCCGAGGACAGCCGTCCTTCCAGCATCACCGGCCAGCGCATCGGCGGAAGGGCGCGTTCCGCGTCAGGCGGCGTCAGCGCCGTTGTGTATCCCGGCCTGTTTGACGCGGTGACGGATGTACGTCTATCCGCCCTGACCACCGGCGTGAAGGAGGACGTCATCGTCCGCCAGTACACCGGCAACCATGTGTACGCCTATCGTCTGTCCACCCAGGGATTGACCGCGCGCCAGTCCGGCCAGGAAATCCTTCTCTACAACGAGGATGGTCAGGCGCTGGCCAAGCTCGAAGCGCCGCATATGACCGACGCGGCGGGGAATTACAGCACGGATATTTCCGTGTCTCTGGAAGGCGGCGGCGGAAGCTATACCGTAACCTATGCGCCCAACGACGCCTGGATGCAGACTGCCTCGTATCCCGTGACCATCGACCCAACCGGCAGCTACTTCAATGACTTGGCCACCGGTATCGGCGACGTGTATGTGTCCAGCGCCAACCCGGGCAAGCATTATGATCATACGGTAGATCGGGGAAGCCCCCAGCGAAACCACAATCTGGAGGGCACTAACCTCTATGCCGGCAACAACGGCAGCGACAACATCGCCTTAATCATTCCGTCGCTTACCGGCTTTGCGGGCAGCGATGGGAACGTCTCAGAATTCCCCACGGGAACGGATCTGCTCATTGAAAGCGCCATGTGGAACGTCTATGTTCATGAGGTAGGCGGCAATGGACAATTCAAAATTTCTCTGGTAACGGGCAGCTGGAATACATCCACCGTGACCTATAACAGCCGCCCCTCGCTCTCCAGTGAAATCAGCATAGACGTTTCCCTTCACACCGGCTGGAACAGCCTGGATGTGACCAGGCTCTTTTCTGCGTGGTTTAACGCGGCGGATCAAAAACAAAACTATGGCATTGCCGTAACATCTGGCAGCGCATGGGCGCGCATCTGTTCTTCGGATGTGCTGCCCCGCAACGAACGCATGAATTTCTCTGCCACCTATGTGACCGGCATTGGCACACCCACCCTGACAGCCACACCCCATGGCTATGGAACCAACAGCGAAAGCGGCTGGGTAGACCTGAGCTGGAACAAGGTGAGCGGGGCAAGCGGGTATACCATCGGCATCTACAACGGACAAAAGTATGAATATCAGTTTGTGGGCAATACCACCAGCTTCACCACCAAAGGGAAAAATCTCTGGCCCACCGACGAGGAGATCGCCGCGGGCAAGTATGCCCTGCATTGGGACGGCGCCGGTCAGGAGCTGCCCAATATTCCGCGGCTCGGTCAGAGCGACCTGAATTATTATTTCAGGGTCATGCCCACCAACGCGTATGGCCAGACGGCCGGCAGCGCTACCGCCGCCACGGTATCGGCTCTCCTGCCGGATACCACGCCGCCCAGCCAGCCCGCCACGGTCAGCGTCAGCCCTGCTGACTGGTCGAGTACCGGGACGCATACCATCACCTGGGCGGGTATCACGGATCAGCCGGGAAACGCCTCCACACTGGGCACGGGCCATGTGCAATACGTTGTCAATCCAGCCGAAACGGACGCGGCGGCCTGGGCGTGGCAAAACACCGCCTACAATACCGCCAACGGCTCCTTCACGCTGGACACCTCCGCTTTCGCGGACGGCTCCCATGCCGTGTATGTGCGCGGCACGGACAGCGCGGGCAACTACGGCGCGCCCAAGGGCGTACAGCTGTATGTGGACAAAACGCCGCCCACCGCGCCCGACGTGTCCATTTTGCCGGACGAATGGACAAAGGACGACAGCGCCAGCCTCACATGGACAGGCATTTCGGATATCAACGATCTGCTGCGGGTGGAATATGCCATAGACGGCGGGGCGTATCTCACGACGAATCTCGCGGATAAGACCTGCGCGGGCTTTCCGCTGGACATTTCCGCTCTTACAGACGGCGAGCATACCTACGCCGTGCGCGGCGTGGACGTCGCGGGCAATGAAGGCGCGGCAGGAACCGCCACCGTGAGGATCGACCGCGGCGCGCCCACGCTTCTTGCTTCCTCGATTGACCCCGTGGGCTGGGCGGACACGGAAAGCGTAACCCTCAGTTGGGAGGGCGCGGCGGATGCTTATAGCGGCCTCGCGCAGATGGACTATGCCATCGACGGCGGTGAATTCGTGCCCCTTGAGGTCGCGGAAACCGGCAGCAAGGAGATCGACATCACCGCGCTGGCGGACGGCGAGCACACGATCACCCTGCATCTGACGGACGCGTTGGGCAACAGCGCCTCCTGGGAGCACAAGTTCTATGTGGACGTCACCCCGCCCCAGGTGGAGCTGCTCACCCCGCCGGACGGTACGGTGGTCACGGGCGTGCTGGATATCTGGGGCAATGTTACAGACATTTCCCTGCTGGATTGGACGCTGACCGCCACCGGCTCCTCCGGCAAGGTCATAACGGTCTGGACGGATACCGCGGAGAAGACCGCCGAGCAGCTGGGCGTGCTGGATACCGGCGAGTTTGCGGACGGGGAAACCATCGAAATCGCGCTCGTCGCTCACGATCAGGCAGGCCATGAGAGCACCGCCCGCGGCGTGTTCATCAAGGCGGATCATTCCGCGCAGCCCGTGGTCGCGGACGTGACCGTCACCGCGCCCGCTCAGGGCGAGATCATCACCACGGCCCACACGCAGGCCGCGTACACCCGCGAGTATGCCGGCAGCGAGTCGGACAGCCGCGTGATCTTTGACGGGCAGTCCGCCGGCAGCGCTTCCAGCCAGAAGTTTGATCTGTATCCCATTCTTTATCCCGAGGGCTCGACCCATTCCCTCTCCGTCATTTCCAGGGACGGCGGCGATGTGCTGCACTATGCCAGGGGCATGGCGTCGCTGCTGATCCTCAGCGATATCTGGAAGGACGAAAGCAAGGTCGCCAGCCACAGCGGCGTGGAGCTTACGCCCATGGGCGCGGTATGCGCGGGCGATTCCGGCCAGCTAACCTCCGTGGCGTTCTCTGCCGCGCAGAGCGTGCAGGCCATTCGCCTCCATACCCTGGCGCAGGGCTCCGTAACCTATGAATACAGCATCGACGGCGGCGCGTCCTGGCATGCGATCCGGGACGGTCGCGACGCCTGGTTTGACGTGCCCCAGCGCAGCGTTCAGATTCGCGCAAACCTCTCCGGCGCGGGAACCATCCTTCAGGGCCTGGACGTAACCGGCGTCTATGAGATGAACCCCGTGCGCTTCAAGGTGCAGCTGCTGCGCCCAGTTACCTCCTTCCATCTCACCGGCGGCAGTGAGTTCACCGAGGCGATGCCTGCCATCGAGACGGATTGTCCGGCGGAGCTGACCACCCGCAGGCTGTACATGGACGGCGCGTGGAACAGCAATACCTTTACCGCGAACCTCCTGCCCTGCGAGGACGGAAGCGTGCATACCGTCACGGCGCTGGGGCTGGATGCCTCTGGACGTCTGTACGGCAGCGGCGCGAAGACCTCCCTGCTTCTGCGCACAGCGCCGGGAGCAAAGGGCGTCTACGAGAGCGACAGGCTGACCCTGAATGGGGACGCCTACGCCATCCGTCTGGAAACCCTCTGTCAGGATGATTCCGGTAAGGTCGTCACCTCCGGCCTGTACGCCTATTCGTATGACGGAAAGACATGGACGGACTTTGAACTGAATGATTATGCTTTCCTTCCGCAAGCAGCGCGCACGCTCTATGTGCGCGCCATGCTGCCCGAGGGCGTAACGCTTCGCGCCCTGCATCTGGAAGGCGTGACGGCTGCCGGCAAGGCGATCTCCACCAGCCTGATCAAAGCGCCCGCCAACGTGCAGGCGGCAGATTACGGCGACTATTATGAAAACGAGAAGCTGCGCCGTTATGTGCTCACCTGGACGGATGCCAACGCGGACGATCCGTCCTTGGCCAACGAAATTTATTTCGATATTTACCGCGACGGAAAGAAGATCGCCACGACGCTGAGCACGCGGTATGAGGACTATGACTATGTCAGCGGCGCGGTGTATCATGTGGCAGCACGCCGGGTATACGACGATCCACAGGACGGGCTGCCCTCCGAGCTGACCCGCGCAAGCGCTCGCGTCAAGGCCAAGTCCGTTTACATCCCCAGGGAGGAGCGCATCGAGGGCGTTGAGCACAATGTGGAGGACTTCACCCAGTCCGAATACTTAAACGACCTCTACGGCGGCAACTATACCTTCTCCACCGAGCCGAACCCGCCCAGCCACGAGTTTGCACTCGACCAGAGCCTGTTGGGGCCACACCGCTTCTGCTCGCTGGGCTTTGAGCCGCTCAACTTCAACACGGGCAACTTTTTCCTGCAAACACAGGACATCCGCCTTACCGACCTGGGCGGGAGCGCGCTGGAGATCATCCGCACCTACAACAGCCAGAGCAGCGAGACGGACGGCCCGTTCGGCGCGAAGTGGGCGACGGAATACAGTCAGCACCTGCGCCTGTTTAACGACGGAAGCGTAGGCTGCCGCCGCGCGGATGGAAGCGAGATCATCTTCTACATTCAGCCGGACGGAACGTTTACAAGCAATTCCACGGAATATGAAAGCCTGTCGTATGACGACGCGCGCACGGAATACCGCGTTGCGCTGACGGACGGCACGGTGTACGCCTTCGCCTCGGGCGGCTTGCTCAAGCGCATCGAGGAGGACGGCGGCCAGCACGTCACCCAGATCGTGCGCGACGAGGATGGCCTCATCACAAAAATTATCGCGCCCAGTCAGGAAGAATTGCTGGTCGAGATGGATGAGAATGGTCACATCGTCAAGCTCACCACGCCGGGCGGCGCGGAACTGACCTATCAGTACAAGGGAAGGAATCTGGTTTCCTTCACCGATGCGAACGGCGAAACGACCAAATACCAATATGACAGTCAGGGCCGCATGACCGCATGGTACGACGCCAGCGGCAAGCGCCACGTGCAAAACCAGTACGATAAGCAGTCCCGCGTGACCGCGCAGACGGACGCGAACGGCGGACGGTATAAGATTCAGTATGAGGACGGATATACCGTTACAACCGACGCGGAAGGCAACGTCGTTACCTATTATTACGACGAGTGGAAGCGCACCACGCGCATTGTGGACGCCCTGGGCGGCGAGACCACGTTCACCTACGGCCAGCAGGGCGAAATCGTGTCCATGACCGACCCGCTGGGGAACGTCACGACGTATGCATACAACGAAAACGGCGACAAGCTTGCCGAGGTCGATCCCCGCGGCGCGTCGGTGACCATGACGTGGGACGACAGCCATCACCTGCTCAGCCTGACGGACCAGAACGGCCATGTCACGCGCTACACCTACGATGCAAACGGCAATCTGCTGACGGAGACCGCGCCGGACGGCGGCGTAACGGCCTACGCCTATGACAATAAGGGACGCATGGTGGAAAAGGCCGACGCGCTGGGCGGCAGGACGGCCTATGAATACGTGAACGGGCTGCTGGCCAAGGTCACCGACCCCGAAGGAAACGAGACCGCCTATACCTACGACGCAAACGGAAATCTCGCCTCCATGACGGACGCCCTGGGCAACGTGACGCGGTATGAGTACGACGGCAGTGGCAATCTCCTCTCCCTCACCTTCGCGGACGGAACGCAGGTGACGTATACCTATGACGCGCTGGGCCGCCAGACCTCCATGACCGACCCCAGGGGCAACGTGACGAAGTATGCCTATGACGGGCTTGGCAATCTGACAAAGACCACGCTTCCGGACGGCACGACGCAGACCGCCGCTTACACCAGGAACGGCCAGAGGAAGAGCGTCACCGACGCGCTAGAAAACAAGACCGCCTATACCTACGACGGAAACGGCAACCAGCTGACGGTTACGGCCCCCATGGGGAACAAAACCGTCAGCGAGTACGACGCGGCGGGGCGCCTCCTGCGGGAGACCAACGCGCTGGGCGGCGTGACCGAATATACCTATGACCAGGTGGGCCTGCCCCTCACCGTGACGGACGCCACGGGCGCGACGCAGGTCATGACCTACGACCTGGCGGGCAACCTGCTCACCCGCACGCTGCCAAGCGGCGCATCCATCTCTGTGGCATACGACAGCATGAACCGGCCCGTGCGTCAGGTAAACGCCCTGGGCGGCGTGACGGAAATCGAATACGATCTGCTGGGCAGGATCACCCGCGTGACCGATCCGCTGGGCGCGGAAACGACGTACGCCTATGACAAGAACGGCAATCTGCTCACCGTTACCGACGCCCTGGGCGGCGTTATCTCTTACGCCTACGACGCACTCAGCCGCGTGATCTCCGAAACCGCGCCGGATGGCGGCGTAACCCGTTATGCCTACGACAATACAGGCAATCTTCTTTCCATTATGGATGCGCTGGGCGGTGTGACCCGCTATCAGTACGACGAGAATGGAAACCTTGTCGCGATGACGGATGCGCTTGGGGAAACTGTCTCGCTGGAATATAACCCAAACGGCAGCGCTACCATAGCCATAAAGAAAAATGGCGGCGTGCTGGCGACAGGCTATGACAAGGCGGGCCGCGTCGTCTCCGAAACCGATGCGAATGGTCATACCACCAAATACAGCTATAGCAGGAACGGCCTGGTCACCAAGATTACGGACGCACTGGGCCAGCAGGCTTCGTTTGCCTATGACGTGCTGGGAAATCTTGTGAAGATCACCGCGCCCGGAAAGGCCATAACGCTCTACGAGTATGACAGCGCGGGCCGTGTCCTGAGCATGACAGACCCAGAAGGCTGCGTGACGGAGTACGGCTACAACGAGAACAGCCAAATCGCTCGCATGACGGTGAACGGCAACGCCACGCTGTACGAGTATGACGCGGCGGGCAATATCGCCGCTGTGACGGACGCGGAGGGCCGGCGTGTAGAATTTGCCTATGACCCGAACGGGAACCTGACCGGGATTGTTTATCCGGACGGAACAAAGGACACAACCCAATACGACGCCCTTGGCCGCGTGCTGAAAAACACCCCGCGCACAGGGCTGGCGACTGCATACGAATATGACGTGGTCGGAAATATCGTTTCTGTCACGCGGGGCGAGCAGGCCACGCGCTACGCGTATGACATCCTTGGCCGCATGGTTGCCGTTACCGCGCCGGACGGCACGGAGACTGCCTATACCTACGACGCGTTGGGCAACCTCACCGGCGAGACCGATCCGCTGGGCAACGTCACAGCCTTCGCCTATACCGCCGAAAGCTTGCTGGAGAAGGTGACCTATGCCAACGGAACCACGCAATCCCTTACCTATGACCCGGCGGGCAACGTGACCGCCGAAACCGACGCTGAGGGCAACACCAAGGAATATCAGTACGACAAGGTGAACCGGCTGACAGCCGTGATTGATGAGCTGGGCAACAAGACTAGCTACAAATATGACGCGCTGGACAATATCGCCAAGGTCACGGATGCGCTGGGCCATGTAACCAGCTACACCTACGACAAGAATGGCAATCTGACGTCCGAAACCAACGCGCTGGGCAATAAGGTGCAGTATGCCTATACGCCGGAGGGGTGGCTGGAAAGCATCACCAAGGCGGACGGAACTGTGCTGACCTTTGAGTACGATAAAACGGGTGCTTTACTCACCCAAAACGTGGGCGATGGGCAGACCATCCAGAGCAGCTACAACGAAATCGGCATGGTGACGGAGGTTTCCAGTGCCGAGGGAACGATTGTTTACCAGTACAACGGGCAGGGATATCTGGTTTCCGTGACGAATGTGAACGGCGACGTGGTTTCCTATGCCTACGACGCGTACGGCAACAAGACCTCCATGACCTACCCCGACGGCCGCACGGTGAGCTACACCTACGACCGCATGAACCGCATGACCAGCGTCACCGGACTGGATGGGGATGTCACCCGCTACACCTACGACGCGGCGGGGCGGCGCATTGAAACCGCGTCCGGCACCTTGACAACTTCATACCGCTATGACAGCGTAGGCAATCTGCTCACGCAGGCGACCAGCGGCGCGAGCGAGATTGCGTTCAGCTACAGCTACAACAAGAACGGCTACATCACGGGAGAGGTGCGCACAGAGGGCGGCAAGACCACGGAGAGCACCTATGCCTATGACGCGCTGGGGCAGCTGACCAGCTTCCTGCAAAGCACGGGCTACGAGGAGCAGTATGCCTACGACAAGGCCGGAAACATGACCGAAAAGGTGCTGACCGGCACGGACGGCATAGAAACTGCGTTGAAGATGAGCTACAACAAGGGTAACCAGCTGACGACCATGGTCAACGGGAAAGATAAGATTGCTTATACCTACGACAAGAATGGCAGCATGGTTACGAAGGTGCTGACCAGTCAGGCTTATGGCAAGCTGACGGACGCCTACGCCTACAACGCCCTTGACCAGCTTACGGAATATGTAGGTTACGACGGCTACCAACAGGAATTCACCTACGACGCCAACGGCATGCGGCTTAGCAAGAGCGAGGTCGGCAACGGAAACCGCTCTACGCTGGAAGAATTGCTTCGCGGGAACATTGCAGGGCTGCCGGAGATTGTGGAGCCGACGCAGGGCCAGATCAACGCGGACGAAGCGGACATGCCCGCCGGGCTGGAATGGGCCACGACGGAATACCTGTATGATCTCACGCAGGAATACTACCAGGTCATTTCCGAAACCACGACGAGCTCTGGCGGCGCTTCTTCTACAACAGCCTATGCCTATGGCTTAGAGCGCATTGCGGCATTCACGTCGGACAGCAGGACCAGCTACGTCTATGACGGGCGCGGGTCTGTGGCGCAGGCAATCACCATGCCGATTGCCGGTGAGGCTGTGTCCTCTGCCCTGCCGGATGTCAGCGTACAGGTGCAGTCCTTCTCCTATACCGCCTTTGGCGAGCAGATGGGCAGCGTGAAGGTCAGCGGCTTTAGCTACAACGCGGAAGCCTTTGATGCGGCCACGGGTATGCTCAACCTGCGGGCAAGGCAGTATGAACCGGCCTTGGGCAGGTTCAGTGCCAAGGACTTTATAAAAGGAAACGCTTTTACCCCGCTATCGCTGAATCGATATTCCTATGGTATTAACAGCCCGATTATCCATACCGATCCTAGTGGTATGTGGTTTAGTAAACTGGTTAACACAGCAAAAAATGTTATAGACAAGATAGCCACAACTGTAAAGAAGGCTGTTAATACAGCCGTAACATACGTTAAGGCTACGGCACAAAAGAAAATAATTGACGACGCTAATATGTTTGCGTCTTACTCTAACCAGTTTTATGAAAGAAATGCAGAAGAACAAAGCATCATCCGCGAGGCGGTAAGACAGATTCAGCAGTATGATATATACACGCAGAGTGGACGTGCCGAAGCTATTCGTATTATGGCTGAAGCGTGTTCTGCATTGAAAAAAATTGAAAATGCAAATAAGGAAGTAGTCACTCCTACGCCACAGCCTGCGGCAACTCCCGCGCCGCCGGCTGCTGATTCTCCTGCTCCGCAACCCAGCAGAGACGATGACTGGGATATTATGTTCCGCGGTCAAGAAATCGCTGATGCTATCTTGCAGCATTTGATTCCTGAGTATAATCAAACAGCCAAACAATATGCCGGACTCACTGGCAATCAGGATAGATTCCCGATTCTTGAAGAACCTGGTGCAGCCTTTGAACAATTGGTTGGAAAGATTGTCAAAACGGTTGCTATCATTGGCGGTACAGCAGTAGTAGTTACGCTGGTTGTAACAACAGCTGGCGCTGCTGCATATGTGGTAGGTCAAGGTGCGATATATTATGGGCTGTCTCAAACAGCTGCTGAGGCTCTCATGTATACTGTCGCATATGGCAGTGTTGGCACATATACTGTGCTGCAAGCAAGCGATATTGTAGAAACTTGGACAGACGAAAATACGTTGCTTGAAAAAGTATTCAACAATGATCGTGATGCTTATGAAACAGCTAAATCGCTCTCTCTGGCGGCCAGTATGGCCGTTCCAGTCATTGGAAGTTATGCCCCTGCTTTGGGGTATGGGCAGGCAGATAAGTCTGCTCAAGCAAGCCAGATAGAGGAACTTAATCCAAATACTATTCGATATAGCCAAAACTCTGTTAATGGATCTCAGCCTATCGTTGATAGTATGAAAGCAAATGGTTGGCAGGGGGATCCAATTGATGTAGTACAAATGCCAGATGGCAATCTGACAACGATTGACAATACACGTGTAGTCGCAGCACGTGAGGCTGGTATAAATGTCCAGGCAAATGTTCACTCATTCAATGAGCCACTGCCCGAAGAATTCATAGAAAGGTTTACGACTAAAAATGGCGTTCCTCAAACATGGGGAGAAGCAATTTTGCTTCGGATTCAAAATCAAAGTGGCGGATTTAGTACTGAAAATCCTTATGGCGCGCAAGAAATGATGAAAATAAACTAATTTGGAGGTTAATATGAACTACATAATATCCGATATTGACCAATATTATAGTACTTTTGAATACCCTCAGGAGTTTATTATATCTATTCAAAAAGGTATAGTTGATTGGGGAAGCTGGTATATTGTTCCTGAACAGAGAGCTAAGCAACGCTTGATAGGCCTTATGAAAAGATATCCAAATAGAAAACTGATTCCGTTTGCCAAAAGAGATGATTGCGATGACATTGCTTGCTTTGAAGTTGATCGACCAAATTTTGTAGAAATAATTCATGATTTTTCCTCACCTGGTTCTGAACAACGACAAGAATATACTTCTCTAAAACAATGGATTTCAATAATTACAGAATAATTTTCGGAGTTCCTACACCGCCGAAAGCCTGCTGAAGAAGGTGACCTACGCCAACGGCGCAGCGCAGACCCTTTCCTACGATCTGGCGGGCAATGTGGTTGCCGAGACCGACGCGGAAGGCAACGCAAAGCAGTACCAGTACGACAATGTCAACCGCCTCATCGCCGTGGTGGATGAGCTGGACGGTAAGACCACCTATACCTACGACGCGCTGGACAACATCGCCAAGGTGACGGACGTCCTTCGCCAGGTAACCAGCTACACCTACGATAAGAACGGTAACCAGTCTCCAGGTAACACTTCTAATACCTTTGTCTATGATACATCTGATATTAGGGTGGTTGTGAATAGTAATGGTGATGTTATTACTGTAATCCTAAATAGAAGGTGAGCACATGATTAAAAACTTTCAAGAATCTGATTTTATTGATGCTTTTCAAGATCTTCCAATTTATATTGGTAATGACCAAAGCGGAGAAATGATTTTCAAAAGAGAATATTCTAACGGTCTCTCTTTGACAACTTACTTGGATATCTATGGAGAAAAAATTGAACTTACAATTTCATACCCAGGACAAAACATTACCACATTCTCATCGCATATTGAAAGAGTTGAAATCAAATCCAATGTGATACATTGCATCTACCTTGATAAGTGCGTGGCTGAGTTGCAAATAGAGCCACATCTCTTCTTAAAAGTTTTGGGCTACTAAGATTTGAAAAACGAGACTCATAGTATCCGTACCAAGTGCCCAAATCCAGCACCTTGACAACGGCATACAGCTATGACAGCGTTGGCAATCTGCTCACCCAGGCATCCAGCGGCGCAAGCGACATCGCCTTCAGCTACAGCTACAACAAGAACGGCTACATCACGGGTGAGGTGCGCACTGAAAACGGCCAGACTACCGAGAGCTCCTATGCCTATGACGCGCTGGGCCAGCTTACCAGCTTCCTGCAATCCACGGGCTATGGCGAGCAGTATGCCTATGACAAGGCCGGGAACATGACTGAGAAGGTCATTACGCCCCTGCATAGCGAGAGCGAGGAAGCACAGGCTGTCACACTCAAGATGAGCTACAACAAGGGCAACCAACTCACCGCCATGGCCAACGGGAAGGACAAGATCACCTATTCCTACGATAAGAACGGCTCCATGGTGCAGAAGGTGCTGTCCAGCCAGACCTACGGCAAGCTGACGGACACCTACGCCTACAATGCCCTTGACCAGCTCACCAGCTACACCGGCTATGACGGCTATACCCAGCAGTTCACCTACGACGCCAACGGCATGCGCCTTTCCAGGAGCGAGGCGGGCGACGCGAACCGCTCCACGCTGGAGGAGCTGCTGCGCGGGAACATTGCCGGGCTGCCGGAGATTGTGGAGCCGGCGCAGAGCCAGACCAACGCGGACGAAGCGGACATGCTCGCCGAGCTGGAATGGGCCACGACGGAATACCTGTATGATTTGACGCAGGAATATTACCAGGTGATTTCCGAAACAACAACATCCGCCAGCGGAACTTCCGCCACGACGGCATATGCCTACGGATTAGATAGAATTGCTTCTTATAGTACAGACTCCAAGGTGGAGTATGTCTATGATGGGCG
>ENA-ORLW01002738-ORLW01002738.1-human-gut-metagenome-genome-assembly--contig:-NODE-2738-length-15020-cov-2.999799_pt1 | contig 15020 bp, 10 predicted proteins | sample MGYA00243017_ERZ508829 | MGnify/ENA primary metagenome ERZ508829 (study PRJEB26277, sample SAMN04329776) | human gut metagenome | biome: human-associated habitat | host: Homo sapiens | place: USA...
CTTCGTGAGAACATTTGATTTCGTTGCTTCGTTAAATAATTCTTCGTTCATAATCCGCACCCTCCATAACATATATAGAGCGGTCTCGGAAACTCGTTAAAGCCCGAGTTTACGCTCTTTTTTTGTTATCTCTTTTTTTCGTTCCCTCCATAAAGCCAGGAAACTTTTTGACTTTTTTCAGAAAACTATTGACATTGTTTCTAAATTGGCCGGCGCGTTTGATTACCTGAACTGCGGTCATCAAACGCGCCCCTTGTAATTAAGTAGTATATCACCCCAACCAATTACAAGGAGGTACCACACTATGATCAAACAATGGCAATCCATGCACGACTATAGAAAATGTCTGTGAAAATCTGAGAAAATATGAATATAGCGATCATACTTTCAAAATTTTGGCCCCGCGGAATATCAAGGATATTCTGGAAGAAGGAGAAGAACTGCAGCACTGCATCATCGGAAAAGATACTTATTTTGCGCGTATGGTAAAACAGGAGTCTTATCTTTTGTTCCTGAGAAAAAAGAATGCACCCCAAAAGCCATATTATACATTGGAAGTAGAACCAAACGGGACGGTACGCCAGAAACGGACATATTTTGACAGGCAGAACCCGGATATTAAGCAGGCTGAGAAATTTTTATTGCGCTGGCAGAAACAGCTTTCGCGCAAACTTAATAAGGAAGATAAGATACTTGCACTAAAAAGCCGTGATCTTCGAAAGAGAGAAATTGAGGATCTGCGGGAAAAGAAAGTAAAGGTGAACGGATTTGGCTTTACTGGAAAGCTGCTTGCGGATATTCTGGAGGAAGATTTAATGGAAAATGCTGCATAAATGGTATTGTTCCTATATTGTTGGCTCATACGAGTCTTAGAAAATAATTTTGTAAATTATCATGGTGATGAAATTAAAATACTACGTATATGGAACTACAGTGAAATTGACACAAAACTACAGAATGGTATAATAAAAATGGCATTTGGCAGCAGATACTGCAGATATTTTATCTTGATGGAGATCAAGATGTTAAGAGCTTAATATAGTGTGATTAGTACACCCTAAAATCATAAGGATAATTGTTTTAGGGTGTTTTTTATATTACTTCTGCTAATGCCGTGAATAAAATAACGAAAGGGGGAATATTGCCTGTTTTGTGTCAATTCGGAATCAAGGAAAGGATCATGTTCAAATGCATAAACCGAAACGAAAATCGAAATATTGGGAACAATTTAGTTATGAATATGATGGTGTTACATATTCGGGAAAAAAGAATTGCTGCGAAAAACTTGGGTTAAGATATTTGGGAGTATTGCAGCATGCACACGACTATAACTGTACGTTTGAGGAAGCTATAAGCCAGATGTTAGAGAATAAACAGAAAAAGGAGTTTGTTTTTCGTAATAGGAAATGGCTTAGCTTAGATACCTGTTGCGATTTTTATAAAATAAACAAATATAGCGTTCAGCAATTACAGTATCAATGCGGGTATACAGTTCAGGAAGCTCTTGAGCGCTCAATTAATCATGCAAATCTTTTGCGCTTCAAGTATAAAGGCAAAAACTATGCATCATTTCGTGAGTGTTGTAAAGAGCTGGGAATACCTGAATGCACTGTGAGACGTTGTATGAGAGAAACAGGAAGATCAAAAACTGTAGCACTAAATTATTGTTTGAAAAAAGCTGAAAACAGGGCCGGAAATCAACGAGTATATAATCCCTCTCCTTTTTTTTACAAAGGAAAAAAATACGATTCATTTGTGAAGTGCTGTTGGAATTACAATTTAGAAGCAGACAAAGTACGCCAAAAATGTATTGCAGAGGATATTTCATTAGCTGAAGCTCTTAACTATTACCTCATACAGCATCCTGTAAGAAGAAAAAATGATTATGATAGCACCATTTGCCATAAGTCCATTGCAGAACAGTGCAGACAGTACGGAATAAAGTATTATGATGTTTACAATTATTCTTCAAGATATAATTGTTCAAAAGAGGAAGCCATCAAACACTGCTTAGAACTTAAGCAAAAACTAGGAACAGATGTTATAGAATTTGATGGAGTAAAATATGCGGATCTGCATGAATGTTGTAGGATGTTGAAATTTCCATATAGACGAGTTTTGGCAAAAATTATGAACAGTGATTGCAGTGTGCAGGAAACGTTACAAAACCTAAAGCAAAAAAAAGAAAGGCTTTTTGGCACCGGAGATATTGAAAACATAACATTGGAAAATGGTAAATGCTATGAAAATATAAAGGAATTATGTTCTGATCTGCGAATCCGAGAAGGAACTCTTTATGGATATGCACTTCGCAATGAATGCTCGATTACGGAAGCTGCCGATTATTATGCCAAAAGAGAAGAAGTGTTTCAAAATGTGGCACTGAAAGTCGGTGATCAATTTTATAATGATCTTCGCCAGTGCTGTGAAGAACAGGGGATACGGTATAAGGATGTTTATAGAAGAATGGTAGAAAAAATGGTTTCTGCCGAAGATGCTGTGGAATACTTTTTAAAAAGAAAGGATCGGAAAGCAAAAGAAAAGCAATTTAAAAGACAGACGAATTTTGAACCGGGAGTCCCTAAAAAAGTCGTTATAATGGGAAAAGAATATCCTTCTAAAACCAGTTGCTACGATGATTTAAAAATACAAAAAAAATTGGTACTTAAGCGCATGAGAGATACTAACTGTTCTTTTGAAGAGGCTGTTATTGCTACTTATCAAGCGCGGATAGAAAAAGAATTCCATTTCCATGGAGAAGTGTACAGAAGCTTTGTGGCTTGCTGTAAAGCATATGGTGTAGCACAAGAGTATATTGCAATAAAAGCCAAAAGAGAAGGCATAACAAGACAGGAAGCAATAGAAAAAATATTGGCATTACGGGAGAAAGGTACATTGTAGTAGTTGAATTTGATATGTGAAAGGAAATGTAGGTATGAGAAAAAAGAACGATACAAAGGAGGAAAATGGGAAACTTCTTCTTTCAGTAAAAGAAACCTGTGAATTAACTGGGTTATCTGAAAAAACAGTTCGTACTATAATGGCTGAAAATGATTTCTGCGTCCGAATTGGGCGCAGAACACTTGTACACAGAAAAAAATTCGAACACTGGTTGGAGGAACAGGACACTTGAATATTTTTTAAGAACGTGTTAATATTCTGATGTACTTGAAATCTGGCCTGGAAAGGATGAACACAGTATGGGAAAATCTTTGAAAGGCAAAGAATTAGGAAGTGGACTTTCGCAAAGGAAGGACGGACGTTATCAAGCCAAATATTATATACCAGGTTCCCCGAAACCCAAATATTTATATGATAGAAATTTGGCAAAACTAAAGAAAAAACGTGATTTGGAAAAAGCAAAATATATTCTGGGTTATAATGATAAAGCGAAAAAATATAAAGTTTCTGAATGGTTTGATGTATGGATGAAACTTTACAAAATTGGGCGAATTAAAGCTAATACGGTTCGTGGATATGTAGATGGATTTGAGCGGGGTGCAGATTTTATTGGCTCTGTGAGGCTTGATTGCCTCACACCCTCTCATATCTACAATATGGTTGAAGGAATGCAAAGCGATGGCTATGCGGAATCATCAGTTGTCCATACTTTATCAATTGTAAAGCAATTACTTCAAAGTGCGGTAGATAATCAAATGATTCCAATGAATCCCTGTAAAGGGATTGCAATAGAAAAATCCGAAAAGGTAACAGTTGATCCAATATTGGAGGATGAAAGCAAAATACTTCAACCAGAGGAAATTAAAACATTTCTTGATGCAGCAAAAAACACGAGATATTATGAACTATTTTATATTATTTTGAATACTGGAATGCGTATTGGCGAAATTACAGCACTTTGCTGGTCTGATATTGATTTTGAATGTCATCGAATTCGTGTATATAAAACACTGAATAGAACGACGATTTATTTTGATGAAGGAAAAAATCGATTAGAAAAACCAGAGTCAGTTAATCAGATAACGACGCCTAAGAAAAAGGCAAGTTATCGTTGGATTCCTATGACAGAGGGTGTTGAATTGGCATTTCACTCTTGGGAGAAAAAGCAGATTGCGGATAAAGAAAAAAGCGGATCATCATGGGGAAAGGAAAATCCTTTCCTCAAAGATTTTCCGGATCTTGTATTCACAACACAACCAGGAGGGGTTTTTCTTCCTCAATATGCAAACGCGGAATGTTCACGTATTATAAGCATAATTGAAAAAAAAGAGATCGAATTAGCTGAAAAAGAAAATAGGGAACCTCGTCTTTATGAGGTATATCCCCATAAATTTCGGCATACGTTCGTCACCAAACTGAATGAGTCTAATATGTCTCCGTTTACGGTGAGTAAGATTGCGGGACATACAAGCGTAAATATGACGAACTATTATACACATCTGGAACAGGATTATGTGGCAGATGAATTTGGAAAATTTGCTGCAAAATACGATGAGGGAAAAGTTCCGGCGGTGCCAGAAAAAGAATAAAGGAAAATTATGAAGAATACTACTGATAACATACAAAATACTAACCGGGGGTCAAATGGGGGTCAAACTACTATTTCAGGTGCTTCAAACCCGCATAAATTAAGGGATTCAGCGCAAACCATGAAACTGTCACCCATGATGCAGGAATACTGCAAAACCAAAGAAGAATACAAAGACTGCATCTTATTTTATCGTCTCGGGGATTTCTACGAGATGTTTTTTGATGATGCACTTCTGGTATCCAAGGAGCTGGAACTGACGCTCACCGGTAAAGACTGCGGTCTGGAAGAACGTGCTCCTATGTGTGGAATTCCCTTTCATGCAGCTGATACCTATATTAACCGTCTTATTGAACGGGGACATAAAGTTGCAATCTGCGAACAGGTAGAGGATCCGAAGAAGGCAAAAGGACTTGTAAAACGTGCTGTTATCCGTGTGGTTACTCCCGGAACTACTTTAGATGCAACTTCTTTGGATGAGTCAAAGAACAATTATCTGATGTCAATTGTCTCCATAGCAGACCGCTTTGGTTGTGCAATAGCGGATATTACCACAGGTGACTGTTTCCTTACAGAAGTACCAAATAGCCAGAAACTGGTTGATGAGATCAACAAATTCAGTCCGGCTGAAATCATATGTAATGATTCCTTTTTTATGAGTGGGGTTGACACAGACGATTTGAAAGAACGTCTTGGAATTTGTATTTTTTCCCTGGATGCCTGGTATTTCGATGATGATACCTGCAGAAAAGAATTAAGGGAACATTTTCACGTAACCAATCTGGAAGGCCTTGGAATCATTGATTTTGACAGTGGAATCATAGCTGCCGGAGCGCTGTTTTTGTATCTTAAGGAAACGCAGAAGACTGCACTTTCTCAGATGACTACCATCCGTCCTTATACGGCAGAGCGTTATATGCTGATTGACAGCTCCAGCCGACGAAATCTGGAGTTGGTGGAGACCCTCCGTGAAAAGCAGAAAAGAGGTTCTCTTCTCTGGGTACTGGATAAGACTAAAACAGCCATGGGTGCCCGTACTCTTCGCTCCTTTGTGGAACAGCCACTGATCGATGCAGAAGAGATCAATCGCAGACTGGAAGCTCTTGAAGAGCTGAATGAGAAACCGATGCTCCGCGATGAGATCCGGGAATATCTCAATCCAGTGTATGACCTGGAGCGTCTGGTCAGCCGCATCAGCTTTAAGTCTGCAAATCCAAGAGATATGGTAGCATTTGCGTCCTCTCTGGAAATGATTCCTTATATTAAACAGGTTCTCAAGGACTTTCAGGCACCGATTCTGAAAGAAATCTACGAGGACATGGACAGTCTTGAAGATATTACAGATCTGATCAAGCACGCCATTGTAGATGAACCGCCCCTTGCCCAGAAGGATGGAGGCATTATTCGTGAAGGCTTTAACGAAGATGTGGATAAATTCCGCAGTGCCCGCACAGATGGAAAAAAATGGCTTACAGAGCTGGAAACAAAGGAACGTGAGCGTACCGGAATCAAATCCCTGAAGATCAAATATAACCGTGTATTCGGCTATGCCCTTGAGGTAACCAATACGTTTAAAGAACTGGTGCCGGAGAACTACATCCGTAAACAGACTCTTGCAAATGCAGAACGTTATATTACCGAGGAGTTGAAAAACCTTGAAAATATGATCCTTGGCGCTGAAGATAAACTTTATGCCCTGGAATACGAGCTGTTTTCCAATGTCCGTGATAAAGTTGGCCAGGAAGTGATAAGAATCCAGCGTACAGCCAAGGCAATTGCAGGTCTGGATGTGTTTGCATCCCTGGCGCTTGTTGCTGAGCGCAATCATTATGTACGTCCGAAGGTAAATGAAGGCGGAATTATAGATATCAAAGGTGGTCGTCATCCGGTTGTAGAGCAGATGATCGATAATGATATGTTCATTGCCAACGATACATACCTTGACAATACTAAAAAAAGAGTTTCCATTATTACAGGTCCAAATATGGCAGGTAAATCCACATACATGCGCCAGACTGCGTTGATTGTACTTATGGCACAGATTGGAAGCTTTGTTCCGGCAGATAAGGCTGTGGTTGGAATTGTAGACAGAATCTTTACTCGTGTAGGTGCATCAGATGACCTTGCCAGCGGACAGAGTACTTTCATGGTGGAAATGACTGAGGTTGCCAATATCCTTAGAAATGCCACTGCCAAGAGCCTTCTGATCCTGGATGAGATCGGCCGTGGAACCAGTACCTTTGATGGTCTTGCCATTGCCTGGGCAGTGATTGAACATATCAGTAATACAAAGCTTTGTGGAGCCAAGACATTATTTGCCACACATTATCATGAACTGACTGAACTGGAAGGAAAACTATCTGGCGTTACCAACTACTGCATTGCAGTTAAGGAAAAAGGTGACGATATTGTTTTTCTCCGCAAGATTGTAAAAGGCGGCGCAGATAAGAGTTATGGAATTCAGGTCGCCAAGCTGGCAGGTGTTCCGGATTCTGTTATTAACCGTGCAAAAGAGCTGGTTGAGGAATTAAGCGATGCAGACATTACTGCTGCTGTAAAAGATCTGGCTTCACCGAAGAAGAAGCCGAAGGTAGAAATGGATATGGCGCAGATGTCATTATTTGACACTGTACAGGACAATGACATTATTGAAGAATTAAAAGGCATTGACATTGGAAATCTGACTCCCATGGAAGCCTTAAATACGTTATACAATCTTCAGAATAAGATAAAGAACAGATGGTAACTGACAGCTGACTTTCATATATGGTGCTGTCACCGGCAGGCGACATGTCCGTATTGTGAACCGAAGCGGTCAACCTGCTTTTATATGGAGAGAAAAACTTGAGAAAAATAGCAGTTTTAGATAAACATACCATTGATAAAATTGCAGCAGGTGAGGTGGTAGAGCGCCCTTCTTCTGTTGTAAAGGAGCTTGTAGAAAATTCCATTGATGCTGGTGCTACTGCTGTAACAGTAGAGATTACAGATGGAGGAAAGAAGCTGATCCGTATTACAGACAACGGAGGGGGAATTGAGGCTGCTCAGGTACCTACGGCATTCTTAAGTCATGCTACCAGCAAAATTGAAAAAGTAGAAGATCTGGAAAACATAGCCTCACTGGGATTTCGTGGTGAGGCTTTATCCAGTATTGCCGCAGTTTCCCAGGTGGAGCTGATCACAAAAACTCCTTCTGCTATCAGCGGCGTGCGTTACGTGATCGAAGGCGGCGTAGAACAAAGCCTTGAGGAAATGGGAGCTCCAGATGGAACTACTTTCCTGGTTCGGAATCTCTTTTACAACACACCGGCCCGGAGCAAGTTCCTGAAATCTGATTCTTCAGAAGCAAATTATATTGGAACTATGATGGAACAGCTTGCTCTTTCCCATCCGGAGATTTCTTTTAAATATATTCAGAACAAACAGGTGAAACTGCATACTTCCGGCAATTATAATGTGAAGGATGTTATTTATAATGTATATGGCCGGGATATGGCGAAAGCACTTCTGGAAGTCTCCTACGAAAATGATTTTATGAAAATTGAGGGATACGCCGGCAAACCGGAGGTTTCCAGAGGAAACCGAAGCTTTGAGAACTACTATGTAAATGGCAGATTTGTGAAAAACAATATTATTACGAAGGCCATTGAGGATGCATATAAGGGCTTTGTCATGCAGCATAAATTTCCTTTTGTGTCATTGCAGATCCAGATGACAGGAAATGATCTGGATGTAAATGTTCATCCCCGGAAACTGGAGGTTCGTTTTGCAAGAGGGGCGGAGGTGTATGATGCCATTTACGAGGCTGTTCACAATGCGCTTCTTCACAGAGAACTGATACCGGTTGTTCCAGTGGGAAAAGAGGAGCGGGAATCAAAGGTGGCAGCAGTAAGCCGCGGAGCAGTTCCGGAGCCATTTGAGAAAAGTCGCAGGACGGAACTTCATTGTGAAGGTGCTGCTGAAAAAGCTGGTCGAAGCAGCGCAGGGAATAATGAAAGCTGCTATTCACAGGCTGCTGAAAAAACAGTTCTAACTGGAAAAACAGCTCTAACTGAAAAAACAGCTCCAACTGGAAAAATAAATTCATCTGGAAGCCTTGTAAACAGCTCTGGCTGTCAGGCCAGCAGTGTGCTTCGTGAGCAGGCAATTTATCAGGCGAAGCCATTTAGCAAGGAAGAGGAAGCTCTTTTTGCAGGAACTTTAAAAGAGGCTGCGGAGGCAGATAAAAGAGCGGATGAAAAAGCAGAAGAAAAAGCGGATAAAAGTGCAGATGAAAAAGCGGCAGAAGATAACATATCGGTTGAGAGAATGAATGAAGCCGATAATCAGGCAGAGACTGCTGTATCCGTAAACTATGAGATACCAGATAAATCTGAGCCTGGACAGAGTGATCCAGGTACAGAATATCCATCCGTTGGGGGAAAGCAGCTTGAGCTTTTTCAGGAGAAACTTCTGGCACCAGAATCCCGAAACCGCCATAAGCTGATTGGCCAGTTGTTTGACACCTACTGGCTGGTGGAATTTGAAAACCAGTTTTACATTATCGACCAGCATGCAGCTCACGAAAAGGTAAATTATGAGCGCTTTGTAAAACGTTTTAAAGAACAGTCCATTGAATCGCAATATCTGAATCCTCCGCTTGTGGTGACCTTGAACATGGATGAACAGGCGAAATTAAAAGCCAACGAAGAATATTTCAGGAAATACGGTTTTGAGATTGAACCCTTTGGTGGAAGGGAATACTGTATCAGTGCAGTTCCGACAAATTTGTACGGATTCCATGAAGAAGAACTCTTTCTGGAAATGCTTGACAATCTGGGAGGAGAAGGTGCAAAGGATGCTTTTGACCTTTTCACAGCAAGACTTGCCACAATGGCATGCAAATCTGCTGTCAAAGGAAATCATCAGATGTCTGCTCTGGAGGCAGATAAGCTGATCGACGAGCTTCTTACTCTGGACAATCCATATAATTGTCCTCATGGCCGTCCCACTATCATTGCGATGACAAAGACAGAAATTGAAAAGAAATTTAAGCGAATTGTATAAACAGGAGAGATTATGAAAAAACCTCTTATTGTCCTTACCGGTCCTACTGCAGTTGGAAAAACCAGGCTGTCTATTTCTCTGGCAAAAGCCATTGGCGGCGAGATCATATCTGCAGATTCCATGCAGGTTTATAAATATATGGATATTGGCTCTGCGAAGATCATGCCAGAAGAAATGCAGGGAGTTCCCCATTACCTGGTGGATGAGCTGACGCCAGAGGATGAATTTCACATTGTGCGTTTTCAACAGATGGCAAAGGATGCCATGGAAAAGATTTACACCAGGGGACATATTCCCATTCTGGTGGGGGGAACCGGCTTTTATATTCAGGCGGTGACCAGAGATATTGATTTTACCCAGGCTGAGCAGGACGATGGATACCGGGCCGATCTGGAGGCGATTGCCCAGGAAAAAGGTCCTGCATATCTTCATCAGATGCTGGCAGAGGTGGATCCCAAAAGCGCCGAAGTGATCCACGAAAATAACACGAAGCGTGTAATCCGCGCACTGGAATTTTATCATCAGAACCATAGCCCTATTTCCGCACACAATGAGGAGCAGCAGGAACGAACCAGCCCCTATAATCTGGCATACTTTGTGCTGAATGCACCACGGGAGCTTTTATATAAACGCATTGATAAGCGGGTGGATGAAATGATGACCAGCGGTCTTGTGGCAGAAGTCCAGAAGCTGAAGGACATGGGCTATCACAGAGGTATGGTTTCCATGCAGGGTCTTGGATATAAAGAAATCCTGGCCTATCTGGATGGAGAAATGCCGCTGGAAGAGGCTGTGCGGATCTTGAAGCGCGATACCCGGCACTTTGCCAAACGCCAGCTCACCTGGTTCCGCAGAGAGTCGGAAACAGTGTGGGTGAATAAAGATGAGTTCGGGTATAACGAGGATAAAATGCTGGAGTATATGCTGAGCGTTTGCCATGAAAGAGGAATAACTGGAGAATAGTTACTTCAATAATCAGATTTTTCCCAGGGGGAATCGCCCGCCTTGAAAATAACAAAAAATGGAGGAATACCGTCAGACAGACGGAAAGAATTATTATGAAAGAATTATACGAGCAGCTGGGAATTTCTTCCCAGGTTTACGATTTTTGCCATGAAATAGAAGAATCCTTAAAGGAGCGTTTTGAAAAGTTTGACAAAACAGCAGAATATAACCAGATGAAGGTGCTTCTGGCTATGCAGAAAAACCGTGTCAGCGAGGAGTGTTTCGGTTCTTCTTCCGGTTACGGCTACAACGATTACGGTCGTGATACTCTGGAAAAGGTTTATGCGGATACATTCCACACAGAAGCATGTCTGGTGCGTCCGCAGATTGCGTGTGGAACACATGCCCTGGCCATTGCTCTTTTTGGAAACCTGCGTCCAGGCGATGAAATGCTGGCACCAGCCGGAAAGCCATATGATACTCTTGAAGAGGTGATCGGTATCCGTCCATCCAAGGGCTCCCTGGCAGAATACGGAGTAACTTATCGTCAAGTGGATCTTCTTGAGGATGGAACTTTCGATTATGAAAATATCCGCAAAGCAATCAATGAGAAGACAAAACTGGTTGAGATTCAGCGCTCCAAAGGCTATATGACACGCCCCTCTTTTTCAGTAAAGCAGATTGGTGAGCTGATCGCATTTGTAAAGAGCATTAAGCCTGATGTGATCTGTATGGTAGACAATTGCTACGGCGAATTTGTTGACACGATTGAGCCCAGTGATGTTGGTGCAGATATGGTGGTTGGTTCTTTGATCAAAAACCCGGGCGGCGGACTTGCTCCAATTGGCGGTTACATTGCGGGAACCAAAGAGTGCGTGGAAAATGCTTCTTACCGTATGACCTGTCCGGGACTTGGTGCTGAGGTGGGAGCTTCACTTGGCGTAAACCGTTCCTTCTATCAGGGATTTTTCCTTGCACCGATGGTGACAAAGGGTGCGTTAAAGGGCGCTGTTTTTGCAGCCAATATTTATGAAAAGCTTGGATTTGACGTGGTTCCAAATTCCACAGAGCCAAGGCAGGATATTATTCAGGCAGTGACTTTAAAAAGTCCGGAGCGTCTGATCGCATTCTGTAAGGGGATTCAGGCTGCTGCCCCGGTTGACAGTTATGTTGATCCGGAGCCATGGGATATGCCAGGTTATGACAGTCAGGTCATTATGGCAGCTGGCGCATTTGTACAGGGCTCTTCTATTGAGCTTTCCGCAGATGGACCTGTGAAAGAGCCATATGCCGTATATTTCCAGGGAGGACTTACCTGGGAGCATGCAAAACTAGGTGTTATGATGTCCTTGCAGAAACTTGTGGAGCAGGATTTGGTAAAATTACAGTGAAATCATGAAAAACATGAATTTTCGTGCAACGCCAGGCGTGTAACAGGGAGGCGCTGAACCGTTACCATAAGTTCTTTAAAACAGATGTAAAAAACGGGAGTTTATATGGAGAAAAAACGTGTTATCGTTACAGGCGGCGGGGCGTCCGGGCTGATGGCAGCCATTGCAGCTGCAGAAAACGGGGCCGCTGTAACCATATTGGAACAAAATGAAAAACCAGGCAAAAAGATCTGCGCTACAGGAAACGGCAAATGTAATTTTACCAATATCCAGGTGCCGTCTGATGCATATCGAAGCGAAAATCCAGGCTTTGAACAGGCAGTTCTGAATCAGTTTCCGGTAGAAGACACGGTGAAATTTTTTACCCGGCTTGGAATTTATCCTGTGAATAAAAACGGCGGCTATCTCTATCCTCACAGCGGACAGGCAGCAAGCGTTGCTGAGGTATTGTGTATGGAAGCACGGAATCTTGGGGTAAAGATCAAGACCAACCAAAAAGTACAACGTGTTTTTAAGGAACAGGATATCTGGAAGGTTCAGGTAGAAGGCTGGATATACGAGGGTGAAGCAGTTATTCTTTCCAATGGTTCCAAAGCTTCTGCAATTTCCGGTTCCGATGGCAGCGGTTATGAGCTTGCCGCAGCACTGGGACACAGACTTATAGAGCCTCTCCCGGCTTTAACTGCACTGAAATGCAGGAATACAGGCTTTTCCGGTTGGGCAGGTGTCCGCACAGAAGGCAGAATTATGCTGCTTGTGGATGGGAAAAAAATCACAGAGGAAACAGGAGAACTACAGCTTACTGATTATGGCGTATCCGGAATTCCGGTGTTTCAGGTCAGCCGATACGGAATCCGTGCACTGAAACAGGGAAAAAATGTGACTCTGATTTTAAACTTCCTGCCAGAATTTTCCCGGGAACAGTTGAAAGCTTTTCTGAAAATACGAAAGGAAAACTGCCCCTATAAAGGAAAAAAAGACTTTTTGACCGGACTTTTCCCGGATAAGCTTGCAAAAGTGCTTTTGTCAGCAAATGATCTGGAAGAAGCAATCAGCAGCTATCCGCTTAAAGTGACTGGTTATCAGTCTTTTGAACAGGCACAGGTGTGCTCTGGCGGCGTTGATACTACGCAGGTTAACGCCCAGACCTTGGAATCCACACGAAATTCAGGCCTATATTTCGCAGGAGAACTATTGGACATTGATGGGAAATGTGGCGGTTACAATCTGCAGTGGGCCTGGTCCAGCGGTTATGTTGCAGGAGTGAATGCCAGTAAATGTCAGAGCGTGTTTGAAAAAGGAGAATAACATGATTCGAATTACCCAGCTGAAACTTTCAATTAATCATACCCCGGAAGAGTTAAGCCAAAAGATCCGTAAGGAGCTTCGTCTGAAAAATGAAGGCTTCACTTACGAAATAGTGAAGCAGTCACTGGATTGCCGTCATAAAGAGGATAAAAAATTTGTTTATACGGTAGATGTGTCTTTGCAGGATAAAAACCAGGAAAGCAAGATTTTACGAAAAGCTCACAATAATAATATTATGTTAACTCAAGAGAAGGAATATACATTTCCATCTCCTGGTGAAGAGGAACTGAAATATCCGCCGGTTATTGTGGGAAGTGGACCTGCCGGAATTTTTTGTGCCTGGTATCTGGCGAAGGCCGGTTATCGCCCCCTGGTTCTGGAACGGGGAGAGGAAGCGCATGTCCGTCAGAAGACTGTCGAGAATTTCTGGAAAAATGGCGTACTGGATCCGGATTCCAATGTGCAGTTTGGTGAAGGGGGTGCTGGTACTTTTTCCGACGGAAAACTAAATACTCTGGTAAAAGATCCTTCAGGAAGAAATCATGAAGTACTGAAGCGTTTCGTGCAGGCGGGTGCACCGTCGGAAATTATCTATCAGCAGAAACCACATCTTGGTACAGACGTGCTGGTTGGCGTGGTGGAGACTCTTCGCCATGAAATTGAGGAAATGGGCGGCAAATTCCAGTTTCGTTCCAAAGTGACAGATCTTTTTTTTGAAAACAGTCAGTTAAAAGAAATTGAGATAAATGGGGAAAAAAGGATTCCGGCCCAGGTATGTGTGCTGGCAGTTGGACACAGCGCAAGAGATTCTTTTTCCATGTTTGAGAAAAAAGGAATCTATATGGAACCAAAATCTTTTGCAGTAGGTGTACGTATGGAACATCCACAGTCCATGATCAATCTGGCTCTTTATGGGGAAGAGGAAAACGAGAAACTTGGAGCTGCTGCTTATAAAGTTACCCACACATGTGAAAATGGCCGTGGTGTTTATTCCTTTTGTATGTGTCCGGGCGGTTATGTAGTAAACGCTTCTTCAGAACCGGAGATGCTTGCTGTAAATGGTATGAGCTATCAGGCCAGGGACAGCCGCAATGCAAACAGTGCGCTGATCGTATCGGTAACTCCGGCTGATTTTCCGGAAGAGGGGCCTCTGGGCGGCGTAGCATTCCAGCGCAATCTGGAGCGCGCAGCGTGGAAAGCTGGAAATGGTAAGGTTCCGGTACAGTTGTTTGAGGATTATCAGAAGCATAAGCCGAGTACAAGACTTAAAGATGTAGAACCTTGTATCAAGGGCGCCTGTGTTCCAGGTGATGTGCGCAGTATTTTTCCAAAAGAGATCGGTGATTCCATAGAAGAGGGTGTTCTTGCCTTTGGAAAAAAAATCAAAGGCTTTGACCGTCCTGATGCAGTGCTGTCCGGCGTGGAAAGCAGAACATCATCTCCGGTGCGTATTGTCCGTGATAAGGATTCCCTGGAAGCAAACTATGAGGGGATTTACCCCTGTGGGGAAGGCGCTGGATATGCAGGCGGGATTACTTCTGCTGCTATGGATGGCATAAAAGTAGCGGAAGCTGTTTCTAAAAAGTTCAGAAATTTTTAGGAGAGAGTGTACATCTCTCCTTTTTTATGCTAAAATGAGTCTGCATTGTGAAACACAGTGCGGGGGAAATTGTCTTTGTGTCTCGGGGAATAAGAAGTATCTGCTTATTATGGCATGAAGAACAGTCCCATTACTGTTCATTGGCAAAGCTGTGCGAAGTAAGTTTCAGGTATGGCGTGAGCAGTATCCTGTCAGTCCTGGAGAACTGCAGGTGAAAGATATGAATGAAATGAAACAGACC
>ENA-ORLW01002739-ORLW01002739.1-human-gut-metagenome-genome-assembly--contig:-NODE-2739-length-15014-cov-2.830086_pt1 | contig 15014 bp, 11 predicted proteins | sample MGYA00243017_ERZ508829 | MGnify/ENA primary metagenome ERZ508829 (study PRJEB26277, sample SAMN04329776) | human gut metagenome | biome: human-associated habitat | host: Homo sapiens | place: USA...
CTTCCTGAATCAGATCCAGAAAAAGCATTCCACGTCCCACATAACGCTTTGCAATGCTGACAACAAGACGAAGGTTTGCTTCTGCCAGACGCTTCTTGGCATTTTCGTCACCCTGTTCCATTTTCTTTGCAAGCTCGATTTCTTCTTCTGCTGAAAGAAGCGGAACTTTACCGATTTCTTTCAGATACATACGAACCGGATCCTCAATGCTCACACCCTCCGGAACAGAAAGATCGATCTTGTCCAGCTCTACTTCTTCCTCATCGTCCAGACCATCAATATCCATGTCATCGTCCAGCATAAGGTCATCTGCACTGTTCTCTGTGATACGCAGCACATCTACCCCACTTGCCTCAAGGAAATCGAAGATCTTGTCCATCTGTTCCGCATCCAGTGGCTGGTCTTTGAAATAATCACTGATTTCCTGATATTCCAGTACATTTTTCTTCTTTTTTGCAAGCTCCAGAAGTCCCACCAGTTTCTCACTGAATTTGCCCATATTCATTTCCATAGGTACTCTAACCTCCATATAGTGTTAATATTTTATCCTTATTCAAAAGAAATATGCAATTGCTGCCTTTTTCTTCCAAGCTCCTCCAAATTCTTCTTGGCCTTTACAAGTTCCTGTAAAGCCCCCATATCTGCAGGATCCCAGTTTTTATTTTTCTCCGCCAGACTCTCCTGCTTAATGCGGATCAAAGCATCGGAAAATGCTCTCTGCTGTTCCTCCTTTGTCTCAAGGTGGATCGTGGCATTAAAGAGAGAGGCCACTTCTTTCTGCTCTTCACTGTCTGTAAAAGCATTCAGAAGTCTGGCCGGATTCACATCTCCCTCTTCGTGCTGCTTCCAGAGCATTTCTGCCACCTCTTTATAAAGAGGAACTACAAAATCTGAAGGGGAAAGATATTTCTCCACAGTGTCAAAGATTGCCGGATAGGTAACCAGCCAGGTAAGCATCAGCTTCTGGGATTTATCTGCCGCGCTCTCCTTTTTTCTCATCGGAGAGCCGCCGGATTTTGGCTGAATGCGCTTCTCCGCAGGCGTACCCTTCAGAGCAAGGGTATTTACACGCTTCCGAAGGTCTTCCACACTGATTCCATACCTGCGGTATTCTTTTACAATTGCTTCAATATACAGATTCCGCTCCAGTTCATCAGAAAGTTCCAGAAGATACTGAGCACACCGCTCAAAAAAGCGGTTCTGTCCCTGAGGCTCATCCATGGGAAAATCACCGGAAGCAATACTTACCCGGAACATAAAGCTGTCCGTAGCTTCTTCTAGCCTTTTCTCAAAGGCCTCTGCTCCTTCTGCTTTGATAAATTCATCAGGGTCCTTGTGAGGCCGTAAATTCACCACTCTGGAATTCACGCCGGCTTCCCGGAGAATGGGAATTGCTCGCAAGGCGGCTTTTACACCAGCTTCATCACTATCGTAAAGAAGAAGTACTTCCTGTGTATACCTCTTCACCAGACTGGCATGTCCGGATGTAAGTGCCGTTCCCAGGGACGCCACTGCATTGGTAAATCCTGCCTGATGCATGGAGATTACATCCATGTAGCCCTCGCACAGGATCAGGTAATTTTTCCTGGTGGTTCTGGCTATATTCAATCCGTACAGATTACGGCTCTTGTCAAAAATACGGGTCTCTGGCGAATTCAGGTACTTGGGCTTGCCGTCTCCCATCACTCGCCCGCCAAATCCAATCACCCTGTTATTGACATCCATGATTGGAAAAATAACACGATTCCAGAATTTGTCATACATGCCCTGGCGTTCATCCACATTGAAAAGGCCGGATTCCCGAAGAAGTTCATCACTGTAATTCTGGGATTTCAGATATTTATACAGGTCATCACTGTACTTGTCTGAATACCCCAGACCAAATTTCCTGATCGTCTCTTCGCTGAGACCTCTGCCTGTAAGATAATCGTGGGCATTTTTTCCACCTTCACGGCGCAGCTGGTAATAAAAATACTGAGCCGCTTTCTTATTGATCTCAAGCAAGGCTGCGCGCTTCTCCGCTTTCGCCCTTGCCTCCTTGGAATATTCGATCTTGGGAAGTTCCACACCGGCACGCTCTGCCAGATGGGAAAGTGCTTCTCCAAATGAATAATTCTCATATTGCATTACAAAATTGTATACATTTCCTCCAGCTCCGCAGCCGAAGCAGTAATACATCTGCTTGGACGGCGTTACGGAAAAGGAAGGGGTCTTCTCATTATGAAAAGGACACAGACCAAAATAGGAGCTTCCTCTTCTGGTCAGTCTTACATACTGGGATATCACGTCTACAATATCATTTTTCATTCGCACTTCTTCAATGATATCGTCGGAATAGCGCATGCTTATCCTCCTTTGATTTGATATGCCGCATATCCAAGAAAATGCGACATCTTTCGCGTAAATAAATATTATATCTCATTGCAAGAGTTTTGTCCACGTCCTAATAAACCTCCCAGGCTCTTGGTATGAAAATCTCCTTGAATTTCTTCATGGAATACTGATCCGTCATTCCTGACAGCCAGTCACATACCGCCCGGTCTTTGGGAACTCCCTTTTTCTCAATAAGAGCAACGTACTCCCTGGACATTGCTTCCGGGTGATCTATGTAATAGGCGTATAGTTCTGTCAGCATTTTGATTGCCTTGGATTCTTCCCGCTTCGCGATGGGATTCAGATATACTTTCTGGAACATCTCTGATCGAAGATCCATGAGTGCCTGCTCTACAGGAGCAGACATCTGAATGGAAGGCTGGTCAATGCTGTGCTCGATCACATCATGTACAAATGTATTCAGTCTTTCTCTTGTGGTCTGTCCAAGAAACTCCCTGAGACTGGCAGAAATATCATTCTCTGTAATGATTCCCGCTCTCTGTGCATCGTCCATATCATGATGAACATAAGCAATCTTATCAGAAAAGCGGACTACCTGTCCCTCCAAAGTGGACGGATGACCGCTGGTACGGTGATTCAGGATTCCGTCTCTTGTCTCCCAGGTAAGATTCAGTCCGTCTCCGTTCTTCTCCAGTACTTCCACCACGCGGACGCTCTGACGGTAGTGGGCAAAGCCCTCAGGATGAACGGTATTAAGTGCGGTCTCTCCTGAATGTCCGAAAGGCGTGTGACCAAGGTCGTGTCCCAGTGCAATTGCCTCCACAAGATCCTCATTCAGGCGAAGTGCCTTGGCTATAGTACGTGCAATCTGGGATACTTCCAGAGTGTGCGTCAGCCGGTTCCTGTAATGATCTCCTTCCGGAGCCAGAAAAACCTGAGTCTTATCCTTCATCCTGCGAAAAGCTTTGCTATGCAGGATCCTGTCCCGGTCTCTCTGGTAAACCGTCCGGACGTCACACTCTTCTTCCTCCCGGTCTCTTCCTCTGGAACGTCCACTGTATGCGGCATAAGGACTCAGCAGTTCCAGTTCTCTTTCTTCCATGCTCTCTCTGATATTCATATATCTTCTATCCTCCAAAGACTGACAGGTAAGCCGATAATCTTCCTCCTATTAATTATATTCTACACAAAATTTCAAATTCCTCTTTTTTTCAAAAAAAACTTGAAAATTTTTAATTTTTTTCAAAAAATGTGTTGACAATCCTATACCCCTTTGTTATACTAATATCCGTCGCAGCGAGAAAGAAAACTTTCTCCGAGAAACGCGATATGCGGAAGTGTCGGAACTGGCAGACGAGCAAGACTAAGGATCTTGTAAGCATTGCGCTTGTGTGGGTTCAAGTCCCATCTTCCGCATTTTTTATTGCTCAAAAACATTAAAGACCTGCAAACCATCCGTTTTGCAGGCCCTTTTTTTATTACCGATTTACTTTTGTCATTCTATTTCGGAAGTTCTGTCACTGTCTCCAGCTTAAATCCTTCCCACATATCAGCAGAAATATTCCATTCTCTTAAATCTGTAACGATCTTATGATAGAACGCCTGTCCGCCACGCACAATATCATAGGTGCGGGCATCGCCTCTTGCCTCAAGGTGACGGCCAAAGCTACAGTTGGTTACATCCTCCGGACCATAGTCGTCCACATCTCCGCCCGGCCAGAAAATATAAAGCCTTGGGATATCATCAATCTGGCGAAGATCAATTCCTGCAAGTTTCAGAAATTTCTTTCCAACAGACTCATGCGCCGTAAATACATGAGAATATCGCCATACAGTCCTTGTAAAATCAGATACACGGAACTGGCCAAGCCAATCCTCATCCATCATTCCGTCTGCAGTCTCTCTTGAGACAATCACAACAACAGGGAATAAACGCCCCGAATCTTTCAACGCTGCAATAAGATTCCCAAACATATCCTCTCGCAAAATACGTCTTCTGTTAGAACATTCGATTCCATTTACAATTCCGATATTGTCAACAATCGTCTTATAATATCCAGGATAACTGAAAAAAGTTACTCCTGGGTCCTGGATGGTGTGTTCTGTCTCCGGCTGTGCATATCCATTGCAAACCTTCAGAATCACTTCTTCCTGACGCGACACTTCAAGTCCTGCTTCTGAATACCAGATTCTGCCGCCCACTTCCATATCCATATGTCTTACATGCATATTCAGCCGATGATTGTCTGGATCATAATTCACAGCTACATGATAAGCCAGAATGTCAGCATGATAAGTACTGGTCTTCTGTGGCATTTCCTTAAACAGACCGCCATATTTCCCCACGATCCAGCCATATATCGCATCTGCTGCCTGCTGGAAAATCTCTGCAGCAGATGCCGTTTTCTCTTCCTTCAGACGACTTCCATCCACCTGTGTGCACATCTGGAACACGTTGTGGCGGATAAGAGGCTTCATCTCATAATGCCAGGACTCTCCCAGGCTCTCTTCACGCCCATCGTTATAAACATCACGCTCCTTAAAAATAGCGGTCAGACGACTGTCATGGAACTGACTGTCGTTTAACAGAGCAATAATCGTATTTACATTGATCGGTACCTTGCGGCTGCGGTGAAGCAGCTGGTCTACCAGTGTCTGCTTGCTGGTCTTATAAATACGCTTGGCCAGGTTCTCCACCTGCTGGTCACAATCCTCATCCAGAAGCTTCGCCACCTCAGGATAAAGCTGTCCCTCTCCCAGCTTCAGACGGAAATGGCTCTTGATCATATCACTCCATCTGCCTGATTTATAAAGGGAATGTCCCAGATCCTCAAACAGGGTAACCATGGATTTATCACAAAGCTCCAAAGTTGCCAGAATACTGTTAAAGTATCTGGAAAAGCCCTTGTAATTCTTCCACAGTTCCTCTCCTTTATAGCGCATATCGTGCTCGATTTCATGCCAGCCCTCGAAAAACATGGTCTTAATCTGGATCTCGAAGGTATCATCAATATACATATCCCAAGTCTCTGTTGAAATCTCTGATCGCAAATATTCCGGAAGACGGCACACGCCGTTTAATTTCGTAGGTTTGAACTCCTCCTCGCTTCTTTCCGAAGTGGACCAGCCAATCACGTCAAAGGTATTTTCCACAATATTCTGGCAGATTTCTACATCATCATCAAAATACAGGTTAATACGGACACCTACCAGGTCCTGCAGTTTCTTATTCTCCGCGCCATAATCTTTCAGAGCAAATTTATGAGCCATGGAAGAAGCTGTCTTGATTCTGGAAAAACATCTGTAATACAGACCGCATTGTTCCAGGCGATCGCTGATAATACGCTTCAAATCCTGCTCTACGATAGCCGGAACTTTTACCTTCGAAGCCAGTTCCTCCTTTGTATAAATTACTCTTTTCTGTTCACTCACTAATTTTACACCACCAATTTATTTATAACTGCCGGAACCCTCACGGATTACGATTCAAAAACTACACAGTTATTATATTTTATATTCCGTACGTTCTACTAAGCATACACTTTAGAGCCTGTTTGAAAAATCATTCCCGCAATCTGCACGCCCCACTTTGCGGTATATTTTGCCCGAATTCGGTTGCCGTAGCCCGCTACGGTGCCCTCATCCGGGCAAAATCTCCCACAAATTGTGACGCACATCTTGCAGAAAGCCTTTTTCAAACACGCTCTAGTATACCAGAATTTCCCCAAATAAAAAAGGGATATTCCGAAATATAATGGAAAAATTTCGGTTAAATATATACAATCAAAAGCACTTCTTACAAGCCTCATATCCTTGGGCTTCAGCCTGTGAAACCGGCTCCTGATATGCCTTATCCGGATTCATATTTCCACAGTCAGGAATACTGTGATATTTACTTCCTGTAGCAGATATCCATACCATTTCCTCCTGACTGTCATCTGCTGCAGCAATCTGTTCTGACTTTTCTGATGCTGCAGCTGCATCAGTTCCGCTATTATCTTCAGCTGTAAATCCATTCTCCCCTTCACTTTGCCCAGCTGTTTCTCCATCACCTGAAGTATAATCATTGCAGGGATCTGCACTCCAGGTAATAGCACTTCCATCCGAAGAAGCCACAATGGTTCCCTGTTCATCAGAGCGATATACCTGAATTCCCATATCTGACAGTTTTTCCATGGTATCCGCATGCGGATGACCATACATATTTCCTGCGCCGCAGCTGATCACTGCAAATTCCGGAACTGCAGCCTGAAGAAAATCCCAGCTTGTGGATGTAGCAGATCCATGATGGCCCACACTTAACACGTCGCAGCTCAGATCAAGCCCGGAATTCACCATATCTGCCTCACAGTTAAAATCTGCATCCCCGGTAAAAAAGAAACTGTTTTCTCCATTCGTCAGCTTAATTGCCACCGAATTAGCATTGCTCTCTTTGCTGATTTCCCTTGGAGAAAGAATTGTAAATTCTCCCGAGCCAAATGTATACTCCGCTCCCACTGCCGGATGCTGTACTTCAAGCCCATGTGCTGCCACTGCATCCATAAAAGAGCCATAAAGGGAAGAATCATGGATATAATCTGCTCCAATCACATTGTCCACCTGAAATGCATTCAGACAGCCAATCAGTCCGCTCACATGATCCTCATCGTAATGGGATGAAATCAGATAATCAATTTCTGACACATTCTGCTCCTGCAAATAGGACACCACATAGCTGGACGCGCTTCTTGGACCACCATCATACAGCAGATTCTGTCCTTCTGACTGCACCAGAATGGATAATCCCTGTCCCACATCCAGGAAATGCACGGTCATGCTGCCGCCAGATGCCAGAACCTTTTCCCCGCTTCCAGGGAATACTATTCCTGCCATAAGCAGAATAAGCGTTAAAAGATAGCCTGCAATTTGTTTTCTTAAGTGTTTCATTTTATTCCTTCTTTCGTTTTTTTCACCGTAGACACCGCTGTCCTGCTGCCTCTTTACTATTATAATATATTCTCATCCCCACAAACATCCCTGAATTATGTTTTCACAATTGCTTTTTTCGCATATAATACCTGGAAGAGCATTTTATGAGGTCGTCCATGTATTACAGAAAAGCATTATGTACACAGCAGGAAAATATAGACCGGGGTACCTTACAGATAACGGTCCATTCAAAAACAGACAACCGCCCTGTGGAAAATGCACTGGTCCGTATTTCTTATACAGGTGATCCAAACAGTATCATAGAAGAAGTCCGCACGGATTCTTCCGGCAACACCCCTGTCCTTCAATTAAAAACGCCTCCTCTGGAATATAGCCTGAATGCTTCCGAGGAGGCGCAGCCTTATGCAGAATATTCTATGCAGATCAAAGCCGAGGACTTTCACCAGGAAGAAATCGCAGGTACGGAAGTCTTGCCTGCGGTTCTTGCCAAACAGCCTGTCCTTCTGAATCCCAGACAGGGCACTGTTTCCGAAAACAGAATTGTCATTCCTCCCCATACACTTTTCTATGAATATCCACCCAAAATACAGGAATCTGAAATTAAACCAGTACACGAAACTGGCGAAATTGTTCTAAGCAAGGTCGTAATTCCGGAATACATTGTAGTGCATGATGGACCTGTAGGTGATAACTCCGCCTCTAATTATTATGTCCGCTACCGCGACTATATCAAAAATGTAGCAAGCAGCGAAATCTATGCCACCTGGCCTGACGACACCATCCGCGCCAACATCCTGGCAATTATGTCCTTTACCCTAAACCGGGTATACACAGAGTGGTACCGCAATAAAGGAAAAGACTACACTATCACATCCTCCACCGCCTACGACCACAAATGGATCCGCGGACGAAACATTTTTGACTCCATCGACCGCATTGTAGACGAACTTTTCGAGAATTATCTATCCCGTCCTAACGTCCGTCAGCCAATTCTTACCCAGTACTGCGACGGAGAGCGGGTGCAGTGCCGGGACAGAGGATGGATGACACAGTGGGGAAGCAAGCGGCTTGGAGACCAGGGATATTCTGCCATTGAAATCCTGCGGTATTTCTACGGAAACGATATGTATATCAATGTGGCAGAAGAAGTCTCCGGGATTCCTTCCTCCTGGCCAGGCTATGACCTGGATATCGGTGCTTCCAGCAGCAAAGTGCTCCAGCTTCAGGAACAGCTAAATGCCATCAGCCAGGCCTACCCTGCTCTTCCAAAAGTAAATCCGGACGGAATCTATGGTGCCCAGACTCAGGCCTCTGTCCGCAAATTCCAGAATATTTTCGGTCTCCCGGAAACCGGAATCGTAGATTATACCACCTGGTACAAAATTCAGGAAATTTATGTAGGCGTCACCCGGATTGCGGAATTACAGTAAACACAATATGGCGGGATTTTTCTCTCCCGCCATAAAATTCTGATCAAAACATACATGTCGCCTGTCGGCAACATCACCATATATGAACCGGCTAACCATCAGCCTTCTGCCAATTCCCTCATCAGTTCATGCACCGAAGTAATTTTGTCAATCTTTCCAACATTTGCCCCACAGAACATCAAACCATTCTCTACATCTCCCTCTACCGCATTGATCAATGCCTTGGTAATGCAGTACGGAACCTGTCCTGGATTACATTTTTCCAGGCAGTTATAGCACTTCTTTACTGGAATCCGTCCATTCTCTACCAGTTTCATAAAAGGATTGCAAAGCGCCCTTCCTGGCATTCCTACAGGGCTCTGGATAATCTGCACATCCTCTTTCCTTGCATTTACATACGCCTGTTTATACCTTTCATCGGCATCGCATTCCCTGGTCGCCACAAACCGGCTTGCGATCTGCACACCATCTGCCCCAAGTGCCATAACATGATCAATATCTTTCCGGTCAAAAATTCCGCCAGCAACTACCACTGGAATTTCCCTGCCAAACTTTTCCTCATATTCCTTTTTACATGCAATAATATCCCGGATTTCCTGGTCAAAATCCATGTCTTCCCTGTGCGCCAGCTGATCCCTGGAAAATCCCAGATGACCTCCTGCCTCCGGTCCTTCCACTACGATCAGATCTGCAGTCCGGTTATATCGATGTGCCCACATTTTCAGAATCAGGTTTGCTGCCCTTTTTGAAGAAACAATAGGCGCAATCTTTGTTCTGCAAAATTCCGGTACCAGCTCCGGCAGATTCATGGGAAGTCCTGCGCCACTGATGATCACATCTGCACCACATTCCACAGCTTCCTTTACATGCTCTTTATAATGTTTCAGCGCTACCATAATATTAACACCGACCAGCCCTTTTCCCTTGGCAATCTCCCTTGCCTTCCATATGTGCTTTCTTATTGCCTTCAGATTGCACCCCGCCTGGTCTTTCTCAAAGCCGGCCTCATCATATCCGATCTGAGCCGTGGAAATAACTCCTACTCCTCCTTCTGCTGCCACCGCGCCAGCCAGGGAGCTCCGACTCACTCCCACTCCCATTCCCCCTTGAATAATAGGAAGTTCTGCCACCTTATCTCCAATTTTCAAACATTTCAAACTGCTTTTATATCCTCTATCCAAAACAATATCCTCCATGCTTTAATTTAGTTTGAATTTAAAACTATTTTAGTATAAAGCATTATTGTTTTTATGTCAAGTTTTACTTTTATTCGACACTTTATTATGTAGTTTTTATTACTACATATTTTATTACTACATATTCAGAAATTTTCCCTATAAAAAGGAATCCCCTTGCGGGATTTGCCATCTTCAGCAGACCGTTCCCCCCTCATCTGCAATACCGTCATTTCTGTCCACTGCCAAAAAAAACTTTTGGCATAATAGGAAATTGCTGCAGAATCTTCTGCTGCATCAAAAAAGGCCATGCATATCCGTTTGATACACATAGCCTTCGCCATCATTTTCTTTACAGCTTTTTCATTTCAAAAAGATTAAAAAATCTTCAAAATATCATTATACATAACTACAACCATCAAAAGCATCAGCACCATCAAACCTGCAAAATGAACCATGCCCTCAATCTGTCTGTTCACCGGTTTTCTCCGGATAGCCTCGATAATCAGAAATACAAGCCGGCCACCATCCAGTGCAGGAAGCGGAAGCAGGTTCATAACACCAAGGTTTGCAGATAAAAGTGCTGCCATATACAGCATATTTACCCAGATGGTCAGCATACCTTCACTCTTACTTGCCTCATAGGTGCTGCCAATTGCATCAACTACGCCAACCGGACCGCTTAAATCCTTTACGCCCAGCCCGCCGGTAAGAAGCTCTTTCAGGCTGAGTAAGGTAGAGCGGATCATATATTTTACTTCCAGCGTTCCATACTTCAGCACTTCAAATCCATGTGTCTTCGTGTACGCCAGATTATAAGAAAAATCAACTACTGCTGTGCGGGACTCCGATGGAGTTACCTCAGCGTTGTATTCCAGACCATCACGCTCATAAGTAATGGTCACAGGCTCACTTGTGAGAGGATGCTCTGCAAGATATGCAGTATAATCGTCCGAACTCTCCAGTCTGGTGCCATTAATGGAAGTGATCACGTCCCCAGGCTCCACGCCAGTTTCAGATAAGCCCATTCCCGGAATCAGGGATGCCACCTCAAGAGAATCGGTACTCTTTCTGTTAAAGCCAAGAAGGTATCTCACCTGTACGTCTGGTTTGAAGGCCAACTCCACATCTTTGCCATTCCTCTCCACAGTCATATGAATGGTCTCATCCTCCTGTGGATTATTCAGATACATATACAGATAAAGATCTCTTGCCAGATCAATGTGATACCCCTGGTATTCTTTAATAATATCCCCTTCCTGAAGACCGGCTTCAGCCACAGTAGAACCACTCTCCACCTGCGTAACCTTTGCCGGGTCATAGCCCACCAGCGTAACAATAATCACTGCAAACACAAAGGCCAGGATAAAGTTAAATACCGGTCCTGCTGCAACTGTAGCGATTCTTCCCCACACTGGTGCACCATTGAAAGTCCCCTTGGACTCATCCTCCATATCTTCTCCCAGCATGGCACAGGAACCGCCAAGAGGCAAAAGCTTCAGAGAATACCTGGTTCCATTCTTCTCTGTGCTAAACAGCCTTGGGCCCATTCCAAGGGAAAACTCTGTTACTACGATCTTATTTTTCTTTGCAAGAAGGAAATGCCCCAGCTCATGAAAAAGAATGATCGCACTGAAAATCAATAATGCCAGAATAATCTTCAACCTACCACCTGCTTTCAATCCATTTATAAGTCTCGTCTTCTACTGCCAGTATCTCCTCCAGCTCCGGATTCCGGATCACTGTATGTCTTTCCATAGACTGTGCAATAATGTCGTAAATATCCAGAAAACCGATTTTTTCCTGTAAAAACTTCTTCACAGCCAGCTCATTTGCTGCGTTAAACACAGTAGGCATACTGCCGCCTTTTCTTGCAGCATCCATAGCCATTGGAAGCCCCAGGAATGTATCCATATCCGGATCTTCAAAAGTAATCTCTTTCAATTTATGGAAATCCAGTCTCTCTCCATCCAGATATCTGCGTTCCGGATAATAGAGTGCGTACTGGATTGGAAGCCGCATATCCGGAGTTCCAAGCTGCGCCATAACCGCACCATCTTTAAACTCTACCATCGAATGGATAATGCTCTTTGGCTGGACAACAACCTGAATATGATCCAGATCCACATCAAACAGCCATCTGGCTTCCATAACCTCCAGACCTTTATTTACCAGGGTTGCGGAATCTACTGTGATCTTCTGTCCCATTACCCAGTTCGGATGCTTCAGGGTATCTGCAAGCGTCACATGTTCCAGTTCTTCTCTTTTTCTTCCACGGAAGGGACCACCGGAAGCTGTGATCAGAAGCTTCTCAACCTGCGCCCGCTTTTCCCCATGAAGAGCCTGGAAAATAGCACTGTGCTCACTGTCTACCGGAAGGATCTGAACTCCATGCTCTTTTGCCATGGGAATGATCAGATGACCTGCTGTTACCAATGTCTCTTTGTTTGCAAGGGCAATGTCCTTGCCCGCCTTGATTCCCTCCATTGTAGGACGGATTCCAATCATTCCCACAACAGCGGTAACCAGAATATCTGTCTGAGGCATACGTGCAAGCTCCAGAAGTCCCTCCATGCCAGACACAATTTTTACATCCATATCTGAAAGGCGGACAGCCAGATCCTTTGCCGCATTTTCATCCCACACTGCAATCAGCTGAGGATGAAATTCTCTTGCCTGTTCTTCCAGCATTTTCACATTTCTTCCTGCACTGATTCCCAGCACCTCTATATCGCCGTTAGCTCTCACTACATCCAGGGTCTGTGTACCGATGGAACCAGTTGAGCCTAAAATTGCAATTTTCTTCATTTGAAATTCCTCTCAGTCCATTTCAGGGACAAATCACATCTTATCATTTCCACACTTCTTATTCCTTTATGCTTCCCGCTGCCAATCCGGAATCAGATTCCCAGCACAAGCTTCGCCAGGAAATAAATAGCCGGAGCTGTAAAGATCACACTGTCAAATCTGTCCAGGATTCCACCGTGTCCCGGGATCAGTTTGCCATAGTCCTTGATTCCCTGATTTCTCTTAATAGCAGAAGCAGCCAGATCTCCAACCATGGAGATCAGTGCTCCGACTGCACAGATCAGCGCATACTCTGCAATCTTTCCGCCAGTTGCTGCTGCATAAATTGCGCCCAGAAGCGCAGCGCCTGCCACGCCGCCTACTCCACCTTCTACTGATTTCTTCGGGCTGAGGATTGGTGCCATTTTGTGCCTGCCGATCAGCATTCCCACACAATATGCGCAGGTATCGCATCCCCAGGAGCATAAAAAGATCAGCCATACCAGAAATTTTCCATCCGGAAGGTTCCTGGTAAGATAAATAAAGGAGAGCATCACAGCCACGTATACCACCCCAAAGAACGCCGGCATTACCTGATCTGCCTTGAACTTGGGATAAGTAAATACGTAAACGAACATAAACATCATGAACGAAATGATCACGCCCATCATTCCATATTTTTCAAAATCCAGCGACATCAGCACATAGTAGATCACAGCTCCAAAATAGCCTGCAATTTCCAGGGCATTAAAATGGTCTTCCCGAACCTTCATAACCTTATAAAGCTCCTGCATTCCGATCAGAGAGATCCCAAGCAGTGTAAAAAACAGCACATAACCTCCACTGATAATAGTCAGAAGCGCAACTGCGACCAGCACAATACCGCTTAAAAGACGTGTTTTAAACATCTTACTCCTCCTTCACACCGCCATATCTTCTGTCTCTTTGATTATATTTCTCAATAGCCTGTACTAATTCTGCTTTATGGAAATCCGGCCATGCCACGTCTGTAAAATAAAATTCCGTATAAGCCAGCTGCCACATAAGGAAATTGGAAAGTCTCTGTTCTCCGCTGGTGCGTATCAGAAGATCCGGATCCGGCATGCCGACAGTATCAAGATAGGAAGCGACAACCTGCTCGGTAATCTCCTCCGGATCCTGCTTTCCGGCCGCACAGTCCGCAGCCAGTTTCTTCACGGCGCGGGTAATTTCGTCCCGGCCGCCGTAGTTTACGGCAATGACAAAGGTCAGGCCGGTATTGTTCTTTGTCTCAGATTCCAGACGGTTAATGCCGTCAATGATATCCTGGTCAAAGCGGGTACGGTCTCCGATCATTTTCACGCGGACATTGTTTGCGGAAGCCACCTTCAGCAGACGGACCATATAGAAGCGGAACAGCTGCATCAGAGCGCCCACCTCTTCCGCGGAACGCTTCCAGTTCTCTGTGGAAAAACCGTATACGGTTAAGTTTTCAATTCCCAGGCGGGCAGCGATCTCAACGGTTTTCTCTACCGTTACGCAGCCTTCCTTGTGGCCCATAGAACGAGGCAGGCCGCGTTTTTTCGCCCAGCGGCCGTTGCCGTCCAGAATCATGGCCACATGCTTCGGGATGACCATTCCATCTAATTGTTCAGACATTTCTATTCCTCCATATCTTCAGAATCGTCAGGCGTATCTTTGGTGCCTGTTCGATATGCATAGCAAAGAAGTTTCACGGGATGCGATTTTCTGTGAAACAATGAAAAGGGGGAAGATCGCTCTTCCCCTCTTTACGCTCATTCAATCCCAGGGACTAGACAGTCATGATCTCCTTGGTCTTTGTCTCAATGGCCTTGTCCACTTTTTCGATCATCTTGTCGGTGATTTTCTGGATTTTCTCTTCACCCTGCTTTAAATCGTCCTCAGAGATGTCTCCTGCTTTTTCCAATTTCTTGATGCTGTCCATAGCATCGCGGCGGATGTTGCGGACCGCAACCTTAGCGCCCTCGCCTTTTTTCTTAACATCCTTTGCAAGATCTTTACGGCGCTCCTCGGTCTCCCACGGCTGGATCACGATCATGCGTGCTTCCGGAACGGTTACGTTGCCGACCTGCTGGATCGGGGTCGGGGTTCCGTAATAATCAATGCGTAAGCGGTCCAGTACATGCGGGTTTGCACGGCCTGCGCGGATGGATGCGTACTCGTCAAGCAGCACGTCCAGGGATTTCTCCATTTTGTCCTCGTATAACTTTAAGTGTTCCTGCATAGTTTCCTCCTGTTAGTCAACGGTCACGATCGTGCCGTTTATTTTTCCCTGCATTGCGTTTGCAATGCTGTCTTTTTCGTTTAAATCAAATACTGCCATTGGCATCTTGTGCTC
>ENA-ORLW01002747-ORLW01002747.1-human-gut-metagenome-genome-assembly--contig:-NODE-2747-length-14951-cov-4.079804_pt1 | contig 14951 bp, 17 predicted proteins | sample MGYA00243017_ERZ508829 | MGnify/ENA primary metagenome ERZ508829 (study PRJEB26277, sample SAMN04329776) | human gut metagenome | biome: human-associated habitat | host: Homo sapiens | place: USA...
AAGATTCTGCACAATTTCCTTTATGAGATTTGCGGTTGTACGGGTGATTGGACAATGGGCAATTTTGCAGAAACTCAAATCAAGGCAATAAGAGAAAAAGTAGGCGACGGAAAAGTACTTCTCGGGCTTTCGGGAGGAGTGGACTCATCAGTTGCTGCCGCACTTTTGTCAAAGGCTGTGGGAAGTCAGCTGACTTGTATTTTCGTTGATCACGGCTTTATGAGGAAAAATGAGGGCGATGAGGTTGAAGAAGCTTTTAAAGACTGGGATATCAATCTTATTCGTGTCAATGCAAAGGAACAGTTCATGTCAAAGCTGAACGGTGTTTCTGACCCTGAAACAAAGAGAAAGATTATAGGAGAGGAATTTATTCGCTGTTTTGAAGCAGAGTCAAAGAAAATCGGCACTGTCGATTATTTGGTTCAGGGAACTATATATCCTGATATTATCGAATCGGGAACAGGTGATGCAGCGGTAATCAAATCTCACCACAATGTCGGCGGGCTTCCTGATTATGTTGATTTCAAAGAGATTATCGAGCCTCTTCGTTTATTATTCAAAGACGAGGTTAGAAAACTGGGACAGGAGCTGGGACTCTCTGATACACTGGTATGGCGTCAGCCTTTCCCCGGACCTGGTTTGGCAATCAGAATTATCGGTGAAATCACAGATGAAAAGCTAAGCATTTTGCAGGACGCTGACTGGATTTTCAGAGAAGAAATTGCAAAAGCGGGTCTTGACAGAGATATTCATCAGTATTTTGCTGTTCTTACCTCAATGCGTTCGGTGGGTGTAATGGGCGACGGAAGAACATACGATTATACACTTGCGTTGAGAGGTGTTACCACAACAGACTTCATGACAGCAGATTTTGCAAAAATCCCTTACGAAGTACTTGAAACCTGTGCGAGCAGAATAGTAAATGAGGTAGGCAACATCAACAGAGTAGTTTATGATGTAACTACAAAGCCGCCGGCTACTATTGAGTGGGAATGATGTCCGAAGCGCTGTAAACCCGCATAAACACTGGGTTTTATGCTCTTTAATTCCCGATTTGATAGCAAAATGATAGCAAATCATAGAACCGCTTTATTTTAAAAGTTCTATCGGTTTACAGGTACAATTATCTAAATACTATAAAAGGCATTACTGACTTTTGCAGTCGGTAATGCCTTTTTCTATGCTTAATTTTATGCTGCTTGCTCGAAAATGCTTCTTTGCATATTTAAATAATATTGTAAATCCGAGTAGTTTTTCTTTTTCAGTATTTTCGGCTTACTGATAAGCGCAGGATTTATATTATTTGCTTCAGCCAGACGTATGGTGTAATCAAAAATACTATGTATTAAGTCGCTAAACTGCGAGGCAGTGATTTTTAAATTTACAGCCTTTGAAGGATCATCGTTTGAAAGTTGATCAAGAGAGTTAATTAAAGCATCTAAAATTTCAATAGTTAATTTGCCTTCTCTTGCAGCATCTAAATACACTTGCAGATCTTCTGCAAATTGTCTTTCACGCTTTCGCTTGTCACGAGAAGTAATATAACCGACAGTACCAACAACGGCTCCTCCAAGTATGATGACACCGCCAACAATAAGAGTCCCCTTTTTATGTAATCTAATGAAATCAATAGCCTTAGATGCACCTTCTTTAGCGGCATCAGCGACGGCAGGAATGTGTTTTGCGACTCTTTTGTTATCTACATTTTTAGCCATACCGCAAAGTTCTAAAACACCAGTTTTAACACCTGCGTAAGTTTTATCATCTACTAATAAGTTTACATTTACTACAGGCATATTCAATCTTCCTTTCGAGTGTTAAAGGCTACGCTTTCGGGATAGTTATATCTCCAGTTGTCGTATTCTTCTTTTGTAATTTCTCCGTTTTTAAGTTTTTCTGCTTGTTCCTGCCAAGTGGAAAACATATCAAACATTGTAAGATAGTTTGTCCCCATACCTTTATCAAGGCGTATGCAAAGCTCATCATCAAGCTTATCAATACGGAAACCATATAAATCTTCAAGAGTAAACAGCGTATGCATTAAGCCGTTGTAACTGTCAATATCCGGTACAGTTAAAGCACTTGTAGAAATGCCGAATACATTTGCAAGGTTGTTTGTTAAATCAGCCTTAGGCGTTCTGCTGCCGGATTCATACTGTGCCATACGAATGTCAGCGGTTTTTTCCGGAAAGCCCACCTGCATACCGAGATACTTTTGAGTCATTCCTTTTAAGTTTCTAAAAAATCTTATTCTTTCGCCGATAGCCATAATATAGCCCCTCTCATTTTACTGTTAAATATCATAGCATAATAAGTTAAGCAATGTCAAGTAACATAAAACAAAAAAGTTTAACATTATTGCAAAAACCACTTGACATAACGGAATATGTTTAGTATAATCATTAAGCAAATAGCGTTAAGTTTATTTGCGAACAACTGAATAACCGTCATACATCACGGTAATGGTGTATCCGCTCGGGCAAATCGGAATGCGGTCAGAAAGTTCTCCGACACTAAATAGATATGAAAATGTAAAAATGAAAGGATGATGTTTATGTCAAATAAAATGTTTATGCGTGTTGAAGATGTGGCAGAAGAAATGGGCGTTTCCGTTTCTTACGCATATAAGCTTATACGTAAATTAAATAAGGAATTGCAGTCAACCGGGTGTATTACTATTCCCGGCAGAATTGACCGTAAATTCTTTCACGAAAAATTTTATTCAACCAAAGCTCAAGAAAGGAGCGATTAAAATGGGAGCATTTAAAAATGAAAAGAACGGAACTTGGTATGTGCAGTTCCGTTACACAGACTGGCAAGGCTTGCGACAGCAAAAATTAAAGCGTGGCTTTGCCACCAAACGAGAAGCACAGGAGTGGGAACGAGCTTTCTTGACCGAATAGAAAGCCGATGTCACAATGCCTTTTAAGACATTTGTAAAGTTATATGAAAAAGATGTAAGACCAAAGTTAAAAGAAAATACTTGGCTAACTAAGGAACATATTATTAAAACTAAAATATTGCCGTATTTTGAACATAAGCGATTGTGTGATATATCGGCAAAGGATGTTATTGCCTGGCAAAATGAAATTAGAAAAATGACTAATTCAAGAGGGGAGTCGCTTTCACAGTGTTATTTAAAGACCATTCATAACCAGTTAAGTTCCTTATTTAATCACGCAATTAAAATTTACGGTCTAAGGCTAAACCCTGCTTCTACGGTCGGCAATATGGGCAAGGAAGAACGCAAGGAAATGAATTACTGGACTGTGGAGGAATACAGTAAGTTTTCTGATGAAATGATGAATAAGCCGCTTTCTTACTATGCTTTTCAAATGCTGTATTGGACCGGTATCCGTGTAGGTGAATTGCTTGCATTAACCGCCGGTGATTTTGATTTCAAGAACAATATGCTTACAATCAATAAATCTTATCAAAGATTGCACGGAGAAGATGTTGTCACTACCCCGAAAACCGAAAAGAGCAATCGAACAATAAAAATGCCACAGTTTTTATGTGATGAAATGCAAGAATATTTGAAAATGTTTTATTCGCCGAGTAACAGCGACAGGATATTTCCCATTTCAAAAAGTTATCTTCATCACGAAATGGACAGAGGCTCAAAAGCCGCAGGCGTTAAACGTATTCGTATTCACGATTTGAGGCATTCACACGTTTCGCTTTTAATAAACCAAGGCTACCAAGCCGCTGCTATTGCTGATAGGGTTGGTCACGAAACAGTGGAAATCACCGACAGATATACTCATATATATCAGTCAAAACAAAATGAAATGGCAAATACACTTGATGAATTATGGAAGGAGAAAAAATAATATGTCACTAAAGAATAAAGATGAACGCAACCGCTGGAGAAGCAAGACGGTTGCGTTCAGAGTTTCACCGGAGGAATGGGAACAGATTGAACGATATGTTCAGCTTTCAGGTTTGACAAAGCAGGACTATATCACAAGACGACTTACCGATAAAGATGTTGTAGTGCAAGGCAATCCGAGAGTATATAAGGCTTTGCGTGATAATCTTGCAGATGTACTTACAGAACTCAAACGAATTGAGTCAGGCGGTGAAGTCGATGACGAACTGCTTGACTTAATCGAAATGATTGCCGATATTCTCGACGGACTTAAAGGAGATGATTAAAATGGGAAATAAAAAAATGACCGCTCCGAATGTATCTGTTGGCGCAGATACGGAGCAGTCATCTACTAAATGTAATATTGGTATTATACCCGATAATATTGGAAATATCAATGGATATGAAGAAAAATACAGTGAATGGCAAAAGGAAATGAAGGAAATGATGTCACCGTCTTATCTGAAGACTGTGACAATGACAACACTCTATGACACGATATTTGAAGCACAAGCCCCTCTTATTGAGGGACTGCTATATCGTGGCACATATATCTTTGCTGGTTCACCAAAGGTTGGTAAAAGCTTTATGATGGCTTAAATTGCTTACCATATTAGTACAGGAACTCCGCTATGGAATTATAAAGTTAGAAAATCACCTGTTCTATATTTTGCTTTAGAGGATGATTATGCACGATTGCAGCAAAGACTTTATCAAATGTTTGGAGACAAAGAATCTGATGATTTGTATCTTGCAACAAACAGTAAAAATTTAGGTGCAGGACTGGAAGAACAAATCAAAGGCTTTATGGAGGAACACCCGAATACCGGCCTCATTATTATTGATACGCTCAAGCGTGTCAGAGAAGCTGGCGGTGCAGATTACAGTTATGCCAATGATTATGATATTGTAGCACGCCTTAAAAATCTTGCAGACAGTTATAAGGTTTCAATGCTGATTGTTCATCACACCCGAAAGCAAAAGGCGGATGATAAGTTCGATATGATTTCCGGTACTAATGGTTTATTAGGTGCGGCTGATGGTGCATTTGTTTTAAGCAAAAAAGAAACGTACCGATAATCAGGCAGTGATGGATATTACCGGCAGAGATCAGCAAGACCAAAGAATCAACCTCATTCGTGATATGGATCGTTTGGTTTGGAATTTGGAAAGTGTTGAAACTGAACTTTGGAAAGAACCTCCTGAGCCGATACTTGAAAAAATTTCACAAGTTCTTTCTTCGGTTGGTAATACGTGGTCGGGAAGTCCTACGGCTCTTGTAGAATTGTTAGCTTTAGATATGAAGCCGAATGCATTAACGCTGAAACTGAATATCAATGCTGGGCGTTTGTATAACGAATACGGCATTCGCTATGAAAACAAACGCTGTCACGATGGCAGAAAAGTTACTTTAACTTATGAGCAGCGTGACGATATGTGACGGTCGTGACGATGTTTTTGAGAGTAGGTGCGGTGTCTTAAACACCGTCACCATCGACACGGACCGACACGCATAAAGTTTAGAGGAGTGTGCAGAGAGTACTTTTTCAAAGGTAGCTCTTTGCCCTTCGGAGAACGCAAAACCTGTTAGCAGGTTGCATTTTTGATGGGCTTACCTGTCAAAAGTGCTTTTAAGTTACTCTTGACAAGAGTAACAGAACCGAGGACGAGTAAGTTTATGAGATTGGAGGTAATAAAATGCAAAGAACGATAAGTGCAATGGTGGGTAAAGGCTCGGTTAATCACAACAGCCGCAAGTTCAAGGCGGAAAATGTTGACGGCAATCGAACACATTTGAACATTGATTATTGCAATGAAAACATCAAAGATGTGTATCACGAACTGTTTGACGAGGCACTTGAAAGATACAACGCCAAGCAGATACGAGCCGACCGCAGAATAGAAAATTATTATGAAAAAATCAGAAATTCAAAACAGGAAAAACCGTTTCACGAGTTGATTTTGCAGATAGGCGATAAAGAAAATATGAGTGCCGAAAGCGAAAACGGACAGCTTGCAAGGCAGATTTTAGATGAATACTATCGTGGGTTTCAAGAGAGAAATTCTAACTTAAAAGTGTTCTCTGCTCATCTTCATATGGACGAGGCAACGCCCCATTTGCATATTGATTTTGTTCCGTTTACAACCGGAAGTAAGCGTGGGCTTGATACGAGAGTAAGCCTCAAACAAGCGTTAGCCGCACAAGGTTTCAAAGGCGGAACTCGTGGAGATACCGAGTGGAATCAGTGGGTAAGCGCAGAAAAATCTGCTTTAGCTTTCGTAATGGAGCGACACGGGATTGAATGGGAACACAAAGGAACTCACGAAAAACATCTGTCTGTTCTCGATTATAAAAAGCAGGAACGAGAGAAAGAAGTGGCTCAGTTAGGTGATGAAATCAGCAGGCAGGAAGATAAATTGGAGCTTGTAAAATCTCGGATAAACAATATGCTTGACTGCGAAAAGTCTCTTGATAATGTAGTAAAAAACTTTGATGAAGATCCGCAGTATCAACTCCCTGATCCTCCTGCTTTAATGAACGCAAAGACATACAAAACGAAAATTGCACAGCCTATAATTAACGCATTGAGAGAACTGGTACAGGGTGTAATTATCAAATATTTTGAAATGAAGAACACTTTGGAGCAATGGCGGCAGGCGAATCAAAGTCTGTATCACGAAAACAACAGACTATCGGAAAAGGCAAAGAACTTGGAAAATATCAATGCTAAACAAAAGGCGGAACTGCAAGATTATAAGCTGCTCCGCAAGGTTTTCGGCAGTAAACAAATTGATGATATGCTGAAACAGGCAAAGGAAATCACACAGTCTAAACAGCGTGGCTCACGCTTTAGAAATTACAAAGACGAAAGGTAGGAACACACAATGGAAAAGAGAATTTATGACGAACGGAACGGTTTGTGGTATGAGGCACAAGGAGATTATTATCTCCCTTGCCTCTCACTTCCCGAAGAAGAACAGAAACCAGTATGCATTTGGGGACAAAGGCACTTGCGTTATATTAAGGAACATAAAAGAGCTTTTTATACGAACTTGCTGACTTCCTGCAAGCTAAACAATTACCTTGCTGATATTGATAAGCAGGCAGAGGAAATATTTTCTCGGCTGGTAAAACAACTGGCGGAAAAAGAAAATGCAACTGAAAAACTCAAAGCTGAAAACCAAATTTTGTGGGTACAGCGTATGAACAGTATCCGTAATCGTGCAACGGAAATTGTCAACGCTAATTTAATCTACGCATAGCGCTTTATGGTTTGTTAGCGGTGGGAGATATAAAAGATATTCTTCCACCGCTAAATTTTACATAAATTATTTTGATTTTCTCAAAATAAATTTGATCATCACAACAATCTGTGCTATAATGTCTGTATCGTATGTTTTACAGTAGGAGGTTTGTATATGGCTCGTTCTTACAATAAGTTGTGGAAACTTATGATAGACAAAAAGATGAATAAAACCCAACTTCGAGTTGCAGCAAATATAAGTACAAATGCAATGGCAAAAATAGGTCGTAATGAGTCAGTACCTATTGAAACATTAGAAAAAATTTGTAATATTTTAGAATGCAAAATTGATGATATTTTAGAATTTAATAATTCCATAGGAGAAAATGAAAATGATTGATAACTCATCGCCTATATATAATATGTTAAACCAGCTTTTTGAAGAAGATTGTCTTGAATGTATGAAAAGAATTCCTGACGAATCTATTGATATGATTTTATGTGATTTGCCTTATGGTATGACACAAAATCAATGGGATAGCTATATACCGTTAGATTTATTGTGGGAACAATATAATAGGATAATTAAGCCAAATGGCGCTATTGTTTTAACATCTCAAGGACTGTTTACTGCGAAGTTGATTATGAGTCAACCTAAGCTATATCGCTATAAATGGATTTGGGAAAAATCAAAGCCCACAAATTTTCTAAACGCAAAAAAGCAGCCTTTACGAAAGCACGAAGAAGTATGTGTGTTTTATAAAAAACAGCCTACATATAATCCTCAAATGACAAAAGGCGACCCTTACGATAAAGGCGTGCGAAAAAATCAACTTAGTGGTAGCTATGGAGATTTTCAACCTGTACACGTATATAGCGATGGTGAGAGATACCCTACCGATATTATTTATGTGAAAACGGCTGAAAGTGAAGGCGAAGTCGTTCATCCAACACAGAAGCCTATTGAGCTCGGAAGATATTTCGTTAGAACATATACAAAGCCGGGTGAGGTAATTTTAGACAATACATTTGGAAGCGGTGCTTTTTTAGTTGCCGCTTTAATGGAAGGTCGAAACTTTATAGGAATTGAAAAAAATGAAGATGTTGCTCTTTTTAAAAAGGACAATATCAACTATATAGAAGTTGCTCGTAGAAGGTTGTTTTTAGCTTGGGAAGGACTTGATAAAAAGTCTAAGCAAAAAATAGCTAAAGTAAACTTGATTCGAGATTTTGAGGAAAGGTGATTTTTATGCCTACAATTATCAGAAGAAATGAACGTAGTTGGGCGATAGAACTCATTACAGAAATCAATAAAATCGTCAACAAAAATGACCTGATGATTAAAAGAGCTGGTGGTGAAAGCACAATATCCACAGGGCGTGGCAACACAATGTTTCCTGATGTTGTCCTCTATGGAAATAGAGAACAAAGTATCATTTTACAGGGCTGGGAACTGAAAATGCCCGATGTTCCGATAGAAGATGAAACTTTTATTAAGGATGCACAGCGTAAAGCGATAGCACTAAATCTAAATAGTTGTTTAATATGGAATTTCACATATGCTGTACTCTACATAAGAAATGACGATGATACATTCAAAAAAGTTAAACAGTGGGATGAAACTAATTATATACATACTAGAAATGATGTAGAAACATATCGTTCAGATTGGGAAAAGTTATTAGAGAAAATAATTTTAGAAATAAATCTTTATTTTGTATCAGGAGAATTTCGCAAATCATCATTAGATGAAGTGATTTCAAATACCACAATTACATCACTTGTACAAAGAAATAAAACTTTAATTGCAGATGAGCTTAAATCATCTGCTTCAAGAAACGCTGTGCTTACAGCCTATATTAATAATTGGTGGTCTGAAGTAAAAACAGAATATGTGAATGATGAAACCGATAAATATAGTGCTTATGCCAAAACTGTAATATTAAACTGGTCAAATCGTATTGTATTTGCGCATATTATAAAGCATCGTCAAAATGGAGCAATGCTCATTGACGACATAAATTACGACACTACTCCAGTTGAAGCAAATGCAATATTTGAGAAAATTACTGCAAAATGTGATTTTTATAATGTGTTTAATGCTATTAATTACAATGAAATTCTTCCAGAACTATCGTGGATGGACTTTATAGAGTTTTCTTTGTTTTTAAAAAGCAATGGTATTGAGCATTTAGAGCAGAGCGCTTTGCAAAATATTTTAGAAGGTTCAGTTAATACAACAAAACGTCAAATAAATGGACAGTATACAACTCCTTCTGAACTTGCTCGTATTTTGGTGCGATTAACAATGAGAGATTACAGCGATAATTTTTTAGATTGTTGTTGTGGCACGGGAACAATTCCCAAAGCAGCTATTCAGATAAAGAAAGACCTATTTACTGCAAAAGATGCAATAGAGTCAGTTTGGGCGTGCGATAAATATCAATATCCATTACAAGTTGCAAATATCAGTATGACTGACGCTGATACAATTAACCTCGCAAATAGAATTTTTCAGCATAATGCCCTTAACCTTAACGTTGGAGAATCCATACAGATTATCAATCCTCAAACTGGAGATTTAATGGAATTAACAATTCCGCTATTTGGTGCAGTGGCTTCAAATCTGCCGTTTGTTCCTTTTGAAATTATTCCTGATGATGATAAAGCTATTGTTTCTCAATTTCCATTGTTTGAAACACTTGACCAGCGTTCCGATCTATATTGTTATATTGCAACGAAAATTTCGGATGTCATTAAACCGAATGGTTTGCTTGGAATTATTACTTCAAATTCTTGGCTGGGTACTAAAACTGGTAGCAAATTTGTGGAAACACTTCGAGAAAAATATAATATTTTACAAGTTCACATTAGTGGTAAAGGCAGATGGTTCAAAAACGCTGATGTTGTAACAACGATTATTATACTTCAGAAAAAAGGTAATAGCGAAGATATTACACGCTTCTTTTTGTGGAAAAAGTCGTTATATGATTTAGCGATGAATATAGAAAATGAAGACAAACTCGTGAATTCAGCTTTATTAGGAAGAGAACTTGATAATACTGTGACAACAATGGCTTCATATAGCCAACAGCAAATTGAAGAACTAATAGAACTTAAAGTTTCTTACAATTCATTATTCCATAAAGTTGATTGGCTTATTAAAACGAAAAGTAAAGCAATCCCGATAAATAAAGTATATAATGTATTTAGAGGAAGCCGTCGAGGCTGGGATTCACTATTTTATCCTGCACCGGGCGAACATCAAATAGAACCAAACTATATTAAAAAAGTACTTAAAAACGCACGAAATGTCACTACATTGATTACAGACGCAGATTCTGATGCTTTTTGTTGTGATAAAAGCATTGAGGAATTAAACGAACTGAATCATTTTGGCTCATTGGATTGGATAAACAAATTTAAAAATCAACGAAACGGCGTTGGAAAACCGTTACCTATTGCTTTAAAAAGAGCAAATATGTATTGGTATGAGTTAAAAGATAGTGAAATAGCAGAAGTGTTTACTATGATGAATCCAGACAAACGACTGTTCTTTGCTAAATTTAATACACCGTCTTTTGTCAATCAAAGACTTATAGGATTAAAGCATAAAGCTGAATATGATGATTTGGAGCTAAATCACGCTTTACTTAATTCAATATATACAATGTTTTATATTGAAGCCTCTGGGTTTGGAAGAGGGTTGGGGGTTCTTGACATCAATAAAGATAGTATTGCCAATTCATATATGCTGAATCCTAAATTAGTTTCATCTGAAGACAGATTAAAGATATTACACGCTTTTGAAAAGCTTAAATCTAGGGAGATAAGAAAAACAGATGAAGAACTTTGTAGTAGCGACAGAATAGAATTCGAGCACACTGTGTTTAAAAGTTTCGGTATAGAAGAATACTACGAAAATGTTGTAAATTCTCTGCTATCTTTACAGCAAGCGAGGTCAGCAGCTAAGGAAATATAATATAAATCAACTTTATGCAAAAGGAAATTGATTATGAAGAGTTTAGGTATTGCCATTAAAAAGGGTGAAATATGGTATTCCTTTATAGAAGGTACTGATAGAAATGTTGCAATTATTAGTGAAACTGGAAAACAAAATTACAGACCAGAATCAAATACGCTAATGATGGATTTTAATAATATTTTCACTGAATTAATCACAAAATTTATGCCAGATGTTGTTTCGTATAAGTTATCATTAGATATAAATATGAAACAAATCCCTTATATGCATTATTCCTTGGGTGTTCTCAATCTATTATGTCTGCAAAAAGGTGTTGCAATAAATGAATGTTCAAATCGGTGGATTACTGCAAACAAAAGGTCAAAAATACAACTTTTTGAGCAGCATTTTCCTAACTGCAGTTATAAGAACGAAGAACTTGCGTCTTCGGTAATAGCTTGGTTTGCTTTGGGAGAATAAAATGGACATAAGAAATGATTATTCAGGAAATGACTTTGGAAGGTATTATTTGATTCGAAAACTTGGAAACGGAGGATTTGGCTCCGTGTATAGGGTCTTTGATAAAATTTTAAGTGTGGAAAAAGCACTAAAAATTTTGGAAGTCAATAATCCAAATGAAGCGTATAAACTTTTCAGTGAAGCCGCTATCCCGTATAAATGTCAACACAACAATGTTATTAAAATTAATGGCGGAGAAATTATTCAGTTTAATGGTGAATTGTTGTTTGTTATAGATATGGATTTAGCAAATGGTATGTCAATCGAAAGTGCCTTAAAAAAGTCATATATTTCTGTAAACAAAAGTTTAGACATAATAAGAAACATTTTGTTTGCCGTAGAATATTCTCATTTGCAAGGTATTATACACAGAGATATCAAACCTGCAAATATTTTAATCGACAATGGTGTTCCGAAATTAGCAGATTTCGGTTTGTCAACTGCATTGGGAAATGTTATTGTCCCTTGGAAATGGTATGTTACTCACGCTGCTCCAGAAACTTTCATTAATAATTCGATAGCGACAGTCCAAACGGATATCTTTGCATTGGGAATGACATTATATCGAATGGTTAATGGGGTATCAGACTGGGAGATGTGTCTGCAATCAATTTCTAATGTTGAAACAGCAATAAAATCAGGAAAACTGATAAATAAATTACCAATGTCCCCTATCGTACCTGAAAAGGTAATTAGAATAATACGAAAAGCCTGTAATAAGGATCCTCAAAAAAGATATAATTCAGCAAGCGAAATGAGAAATGCAATCGAAAAGCTTCAACCACTGTACGATTGGGCGAAAGTCTCCGACTTCGATTGGAAAGGTACTTCAGAAGGGAATCCGCAAAAAGAAATTTGCATTGAGGCAAAGCGAAATGCAATTAGCGTTTTAGTTTATAATAATAATAGGAAATCTTCAAGTGATTCAAAAAAGTTTGCTGATATGTTAGACGCCAAGAAATATATGTTTGAATATATAAAGAAAACAACATTGAAATAGCTTGTTTGTTGTTTCCAAAGGGGAATAGAAAAAACAAAACACTCGAACATCTAAGAATTTTTAGTTAATGTCAGATTGCAAGGTGTTTGACATATTCACAAGGAGAACTTTAGAGGTATAAAACTCCTGTGTTTATGGGCGTTGTGAACTACAAATTGAGTGAGGCAATGGTTTTATATTGCCTATGCCGATTTCGATGTTCTAACCGTGGCCTTACTTGAAAAAATCAGAATTTTATGTTATACTATTAACCGTTATAGAAAACCACACGCAATTATTCTTCGGGTAGTAATTAAAAACTCTCGATAAATTTAGGCGTGATAGCAAACAAGTGATAGCTATTTGATAGCAGAAGTCAATACACCTTATAGAATTAAGATAATATGTATCATTTTATATTAAATTAAGTCAAAACTCCTAAGCGAAATCAGTTAATATCTGTTTTGCACTTAGGAGTGGGAATAAATTGAAAAACTCTGAAAACCCAGTAATAATGCGGGTTTGCAGGATTTCAAAACCCTCGTTGATAAGGTTTTGATAAGATTGCACTTGAACCACTTTATCGGATGTATCAAGTGGTTTGTGGGTAAAGAGTAATTTCTGAAGGCTCACAAAAAATACCATATTAACATTAAACCCCGTACTGACGGAATAAAGTCAGTACGGGGTTTTTGTCATTTGCAGGGTTATTTCAGTTTATCCTTAAAGGCTTCTACAAGGGCATCGCTCAGTTCCTGTGACGGAACTTTCGCCCAATGTTGCGTGGTATCTTTTTCGGGATAAGTATAACGCCACTCATCGTATTGTTCTTTGGAAATCTCGCCGCTTCTGTATTTTTCAGCCTGTTCTGCCCAAGCAGTAAGCATTTGGAAAGCAGAGCGGTCAACATTCGGCTTGTTACCGTCAAAGACGATATGTACTTCGTTTTCGTTCTTTTCCACTCTTACGCCGTGCAAATCCTCAACGGCAAAAAGAGTATGTATAAAGCCGAGATCACTGTCAATATCGGGAATTCTGAGTGCCAAAGGTGAAACCTCAAGCACTCCTGCAAGGGCCTTTACCAAATCTTCTTTCGGCGTTCTTGATCCTGATTCATACTGTGCCATACGAATGTCGGCAGTTTTTTGCGGAAAGCCCACAGCCTGACCGAGCCATTTTTGAGTCATACCCCTTAAATTTCTAAAGAAACGGATTCTTTCACCGATTGCCATAGTACTTCCTCCTCACGATCTGTTGATAATATATATTATACAGATACGTTTAGTTCATGTCAAGATAACTAAAGCAAATAAATTTAATATTTTCTCAAAAACCACTTGACTTTACGGAATTTGCTTAGTATAATAATGATACAAACTTAAACTAATAGCGTTAAGTTTGCAAAATCGAATAACCGTCGTACTCCACGGTAATGGCGTACCCGCCCGGGCAAATCGGAAGGCGGTCAGAAAGTATTCCGACACGAAATAAGGATGACTATTTTTAAAGGAGGTGATTTTATGACAGATAAAACTTTTATGCGAGCAGATGAAGTTGCAGAGGAACTTGATGTATCAAAGGCTTACGCCTACAAGATTATCCGACAGCTCAACGATGAACTGAGTGCAAAGGGATTTATTACAGTTGCAGGGCGTGTCAGCCGACAGTATTTTAGTGAAAGAATTTACGGAGCAGAAAGGAGAGATGATTAATGCCCGTTTACAAGAATAAAGACAACGGCACTTGGTATGTGATGACGCAGTATACCGACTGGAAAGGCGAACGCAAACCAAAGTGCAAGCGTGGCTTTGCCACAAAACGAGAAGCACAGGATTGGGAACAGAAATTCCAGCAGCAAAGTTCAGGAGATTTGGATATGCCCTTTTCTGCCTTCGTTGAAATTTATTGCAGAGAACAACAGCCACGATTAAAGGAAAGCACTTGGCAGACCAAAGAGAATATTATTCAGCAGAAAATTCTGCCGTACTTTAAATACCGCAAAATCAACGAGATTACCACCAAAGATGTGAGAGCGTGGCAAAATGAAATGCTTGCTTACCGCAATGAAGAAAACAAGCCCTACTCATCATCTTATCTTAAGACATTGCACAATCAGCTTTCAGCCATCTTTAACTATGCAGTCAGATTTTATGATTTACGCAGCAATCCCGCCTCAAAAGCAGGAAATATGGGCAGTGAAGAACGAAAGGAAATGCTGTTTTGGACGAAGGAAGAATATCAAAAGTTTTCCGAGGCGATGATGGATAAACCGCTTTCCTACTACGCATTTCAAATGCTTTATTGGACAGGTATCCGTGAGGGAGAATTGCTTGCTCTTACCCCTGCCGATTTTGACTTTGAAAAAGGAACGGT
>ENA-ORLW01002750-ORLW01002750.1-human-gut-metagenome-genome-assembly--contig:-NODE-2750-length-14926-cov-19.717557_pt1 | contig 14926 bp, 10 predicted proteins | sample MGYA00243017_ERZ508829 | MGnify/ENA primary metagenome ERZ508829 (study PRJEB26277, sample SAMN04329776) | human gut metagenome | biome: human-associated habitat | host: Homo sapiens | place: USA...
ATTCTTACTCGCAGTTAAACCAATCGTTTTATTACCCGTACCACTCTTAGCGGCAGGGGTAAGCCAAGAAGCAATAGCCATCTTAGTACCCCCCCCCTAATTATGAAACCGTCCATTTGACGTTAGAAGTAACATTAACAGTTTGAGTTCCACCATCAGACTCGAAAGTAAGAGAAGTCTTATCTAATTCGAGATATGGATCTTGAGTAAACTTAGCAATATAAGTCTTATTAGCATCAACAGTAACACTTAGAGTTACATCATCAGAAACCTTAACTCCATCTTTCCACCAACCACCAAAGCTATAACCCTCAGCAGCTGTAGCATGAATAGTAGCAACAGTACCATTCTCAAATTCAGCAGTTTCAACTCCTAAATTAGATTCTTTATTGATACCAACACCACCTTGAGCTACACCTTCATCTTCAGTTTTAACTGTAAGTGTATAATGTGTGGGTTCAGGAATAAGATCGCATTCAATAGTAACCTTAATGTTTTTCTCAACCACAAAGCTATACTGATTATTACTGTTAAGAGTGATTTTAACACCATCAACAAGCACTTTATTCAAAGTATAACCCGGACTTACATTAACTTTAATCGTACAAGTATCACCATCATCATAAGTACCAGCACCTTCCATTGTAGCACTTCCGTTAGGAATAGCTTCATAGGTGACTTGGAATTTATCAGGAGCATCAACCTCAAAACGAGCTTCAATAGATTTAGAGTCATTCATGACAATATCACGTGAAGTAGTCGAGGGCGCACTCGAATCAGTCCATTCCTTAAAATGATAGCCGCTATTTGCTAATGCTTCTACAGAAACGGTAGTTCCGTTAACAATATCAGAGTAAGTCTTTGTGCCACTATAATAGTCGCTCCAACTTCCATTGATCTTTGCACGACATTTACCACCTATTCCAGCAGTAAGAGTTAGCGTTCGCATGATTACTTGATCAAACATAGCAATATGCGTTGCATTTGTTCCGGTTTTAGCAGTGAATGTTGCAGGATTATCTGAAACCTTTGCACCACTTGTATTCCACTCTCTAAACTTGTAGTTACCAACCGCACGAGCTTCAACTAAATAAATCGAACCTACAGCAGTTTTAAACGTGTGTTCAGAAGTAGACCAATTAGACCAAGAACCATCACCGATACGATAACGAGTTTCATTAGTTCCATCAGAACCTACCGTAATAGTAACTTCTTCCGGTGGAATCTCTACGAACGTACAAGAGAAATCTACATTCTCAGTGATAACCTTTGAATAAGGATTAGAGTTAGAAGTAGTTCCACCAATATTCCATTGTTCAAAAGAATAACCGCTATCGGGAACACCTAATACTTCAATTGTCTCACCGTCAGTAACACTAATGTTAGAATGCGAAGATGCAGCTTCTGAATATTCACTAGAGCCAATCTTATATTTGCATTTACCATTAGAACCAGCAGTGATATTAACAATATGAGTCTCAGGTGGAATGTAAGTTTCCTTAAAATAAGCAGTATAAACTTTGCGATCCAAACCCTTCTCAACAATGATATTGTTTTCATTATTAGGAAGATTAGCACCAGTAGGAGTTATCCACTTTTCAAATTCATAACCGCCGTTGGCTTTACCAGCGATAGTGACAATAGTCTTTTCCGGAGCAGTGACTTCGTGTCTTTCTGCCCATTGAGACCAAGCATCATTAATATCTTTATATCGGACTAAACCATTCGCATCAGCCACGATACTAAACGTGAAATAACGAATAGCTTCTTTAAAGTTTACCGTAATCGTAAGATCTCGCGTAACAACGATACTATATGTACCATTATCATTATCTACAAGATTACCGCCAGAAGCAGTAACTGTATCAACAGCCCAACCCTCAACTGGACTAGGAACAATTATTGCAGTTTGACCGGACTTATAAGTACCGCCACCACTAACTGAACCTTTATCAGCAGGATTAGTTATAATAGTTACATTGTACTCCTCAATAACAGGAGCATCAAGCTCGAAGTGTGCAGTATAAGTTTCATCTTTCTCAACAACAAGATCATATTGAAGATTAGTAGAAACAATACGATTTAAACTATCAGTCCAATGAGTAAAATGATACCCTTGAATTGCCGCAGCTGTTATAGAATGCCTTGTACCTTTTGGGAATGTTCCGGCACCAACTACATATCCTGCATTAGCCGGATCAGCATTGACATTAATATAGAATTGTTCAATAGGAGCTTCATCCTTTTCAAATACGCCTATCAAATCCATATCTTTCTTAATAGTAAAAGACCAATTAGGACTAATAGACATAATCTCATTAGTATGGAACTCTTTCCAACCTTTAAAGTGATAACCTTGAACAGGTTTAGCATAAAGTTCAACACGACTACTAGCTTCAAATTGGAAACGGAAGCCATCTGAGTTTTCATCAGGAACAATAGCAGAACCACTACATCCAACAATACCACCCTCTTCAGGAGAAGGAACTAAAGTAACTCTATAGTAATTACGTTCGATATGACCAGACTGCATAAAATCTTGAAGATCTTTGATGTAAGTCCAAGCACGAATATATGTATCTTGACAACCACAAGTATTATTTCTAATACCACGACTAGGATGCACATAATTAGCTTTAAGACCAATGCAAACAAGAGTGTCATCAGTCAAAGACTCACTACCAACAATCAACTCTCTATCAATAGCAATAATATTACCATCAGTAGTTAGATTAATTTCGCAACCTTTTTCATCATACATATAGTAACAACCATCAGTACGATGATAGAAGAATCGAACGTTATGCTCACGCTTAGGAAATGTACCAAGAGGAAGAACTTGTTTTAACTTGACAATTTTAATATTACATTCCATAGCATTAAGTTTAAACAAATATAACTACGCAGAACCGTTAAGCACTGCGTAGTTTTCCAAGCAACTTTAGTCAGTTGCAGTATTTAGAGAAATAGCATTATCGCCGGAACCTTTAGCCAAAACCTTAATAGCTTCAAGTTTATTTACAACAGCATCGATCACATCTTTCGTACCAACAACGATTTGGAATTTGCGAGGACTATTGTTATCAGCAGCAATCTCAGGGAATTGATTAAACTCAGCCGTAGAAATAACAAGATAAGCGACTTTATCAAAGCCAACTTTCGGGTCACCAATACCCCAAGCTTTCTGCCACTCATCATGAGGATTCCAACCCATGTTAATCAGAGAATAACGAAGGTCTTCATCACTAAGAGCAACATCAGCTAAGAAACCGGATAACTTCGTATGTTCAACGGTAATAGTACCATTGGCTTTTTGATCGGCAAGAATACCGAATACGTTCATCGTCAATTTGGTAGGCTTTTTAGCAACAACAGTTATCTGAACAGCACCATCAGCTTTCTCGATAGTAATATCAAACAACTCTTTGTTATAAGCAGTAAGACTAAGGTTCTTCTTAATCTTCTCTACCAACCGATCAACGGTATCAGTAGCATGAATCCGAACAGGTATTTGAACAATCTGAGGATTAGGATTAACCGTCAGACCATGACGATACTCCTCAGAAGAACAAATTTCAATAGCACCACAGAACTCAGCATCTGCATTATATACAATACCTTCAGCAGGCTTAAGTGCCGGATTCGTAAGACCTTTAAGAATAATAGTTTCTTTCTGATCTTTCTCCGTATATTTACGAACATTATAAGTGAAGTTAAAAGGATTAATATCCACTCCACGTTGATTCATAAATCCACCGTCCTTAGTAGGAATTGCAGACATAATTACAAACGGCTCAGGTTTACCAGTAGTAGGCAAAGCAGTACCATAAGCAGTACAAATGCCGAGTTGACCGTTAGATAACTTAGTATCAACAGTAACATTATCGACAAATGTTTTTCCGTAACTTACAATTCTCATAGTAACGTTTTATTTTAAAGAATTACTTTCATTTATAGCAATTTGATAACCTTCATCTTTAAGTTTACCAAGAAGCTTCTGTGTAGCAAGGTTAATAATCTCGGTTTTAAACGGAAGTTCAGTAGCAGTATTAGTTACAATATCAAACCTAATAGGTTGCCTAAGATATGTAATAGCAACATCAGTAATCACGAATGTATCATCCATATCTACTAAAACCCTATTGTTTTCTATCGTACATATAGGATGAATGTGTCTATTAAGACGATTGTGATACGTTTGAAGCATATCCCTACGCTGAACATCAGAAACTAAATCCATACCGGCAGATTTGCTCTCTCGCACCTTTGTAACCACTCCGTCAGAAGTGATAACCTCATATAAGCCCGAATAACGCTCGTAGTCGAATTGTACTAACTTAATAGTATATTTATCTCCAACTATAATTAGCTGTGGCGTATCGAAGTAAAACACTAGTGATTCGGGGTAATACTCGTTATTGTAGAGTTCATAAGTCACATTGTAACCTTTTCGCAGCAATATGGAGAGCATATAGTTAATATATTCAAATAGACCCTCTTTACGATAGATCTTAGAAGGATAATGAAACGTAACAGTATCATTACCGATTTGAATAACGAAATCTTCTATATAACCGGGAATAGTTTTAAATAGCTCACTGATATTAACAACGTAAATCCTAGTAGTAACAGATTCAATTGCTCGATAATGTTTAAACTTATCATATATAACACTTGCATCATAAGAGACACCATGTAGGTAATTCGCAGGCAAAAAAACGAAGCCTCTATTACCCTCATTTGCGAGAAGGTAAAGAGGACTTCTATATGTAGTCTTTAGCACCTGCAAATCATCGTAATAACGACCAGTCTCTTCAAAGGCTTTAATCTTTTGCGTAAGCAGTACGTCAATAGCTTCATTAAGAGCAATATCAATATACTGCGGACGAATAGATTCTTGTCTATTAGCATTAATCTGCTGAATCTTATCGTTTACAGCAATATGTGCTTCTTTACAACTACTATACATACTGACACTATTTTATTAGTTTATAACTGAAGCTTTATAAGCAGTGAAAAGTTGTGCTTTATATTCAACATTTTCAGGAGTAGCTAAGAAAGCCATAACTCCCTCAATGGAAGAACCAAGAACTACTTCCGGACGCACAGTATCAAAGTAATTATCACCGTCTTTCGTAATAACTTGAGCAGCGAGTAACTTATAGACTTGTGCCATTGCTTCTACATTCTTGTTATCAAACAGAGAAATAAACGCATCTGCATTCGTTTGAGAAAGTTCAGCTACAGCTGTCTGCAAATCTCCATGCTCCATTTTAATAATCTGTAGAGTATCGGCAGGAGCATTACAGATAAGCATATTTCTAATACGTTTATAAGAAGACTCATCACCTGTAAACAACTGAGCCAACTTAGTAGCAGTATTAACAACAGCTTTAGTCTTAGCATCTTTCATACGCTTAACATCTTCAATGCTATGTAAGTAAAACCGAATATTAGTAGATTTCTCAACATCTTCCGGTTTATTAGCAACAGTAGAAGTAAGTAGAGCAAGACGCCAAAGAATATAATCTTGCGGCTTAATAGGAGTCATGTACATATACAGATTCTCTTCATGAACCGCAGTACCTTCACCAAATAGCATAGCATCAAAGATAGCTTTCTCTAATTTATTCGGAGCAACCTCAGTATTAATACTGTTCTTTTTAGCCCAATCAAGAATAGCATCACGTTTAACAGGATCATTAAGAGAAAACTCCCAACCAGTTTCAAGCTCATAACCTTGAGCGGGAACTTCAACAGTTGAGTTTTTAAGATGCTTCAAAACGAGGTCTTGAAAGTTTACATTGCGACTATCAGCAGAAGCTCCAATGATCGTAGGAAGTATAGAAGCCATTTCAGCAGTTTTACTAGATAGAGTAAGAACTGCTTTAATGCTTGGACCGAAAATAGTATTGAAAGCACCAATACTTTTCTGATTCACGACTTGAAACATAGTCGGATTCAGCTTTAAAGCTAAGGTTATTTTGCGTGAGTATATCATATAGTTTATACTTTAGTAAGTTTATACTTTACAATAATCGTAATGTACGCTTATTCAAAAATCATTTCAGCCCAGAAAGAAGTAGTACCATTAAGCATATTAATACCTTGTGAAGACATAACCTCATAAGTAGCAATATCCTCTCTAGTAGATAACATCTTACTATAAGCACCCCACTCTTTAGGTAGCGGAGTAATACCTTGATAAACACCGTACAAATATTCACGACCCTCTTCACAAACCAACTGAATATTTGCTTCACCACTCGTGTTATCAATAGAGTGATCCAAGAACACCATCGTATAAGAGGTAACAGGGAAGCCATTATACATACGACCATTCTTACGATCCATTTCGGCACGAGAACCGGTATCAAACAAATCTACAACCTTAACAGAAACGGTAGCTCCAGAATAGTGCTTATACTGATTGAAGTATGCACCATAAGAAAGGATACCACCACGGCTTTGAATCTCCTCAGAACCTAACTTATCAAAGTAACCATTTCCGATAGCTTCATTCTTAATACACTGTTGGAACATTTTAGAACCACCTTTACCGGTATAAAGAACGATATTTTTGTTACTCAAATCAATATCGTTACGAACTTCAAAGATACGAGAAAGAATCATATCAATAAGCTCGATAGTCATGAATGAGTATTCGAAGTAGTTACCGAATGCGATAAGAATATCACGAACACCAGCACCACGAGGAATAGGTTTATTTGAATGTTTTTCTTGATTGTGAATAACACCGTTAATATCACGGTTGTAAGCAGAGAACCACAAATCCTCTTCTAACAAACGTCTACGCATGAACTCAAACTGACGCATTTCATAAGGCATCCAAAGAGTACCTTTAGAACCATCATCATAATCAAGTTCAAACTCGGTTACGATATTAGCAATGTTACCGGTAATAATTTTGGAGAATCTATGGAAACCAAATTGGTTAGTCATTTCACTCCAAGATTCAGCAGTAGAACGAGAACCAGTAGATAATTCACCAGCAATCGTAGGAGCACCCATACCCCAATATTTACCTCTCTCAAAATTGCTGAGATCAATAAACTCATCAGGATTACCACCAAGGATAATCATTTCATAGATATATCCACCGGAAGCAGTCTGCTCACCATCGGTCTGCATACGAACCATGTGCTTTCCGTCAGGAGTAATAGCAGAATACTGATAAGGAATCCAGTTATCTTGGAACTCAGCTTTAAAAGACATAAACCCTTTACCGGGTGTTTGAGTAGGCGTAATTAAACGCACAATCGGGGAAGTGACAGTAGGTTTCCCCATAATCTTCCACTTATACTGAGTATCACCAGCATTAATAGGTTTCTTACGAGAGATATTCCCTTGACCTTCTGTAAGAGAAAGAAGAGGGAATTGATTACTGTTCCTACCCCAAAGATAAGTAAGAGACTTATTCAAATCGACAGCACCAAGAACATTAAAGTTCAATAGCATATCGGCATCAGAGTAAATCTCTTTGGAATACTGTTTTTTTCCAATTTCTCTAAGCATAGTTACGATAATTATTTATTTGAATCAATAATACCACCCGGAACAATAGGACGTCTATTAGGATTAACTTTAGTACTGCCACCTTGAGTGGATACCTTAACTTTAGGTTTACCACTAGAAGTAATGTTCAAACGACGAACAGCTTCTTGTCGTATAGATGCAGCAGCTAACTGACTAATATCAGCACCTAATAAGTTACGAAGGGCTACCATAGCGAACGTTTCATTATCAGCAAGCATATCAAAAACATCTTTCTGAGCTTGCGTATAGAAATCACCATTAACTTCAACAACAGGAGCTGTCAGATACTTAACAATATCTTTACGAGAAAGAATTTGTTCGTTACCATTAACAATTCTTTTAACACCTGCTGTTGGAATTGCAAGACCTCCGATAGTACCTTTATTAACGATCTTATCGTATAAAGAATCAGGAACGTTAAGCACTTTAGCTTTACCATTCTCATCATAGGTAATACCGTAGGCTTTATCAAGAGCTTCTTGAGCAGCTTGATATTCGGCTTCTTGCCTAGCATTTGCAGCTTCAATCTCATGTTTCTGAGCATTGGCAAGATAATCAAGACTCTCTTTAGCAGTTTCAGCTAATACTTTATCAGCTTTAGAAAAACGAATAATACGATCAATTTGAGCATCTGATGTACCTTTACGTTTTTCAGCAGAACGAATAATAGCTTCTAACTGATCATCTGATTTATCTTCAAGAGTCATTGTAGTCCAATCAACATGATTAGCAAAACCCTCAAGAGAACCATACGTTTGTTTGTAAAGAGCAGCTTGATAAATATCCGGATTAGTACGGAAGAAATTGTTGATAGCTTCACTTTCAGCTTGACGTTTAGCAAGCTCTGCAATATCAGCATCACGTTGAGCAAGACCTTCAACAGTCATTTCATATTGCTTGGGAGTACCATCAGCATTTACCGGAGTTAAACCTGAAATAGCAGAAATAGCAGAAACATCTATAGTTTCCTCTTGAGTTTCAGCAGCAGCAAACTCATCTAATTGAGCTTTAGTGTAAATAATCTCTCCGTCTTTAACGGCATTACCGTCAGCATCAAGATCATACTCAATATCACCGTCATCAGTAGTAAGAACAATCTTAGTAGGAGTTTCAGTTTCAGTTTCAGTTTTTTGAGTAGCAGTTCTAGCAGCTTCTTCTTCAGCTTTACGCTTAGCTTCTTCATTTTCTGCTTTCTTACGTTCTTCTTCAGCTTTAGCAGCTTCTTTTGCTTCTTTAGCAGCTTTAGCAGCTTGTTCAGCAACTATCTCTTCCGCAGTTTTAGTAATATTACTATCAGTAACACCACCAGGAACAATAGGATTTGGCATAATGTTTTATCTTTTATAAATTAAGTTATAACAGTGACAAATGTAATAATAATATATGTATTAAAAATGGCATTAGAAATATTATTAGAAACAGCATTAGTACCGCCTATCACACGGCTCTCTGAAATTTCAATTAATTTATGCCATTTTAAGGCTTAAATGAAGACCTCTGACGAACCCAAATTTCAATCGATATAGTTGTTCAATTCAACAAAAATAAGAGCCTACATTAAGATTTCCGTGGCTTATTGGCGTTAATACGATTCATGCGCTTTTGTTCCTCAAACTTGGCACGTTCCAGATTAACTCTATCAATATCTAAGTTTAACTTAGTCATTTTAAGATAATCATCAAGAGTACCACTATTAGATTCATCTTCACTAATATAATCATTACCATTCTTATCTACTTGAAGCTTAGCATCAGTAATAATAATATTAGTAAGATTAGTATCAGCAGCAATAGCTTCCTTAGAATCGCGATCAAGTTGAGCTTGTTCAGCTTCAAATTTACGTTGAACTTCCGCATTAGCAGCACGAGTTTGTTCAATCTCAGCATCCCACTTCTTTTGAATCTCTTCTTTTTGAAGTTCAAATTGACGTTGAGCTTCGGCAGCTTCTTTAATATATTTGCGTAAAGAAGCAACGTTATGATTACAAACAGCCTCAGCAGCTACATCGTAATTTCCATTTTGAGCAGCACCAAAAGCAATTTCCTCAAGCTTACGTACTTGTTCATTAAGTTCAGCAGAGTTACCAACAAAGATACCTAAATTAGAATTAACAAAGTCAGTACCATTTACACGAACTTGAACAATCTCATTGGTATTAGGATCTACATAAGAACCTTCATAGCCATCAATCCAAGCAATTTTAGCAGCATCAAGATTAGCCATCATATCACGAGAGCGGAAGCAATCAAAGATTTTAAGTGACCACACAGATCCCATTAGAGCCTGATTAAGTCCCATCTCAGTAACAGCTTTACCAGCACGAGCTTGAATATCTCCTGCACGTTGATCGTTCATATTAGCAAGTTCATATGCTTCTTGCTTAATAGACTGCTTAATCTGATTAATAGTTGTAAGATAATTAATCATTGTAGTATTAGCGATCTCTTTAATAGCTTGAAGTGATGCTTGTTGCTTAGCTATTTCACTATCATCAAATACAAGAGTACCATCTCGATTAGCTGCATCAAGACGCTCTTCCATAGTCATATCTTTAGTATCAGCTAAGAAACTTTCAGGTATCAATAGCCATGATCGGAATTTACTAATAGTGCGTTCCTCAACTAAAGTATAAAGACGATAAAGAGCAAGATAAGGTAATAAGCGATAAGGAATAGGTTTAGGATTATTAAAAAGCATTAAACGACTTAAACCATTATAAGGTAATTTACAATGATTAAGATTATTCACTTCTTCACGTTGAACAATGATAGGTTGAGATTTAGTATATACACCCCAATCTTTATCACCAAAACGATAAGCTTCCCAACATTGAAGAACCCAAGTATATTCAATATCAATATCACCAAGAGTAGTATCTAAGACATAATCTTCATCAACAATCTTTTGCTCAATCTCACCATAAGCATTAGTGTAAGTAAGAACACCACGCTTCATAGGAACCTTAAAAACACAATGACGAGCTTTGAGGACCCCGGTAGAGGGCAAGGAGTGGTACGGAGCAGCATTCTGCGTATCAATCGTAGGATTAAAAGCAATCTCACGAGAACGAAGCATAACAGGAGTAACTGTATATTCACCCGTACTTTCATGATTATGAATTATATCTTTAATGTAAGCAATATCTCTTTTAGAAAGAACTTCTTGATATTCACCAATTATATCATTGATGTTAATATCAAATTCTCGCATCCCATAATCATCATCTTCAACAAAAAGATTACCACTATCAATTCGATAATACTCAAGAGGAGAAATAATTTCAAAAATAACATCATTGTATCTTACATCACGATAAGAATAAACGCTTTCAGTACAGAACCAATAGTAGAAAGCTTGAATATATTTCTCATTAGCTTTAATAAGGGAATTAAGAAGATCAAGAGTTTTCTGACCATGATCAGCTTCTTCATCAATCCAATCCTTAGCAGCTTGTTTCATAAAGTCTTCAGCAGATGGAAGATCTTTAGAAGGCTCACCGGTTTGAACACCGTTAGCATTCATGATGTTTATAAATTGCTGACGAAGAAGACCATCAAGAGCAACACGAAGATCAGCGTTACGTCTAGTGACAACATCAATATCAGCATTATAAATTTGGTAGTTATTATAGGTGTTAATAAACTCTCCTATATATTTCTCTTTAATAGGAGTAATAAAATCAACATCTCTAATCTTACCAGGCAAATCTTCTTTTCTACCATTAACGGAGTTGTAGGTTGCCATTACATACTTGTAAGTAGATTCATCTACAATCCCATTGGCAGCGTCAAGAAAGGCTTTAATATCTGCTTTATCATTATTAGAATAAGCAGTAGCAATAACCCAATCACACATAGCCTTAGTCCAAACAGCTCCACGCTTAGTAGCTTCCGAAGCAAAAACATCAGGCTTTTCTAAAGAATTAGGAATCTTAGAAGCATCCATTTAACGACGATTTAAACGATTTGCAATACGTCTGTTATTATTCTCTGTATTACCTTCAACAAGACGCTTAGTATTTAAAGAGTCTGCAAGAAAGACATACATAGCAACAATAGCAGCACTAATATGGTCGAAGTTACCCTCAGCAGTAAATCTCTGACACTCTAGAAGCAATCGAACACTACTAATAGACTTAAGTCTACGAATAGGTTTACCATCAGCAGTATATGAAAGAGGTTCATAAATAAACTCCTTTAGCATACGAAGACCATTATATTTCTTATCGCTATCACCAATCACAATACCATAATCATTATTGTTAGGATTAGTCAATTTACGAGTATTGGCATTAGTTGGATCAAGCATTAAGTAACGTCTAAGTTTATATTTAATGAAGTTAGAAACAGTCTCACCAGTACCAGCTTCCGGACAACATTCAGCATTATACATAAGACACATACCCATAGTGACTATATCATTTTGCTCCATTGTGTCCAAACGCCCTATATATTCGCATACAAGCAGTTTTTGATTTGGATATGGAGTAATAGTATTACTACGCATCCATACTTGTGCAGAATAAAGAGAATGTTTATCTGTTACGTCTTTTTGAGCCTTATCTACCTTATATGCATCCACACTAACAAAATATAAATCTTTAGGCACTTCACCATTTACTAAGAACGGACGATAATACATTCTAACGCAACCATGAGTATCATCACGAGAACCATGCGGAACTTGATTAACAAACTCATGGAATCTACCTTTACCAAATATATCACGTTTAATACATTCAGCTTTTGGTATAAATTCAGCTTTATTAGAATTACCTAAATCATTAACAACAATCCAACCATCTTGAAAGAATCTAGTAGCATCATCATTAATTAAATCTGAAATGTGTAGATTAAGTTCAGGAGAAGCGAACATATTCTCTGTTGTATTAATGAACGCTTCGGCAGGAGTATTAGCACGTTGTGCTTTATAGATTATATGAGTTTCATTATCATTATTATGAAAATGATTCTCTTTATCTTGTTTATCCCAAGCATAAGCAGTGAATATAATTGAATTACCACGTTCAACATAAGGTTCACAATCCCATACTTGTGGAAAAAAGAAACCACATACTTCATGACGTTTATTAATATCCCAAACGTTTTCCATGCAAAGCATCTTATTCATTTTGGGATTATAAAAGGCTTTACTAAATGCAGCCCAATTAGCACCTTTAGTACCACCCGTACCATAAACACGAATAGTACCAACAGCTATAGCACCAGACTCTGTATTAGATAAAGTAACGTCAAGAGCTTTTTGAAGGTTAGGACACTTACCAGCTTCCTCGAAGTCAATCTCAATAGCTTTCTTACCTACAGCAGCAGATTCATTCTTACCAATAGCAACACTATAAAGATTAGAAAGCCAACCAAAGTTTTTAAGACCTTTAGTTGATACACGATAACCCATTAGTATATCATCAATAACTTCTGAAATGTAACCTCTTTTCCAAAACGTATGTTCCTCAAAATGGTCAAGACATTTCTTAGCCATAAACGTAGTAGCACCTTTATCTGTAAGATAAGCTAATTGGTCAGCAGCAAGAGTTACCGTAACATTCGGAAATAAGTTAATTGTATTTGCAGCTTGACTACCACGTTTATATGAGAAACCTTTACGACGGGCTTTAGCCTTAGTAAGATGAAACTTATTATTAGCAATAAACTCATCTATTTTGAAGTTCCAATAGTCACCATCCCAATAACGAGGAAAACCCATAACAGTCTCAACGTGTTCAGCACCTTCACGTTTAAGTCTTGCACGTTCTTTATCATTAGGTGTACGTTCAATACGACCATAATTAAGATAAGTATAATGCGCACCGGTTATACGTAAAGGTTGAAGTAAACTTTCACGTTCCTCATCAGTAGTATTAGCATCAAAGAACTTAGGAATATCTTTATAATAAAGTTTAGCTTTAATAAAAACACCTTTCTTACGACGAGATGTTTCTCTTTGCCAAAATGATTCATAAGCCGGAGTACTAGGGTCATAATCACAATACGTACCATATTCATCAAAAGTATCAGCAGCTTTAGAAAGTCTTTCTATATTAATAACAATGAAATCAATATTCATAAGAATACCACCAGAGTTACCAATAAGAAAATCATTATCCGGATCATATAAAGGCTTATTAGTAATATAACTAATACCCTCGGATGCTTTCGGATATTTACTTTTATCTTCACAGAGATAATCTATAAAAGGAATATCTCCACGTTTATAGCCCCACTTATTCTCAGGAGCAGCATTGATGCCATCACAACTATTTTTCCAATAAGCATGAATAAACATAAAGTTATCAATAGCATCTTGTGAAAACTCATATTTACCATTCATAGCTTAATCAATCATATCTATTCCACCACCAACACCATTATCTATATTGTTATGCACATCCATTGAAGCAGTAAGCTCTTTACCACCACGAGCGATAATTTTCTTGAGTTTAGACTTAACGTAATTATCTTCTGCTTCTTTAAGTTCTGCAATAAGTTTAGGTAAGTCTTTACCCATCTTCGTAATCTCACGCATATAACCGAGCATACCACCGATCTCTTCTTTAGTAAAAGAGTCTTTCTTTAGGTCATTACGAAGATTCTTATTCATAACAGCCATAAGATCTTTACCAGCTTGAAGAGCATTAACAGTTTCAAAGAACATCTGTCCAACATAATTGATATTATGCTCAACAAGCCAATTGATAGCTTCAATCATATCTTTAGTTGGTCTAAAGTCTGAATTAAGTTGAGCAACTTCAATAGCATAATCAGAAGCCTTTTGATCTTTTAAACCATTACGATGAATATATCCGTCTTCATCAGCATAACAATCAATAAACTTAAATATTTTATACATAAGCTCTCTATCATTATGCCAATCATTATATATCTTAGCAAGAACAGGAACTTTAAGAATCTGCTCTATATTAAGAATAATTTTAGAACCTTCAACTAACCATACGTGTAATGCCATAATCAATAGTTTTATCAGTTTTATTTAGGGCAATAAAAATACCCCCATCAACTTAATGATGAGGGTAAATATAAAATATATATTTGATATAATAAAAGAATTTATAAATAAATATTTAAATCAATATTATATCGATTAATACATATTCATTTTAATAGTAACAATATTAAACTTGATAATCAATAAATATTGTAAGTTCTAAAAGCTTCTGAGTATTCATATTCATAACTCTAATAGTAAATACACCACTGGTAGTTTGAAGCATAGTTCTGATATATTCTACTATCTCATAATAAGCACCTTGAGTTAAAACAAGAGTATCATTTTTAATATCATAAGAACTTTGAGCCATATTAAAGCCCAATTATGAATATTAGCGATACCT
>ENA-ORLW01002751-ORLW01002751.1-human-gut-metagenome-genome-assembly--contig:-NODE-2751-length-14921-cov-2.968809_pt1 | contig 14921 bp, 14 predicted proteins | sample MGYA00243017_ERZ508829 | MGnify/ENA primary metagenome ERZ508829 (study PRJEB26277, sample SAMN04329776) | human gut metagenome | biome: human-associated habitat | host: Homo sapiens | place: USA...
ATTTCTGACAGATTTTCTACTTTGTCAGTGCAATAATTGCCTTCACCACATCGTCAATTCCCATCTCTGAGCTGTCGATCAGAGTTGCATCTTCTGCCTGTTTGAGCGGTGCGATCTCTCTTGTCATATCGCGCTCGTCTCTTTCCTGGATATCCTGTCTGATCTGTTCAAAATCACAGGCTTCTCCTTTTCCTTCCAGTTCTTTGAACCGGCGCATTGCGCGGCATTCTACACTTGCAGTCAGATACACTTTAACGTCCGCATTCGGAAGTACATATGAGCATATGTCACGACCGTCCATTATAACATTTGCACTTTCAGCCATTTTTCTTTGAAGTTCAACAAGTTTTTTTCTGACTTCGGGAATTACCGCAACATTCGACGCACCTACAGAAACGTCTTCTTCTCTGATACGCTTTGAAACATTCTCGCCTAATAAATAAATCTGCTGTCCCTCATCTGTATATTTTATGTCGATTTCCACTTCGTTAAGACGGCTTACCAGTTTTTCTGTTTCATTTTTCGCTTCTATTCCGTTGTTAATAGCAAAAAGTGCAACCGCACGATACATTGCACCCGTATCTATGTATGTATAGCCAAGACTTTTGGCAACAGCCTTTGAAACGGAGCTTTTACCTGCTCCTGCCGGTCCGTCCACCGCAACTGAAATATATTTCATTTTGTTCTCCTTTAGATTTATTTTACCAAATCGGGACGCAACACCGTTGCACCCATTAAAATTCTTATACACTTCTTTAATGCACCGTCAATTTCCGGCTCGCTCATATCAAGCAACGGTACATCAACTATCCCCATTTTTCTTGCCGCAACAGCCGGAAAAACTTTGTCAAGATCGGGCGTTATCGTAAAAATGACAGACACCATATCTTCTGTTTTTATATTGTTTTCCGAAATTATAGTTTCAAGAATTTCCTTTGTCGCCTCTATAATTTCTTCCCTGTCATTATTTTCAACCGTTGTTGCTCCTCTTATTGCTCTTACCATACTACCATTCTCCTTTGATTACACTACTCTGTGTCCCATACCGATTGCGACATCGTTAAGATTCAATAAACCGATAGCAAAAAATACGCATACACCGATATGTGAACCGTGTCTTGCAATACCGATTTTACCGCCTAGATTAAGTCCGACACACTTATCAACAATCTGCTGAATTGCCTCATGTGCCGCACCGGCAACCGCACCTTCTTCCGCATGGGTTGAAGATATAACATTTTCACGTTTCGCCGCAACAACCGCTCTTTCAAGTACTTTCGGTACCGCACTGCCGAAATCACTGCCGAAATCGACTGCAACGGAAAGAATACCGTTTTCCTTATTTTTTGCTTTCATCTCAATTTCTTCTTCTCTTGAATCTGTAAGTGCAATTTGTATAGCCGCCTTACAAACCTCTCTGCTGCCAACTTCCATATCCACAACTGTTCCTTTCTATGCTATTCGGCTGCATTCATACCGGCAAGATAGCCCGTCGAAAATGCCGCCTGCAAATTATATCCGCCTGTATAACCGTCTATGTCAATCACTTCACCGGCAAAATACAAACCGCTCACAAGTTTTGATTCCATTGTGGACGGATTTATTTCGCTCACCTTAACTCCGCCGGCTGTTACGATAGCCTCCTCGACTGGTCGTACGCCGACTGCGGTAAGTGTAAAGTGTTTTAAAACGTGAACAAGCTCATTTCTTTCTTCTCTCGTAATTTCATTTACTGCCTTATGCGGCTCTATTCCCGAAAGTGATATTACAATCGGTATAAGTGCTTTCGGAAGCAAATCGTCAAGACTGTTTATAAGGTGCTTTTTACTGTACTTTTCAAAATCCCTAAGCACTCTCGTGTTAAGCTGTTCATCGGTCAAAGCCGGTTTTAAATCTATCTCTATTTTATATTTTTCCTTACCGATATTTTTCAGATATGCCGACATCGAAAGCACTACCGGCCCCGAAATTCCGAAATGCGTAAAAAGCATTTCTCCGAAATCGGAATACACCTTTTTGTTTTTCTGATTAAATGCCGTTATTTTAATGTTTCGCAGCGACAAGCCCATTATATCCTTAACGAACTTTTCTTCCGTTAAAACAGGTATAAGCGACGCTTTAGGCTCGATAATTGCATGTCCCGCTTGTTTTGCAAATTTGTATCCGTCGCCCGTAGAACCTGTTCTCGGATATGATTTACCGCCGGTACATATTATCACTCTGTCCGCCGTAATTGACGTTTTAGACGTCTTTACACCCTTTACGGCACCGTCACTGATTATAAGTGACTTTACCGTATCATGTACAAGCGACACATTCGGCTTTAAAGCGTATTTTTTTAGTGCCTTTACAACGTCCTGCGACTTATCGCTTACGGGAAATACCCTGCCGCCTCTTTCAACTTTTGTTTTAACGCCGTTTTCTTCAATAATTCGTATTATATCGTCATTTGTAAACGTATATAGTGCCGAATACAAAAACTTCGCATTTCTCGGATATTGACCTATCATATCCTCAATATCGGCTGAATTTGTTATATTACACCTTCCCTTGCCTGTTATGAGAAGTTTTTTGCCGATTATATCGTTCTTTTCGATTATTACCACTTCATCAGCCGTTTCGGCGGCTTTTCCTGCCGCCAAAAGCCCTGCCGCACCGGCACCGATTACTACTATTTTCATTCCGTCACACTCCAAGTTTCAATATTTCTGAACATTCTGTCAACAGACGGCAGAATTTCGCTTTTAATTTTTGAGCCTGACATTACATTGCCTTTTCTGAAAAACAATACAGTAAACGGCATATCATTCACTATTATATCACCATACTGACGGAATAAAGCCTTTTGCTGTTCTTCGTCATTCGTCATTCCAAGCTGACCGATAAGCATATCAAGGTCGGGATTTGCATACGAAAAATAATTATCGGTCGACGATACAAGCGGAGTCAAGTCATTATTTGCACTGACTTCTATCTCACCTATCATTATATCATAATTTTTCGCATTAATTCTTGCAATATATTCATCATACGGAAGTGCAGTAACTGTTGTCGGAATACCGAATCTTGTATAACTGTCTGCCACTTCGTTTGCTATATTAACCTTTTCCGCACTGTCACTGTTTGTCAAAATTTCAAATTGCAAAACCTGTTTTTGCGCACCGACATGGCGTACATATTTTCCGTCATTGTCCAAACCCCATTTATCATTGCCCAAATGCTGTGTTGTCAAAATTTCATCAGGCTTAAATTTTGTACTTGTGTCATAATAGAAAATTGATGACGGATTAATCGGAATATTGCTTGCCTTACCACGAGAATATATCGTTGAATTTACAATACTGTCCTTATCAACAATATTTGACAGTCCCTGTCTGGTTTCAACGCCCGAAAGCAACGGATTTGCCGTATTATACCCGATAAAAGTCATTTGATTTGTTATATACTCATTATTTCTTGCACTGCCTCTCGGTGTATACTCCGAAAGGTCTACCGTTCTGCCTGTCATAAGGTCAATTTCGCTTGCTTCAAACATTGATTCATACTTCTGCAAGTCGGGTACGGTATAAGCATAAAGGCTGTCGATTTTTGCTCTGCCGTTGTGATAATTGTCAAATGCCGAAAACAACAGCTTGCCTGTGCTTAACTGTGAATTATACTTATAAGGACCTGTTCCCATCGGTATATAATTCGCATTGCCTTTCATATCACTTTGATATTTCACTATCGGAAATGTCAAAAGTGACACAAAATTCGGCACTGCGTAATTCAATGTAATCTGAAACGTATAATCGCCAGTTGCCATATAATCCGCCATATTTGCAAACACAGATGTGTAATTAGTAACACCGGAACGTATTTGCTTAAATGTATAGCTTACATCATATGCGTTGAAATTTGAGCCGTCCTGCCATTGTATGTTGTTTTTAAGAGTAATATCAATCGTTCTGCCGTCGGGAGATACAGTATAGCTTTCAGCCAAAATCGGTACTGCCTGCAATTTTTCGTTAAGTTCAAAAAGCGGTTCATACACAAATTCCATACACTCTTTAACCGTTTCCGATTTTGTCAAAAGCGGATTAAACGTATCAAAATCAAGCAATCCCACGCTTAGGCTGTTTGATACTTCCGTCTTATTTTCATCTGCAACCTTTTCTTCATCAACAGTTTCCTGTGATATTCTCTCTTTAATTCTTTCAACGGTATCGCACCCTGTTACAGAAAAAACTGTACACACGGCAAGCAACACCGCCACTAAACCCTTTATCCTTCTCATCTCATTCTCCAAATCTATATTAACTCAATAAATGCACCGAGATTTCCTCTTTTTCCGTTCGTCTTTCTGTGCGAAAACAGTAAATCACTGTTACAGTAAGTGCATATTCCGCAATTATCGATATTTTCTTTCAATATACCGCTTTCAATAAATTGTTTTTCGATTGCTTTCTGCATATTAACGTGATACTTTTCACCGTATTTCACTATGGTATCTTCACCGAATTCCTTTATAAATATTTCGGCAACTTCGTCACCTACTTCAAAATGACATTCCTGTATTGACGGACCGATAGCGGTTAAAATATCTTCCGCACGGCTTCCGTAATCTCTTTTTATTTTTTCGATTGTTTTCTGACCTATTCGCTTTACCGTACCTTTCCAACCCGAATGTGCCAATGCGGCTACTCCGAGCTTTTTGTCAAGAAAAAACAACGGTACGCAGTCGGCAAACAGCGTAACCATAGGAATACCTTTCTTATCCGTAATAAGCGCGTCAACGCTCTCAAACTTGTTTTCACGCACAATACCGTTTCCGAAATCGTCCTCTGTCACGGTATGAATAACATCTTCGTGAACTTGTTTTGAAAGCACAAGTTTATTATAGTCCATACCAAGCGTATCAGCCATTATTTCAAAGTTTTTAAGCACATTTTCGCGTGTATCATCACAGTGAAAGCGAAAATTCATACTGCTGTAACAGCCGTCGCTGACGCCGCCCTCGCGCGTGGAAAAACCGTGTTTTACAAGTACTGTTTCCTCAAATGATGTAATTGTGTAATACGAAACACCGTTTTTCCTGTTAAGCTTAAACATCGCTATTCCTCCGAAAATAATCATATACGCTTTGTGCCGATTTACTGTCCATTTCTTTGACGTTTAACAATTCGTCCAAAGTCGCCTCTTTTATTTTATCAATAGTTTTGAAAGTAGTCAATAGGGCTTTTCGCCTTTTTTCACCAATTCCGTTTATTTTATCAAGCTCGGAATTGATTTTACCTCTCAATTTTCTGTGATATGATATTGCGGTATCGTGAACTTCGTCTTGAATGTGAGTTATAAGTTTAAATACAGGACTTGTTGCACTGAGTTCGATTTCACCGTTTTTTGAAACAAGTCCTCTTGTTCTGTGCTTGTCATTCTTCACCATACCGAATGTTTCAATATCGACTTCAATCATATCCAGAAGTTCTGTTATCACGTTTAAATGCCCTTTACCGCCGTCAAGCAGTATAAGATCAGGCAAAGGCAAAAACTTTGCGTTTCGTTTCAAAAGCGTACCCTTTTCAACCTGTTCTTCCTCCTCAAGCGCATGTCTGAAACGTCTGTATATGACCTCACGCATAGCCGCATAATCGTCCGCACCCTCAAACGATTTTATCTTGAATATTCTGTATTTACGTTTCGCAGGCTTACCGTTTTCAAATACAACCATTGCACCGACATTATCCGTACCTTGAATATTTGAAATATCGTATGCCTCAATTCTGTAAGGACGTTTTTCAAGTCTTAGCTGTTCCTGCATCATATCAAGAACAGTATTCTTTTCACGTTCTTTCATCACCTTAATTTTATAATTACCAAGTGCAATATCGGCATTTTTACGCACCATTTCAACCAAATGAAGTTTTTCGCCTCGTTTTGGCATTGCAATAGTAACTTTGTGTTTTCTTATACCGCTGAGCCACTTCATTATCGCTTCGCTGTCGTCAACTTCGTATTCGGTCAAAATTTCTTCGGGTATAAATTCACTGTTTTGATAAAACTGCTTTACGAAATCGGTAAGTATTTCTTCATTTGTACTGTGCTGTGTGTTGTCAATTTTATAGCTTTCTCTGCCGATAACTTTACCGTTTCTGATAAAGAATACCTCACAAAATGCAACGCTTTCTTCCCTTGCAAGTGCAATGACGTCTTTATCGTTCTGTTTATCGGTATTTATAATCTTCTGATGTTCTTCTATATCCTTTACGGCTTGAATTTTATCCCTTAAATCAGCCGCTTTCTCGTACTCCATATTCTGTGAAGCCTTCATCATTTGCTCTGTCAGTTCTGCTATAAGCTCCTTGTGGTTGCCGTCAAGGAAACGGCAAATATTAAAAAACACCTGTCTGTATTCCTCTTTTGAAACCTTTCCCGTACACGGTGCAAAGCAGTTGTTGATGTGATAATTAAGACACGGTCTGCCTTTTCTAATATCGTCCGGAAATTTTCTGTGACAAGTCGGCGGTTTAAAAAGTTTCTGCACAAGCTCAAGAGTATTTTTTATTGTTATTCCCGACACATACGGTCCGTAATATTTCGCACCGTCCTTTAAAAGTCTGCGGACTTTCAAAACCTTTGGATACGGTTCGTTTATCGTGACTTTTATATACGGATAATGCTTGTCGTCCTTTAAAAGTATATTATACTTCGGTCTGTGCTTTTTTATAAGATTACATTCAAGCGCAAGCGCCTCTGTTTCGGAGTCTGTGACAATATATTCAAAATATGCCACGTTCGACACCATTGCAAGAACTTTCGGTGTGTGGTTTGAATTTTTCTGAAAATACTGTCTGACACGGTTTTTAAGTATCTTCGCCTTACCGACATATATTATTTTATCGTCCTTGTCGTGCATTATATACACACCCGGATCTTCGGGTAAATTCTTTAACTCCTGTTCCAAATCAAACATATTGCCACCTCCTTACACCAAAAATAACTCTACATAATAATGCAGAGTTATTTTCTTAAATATTATTTAAAATTATTCAGAGAAATTAGATTCAATCAATTCAACCAAAGTCTTAACTGCCTCTTCTTCATCACTACCGTCAGCAATTATTGATATTGATGTACCCTTAACGATACCCAATGAAAGAACTCCCAAAAGACTCTTTGCATTTACACGTCTTTCGTCTTTCTCAACCCATATGCTTGACTTAAATTCATTTGCTCTTTGAATGAAAAATGTTGCAGGTCTTGCATGCAAGCCTACCGAATTTTGAACTGCCACTTCACTTGAAACCATGAATTGTGCCCCCTGTCTTAAATTTTAATCACATATTTTACCGATATAAATATTATAATTAGCATACTAAAAAATTTGTCCCACGTCAATCCTTTTTATCGTTTTGTAACAATTTTTAGTTATTATTTACTTATCTTTTTATTATTCGGATAATATTTTTGTGAAATAATACACGCTTATTCTTCAGTTGTTTCGGTTGTTTCCGTTTCCGTCGGCTGTTTGCCGTCAGTATTATCACTGTCGTCAGCCTCACTCGGCAAGTATCCGCTGTTATTTTTCAACAATTCTCTAACCTGTCTGTCGATTTCAGCAGTAAATTCTTTGTTCTCAACCATATATTTTCTTACATTGTCACGGCCTTGACCGATTTTTTCACCGTTATAGCTGAACCAAGCACCCGACTTCTTGATAATATTGTTTTCAACTGCAAAGTCAAGAATATTACCTTCTTTTGAAATACCCTCGCCGTACAAAATATCAAATTCGGCAGTTTTAAACGGCGGTGCAACCTTGTTTTTAACAACTTTAACCTTTGTCTTGTTACCGATAAGTTCCGTACCGTTCTTTATAACCTCGCCGCGTCTTACGTCCAATCTTACAGATGAGAAGAACTTTAGTGCACGACCGCCCGGAGTTGTTTCTGGATTACCGTACATAACACCGACTTTTTCTCTTAGCTGGTTGATAAAGATTACGACCGTACCCGATTTTGAGATGACGGCAGTAAGTTTTCTTAGAGCCTGTGACATAAGTCTTGCCAACAAACCGACATGTCACCCATTTCACCGTCAATTTCCGCTTTCGGAACAAGTGCGGCAACAGAGTCAACAACGATTACGTCAAGCGCACCGCTTCGTACAAGTGCCTCGGCAATATCCAAAGCCTGTTCACCGGTATCCGGTTGTGCAACAATTAAATTGTCTATATCAACGCCCAATTTTTTTGCATAGACAGGGTCTAAAGCGTGTTCCGCGTCAATAAATGCAGCCTCACCGCCCATTTTCTGTGCCTCTGCCACAACGTGAAGTGCAACGGTTGTCTTACCCGAAGATTCAGGGCCGTATATTTCTATAACTCTGCCTCTCGGAAGTCCGCCTACTCCAAGCGCCATATCAAGCGTCAACGAGCCTGTCGGAATAACTTCAACGTCAACCGAATTTGCGTCGCCGAGTTTCATAATACTTCCTGTACCGTATTCCTTTTCTATAACACTGAATACAGATTCAAGAGCCTTTTTCTTTTCCTCTGCGTCAGTCATTTTTACAACTTTAGGTTTACTCTTATCCTTTTCTTTTGCCATTTATTTTCTCCTTTAAAGTATCACTTATATTTTATACGTCAATTATATTACATAAACACTCTTTTTTCAAGCAGTTTTTAACTCAATGCCGTGCAAAGTACAATTTATTGTACTTTAGTGATATTTTCAATACGGTTTGCGATATTTTCAAACGTAATTTTGCAAGTACACTCACGAACTTCTTCGCGTGTACCGTTTAAATGAAGTTCTTTCACTTCCGTTTCACCCATAACGCATATGCCGACATATACAAGTCCTACCGGCTTTTCTTTCGTTCCGCCTGTCGGGCCTGCTATGCCTGTTATGCCGACAGTAACGTCCGCACCTGTGTTTTTTCTGAGTCCCTCTGCCATTTCAAAAGCGGTTTCATGACTCACTGCACCGTGTTTTTCCAATGTTTCGCCCTTGACACCGAGATATTTCATTTTCGCCGAATTTGCATAAGTCACAAAGCTTTCATTCAAAACCTCCGACGCACCCGAAACATTTGTTATAAGTGCCGCAAAAAGTCCTCCTGTACAGCTTTCAGCCGCCGAAACAGTCATTTTTCTTTCCGCAAGCATTTTTACAACTTTTTCGTTTAAACCGTTTACTTCCGCTTTCATATCAATCACCCAAGCCTTATTATTTAGGATATACTTCTATCTTTTCAACGCCTGCCAAAGCAGCTTCGATAAGTGTTTCAACGTCAAGTCTGTTTTCAGACTTTTCAATATTTGCACGTTTTGGATTTGTTGTAGGGTGCTTTGGTGTAAACACTGTACAGCAGTCCTCATACGGTAAAATCGATGTTTCAAATGTACCGATTTCGTGTGCTCTGTCAACCGGCATATCAACAGCCGAATTTCTAACGTCAAGTGCCGCAAGAGTTTGACTTGCAACCTGTCCGACGCTCTCGCCTGTTACAAGTGCCAATGATTTATGCTTACGCGCCAATCTTTCCGCAATACGCATCATAAATCTACGCATAACAAGTGTCAAATGCTCCTCAGGGCATTTTTCTGCAATCTGCAGCTGTATTTCCGTAAACGGCACGATATACAAATTGATTTTTGACGTATATTGTGCGATTATGCTTGCAAGCTCAATAACCTTTTCTTTTGCTCTCTCACTTGTGTATGGGAATGAGAAAAAGTTTACTGCATCAATTTCAACACCGCGTTTTGAAATCATATGACCTGCAACAGGGCTGTCAATACCGCCTGACAAAAGCAATGTTGCCTTTGAGCCTGTGCCTATCGGCATACCGCCCTGTCCCTGCACTTTATTTTCATCTGCATAAACGTATGCACCGAAATCTCTGACTTCGACTTTAACTGTAACTTCGGGATTATGAACGTCAACGACTATATTCGGATATTCGTCGTCAAGATAACCGCCGACTTCCATACAAATTTGAGGTGAGTTAAGCGGGAACTGCTTATCCGAACGCTTTGCCTCAACCTTAAATTTAACGCCGTCCTTAAAGTCTTTCTTCAAATATTCCTTGGCTTTCGCCTTTATATCCTCAATATCCTTTTCACAAACAACCGCTCTTGTAATCGAAACAATACCGAATATTTTCGACAATCTTTCCACTACAATATCCATTTTATCCTCATCGAAAACTTCGACATAAATTGTAGCCTGTGCAAGTCTTGCCTTTACCTCAGCCACATTTTTCAGTGAATTTCTGATGTTGTTCATCAGTATATTTTCAAACTTCGGACGATTACCGCCCTTTAATATAATTTCTCCGTATTTTGCAAGAATAATCTCTTTCATTTACATAAATCTCCTTATTGTCGCAACCTCTTTTGCAATAATTTGCGCCGCTTTTATAACGTCTGCTTCTTCTGTCAATCTGTCAAAACTGATTCTCAACGCACCGTTAATTTCTTTTTTATCAAGTCCCATGGCCGTAAGTACATGGCTCGGCTGCGGTTTGTGGCTTGAACAAGCCGAACCTGTTGAAACGTATATTTTATGTGCCTCAAGTGAATGAAGAAGTATTTCAGCCTTTATGCCGATAAACGATACGTTTAAAACACTGCCGGAATTATATTCGTCAGAGCCGTTTATCTTAATATTCGGTATTTCTTGAAGTTTTTCTTTCATTGTGTTTCTCAGATGTATAAGTTTTGATTGGTCGGTGTCACATTCAGCAGCCGCCGCACCGAACGCAAGTATACCGCCTACATTTTCCGTACCCGGTCTTATTTCACCCTGTTGTTCACCGCCGAACAATATCGGACGTATCATTCTTGTATCTGCTACATACAATGCACCCGTACCTTTAAAGCCGTGAATTTTATGACTGCTTATCGTAACAAGGTCCGCACCCATTTTTTTCGGTTTCACATCTATTTTACCAAACGACTGCACGCAGTCAGTATGAAGATGTGCATAAGGTGCTTTTTCAAGCATAATTTCTCTGATTTCTTCAATCGGCTGAATAACGCCTGTTTCATTATTGACGTGCATAACGCTTATAAGTATCGTTTCATCATCAAGAACGTTTCTAAGCATATCAAGGTCTACTCTGCCTTCACTGTCAACGTCAAGATACTCAACATTAAATCCGTCAATTTCAAGTTTTCTGAATGCTTCAAGTACAGACGGATGTTCGATTTTGCTCGTAACAATTTTTGTACCGATTTTGTGACGTGCCGCCGCAACGCCGAAAACAGCCAAATTATTCGCCTCGGTACCGCCTGATGTAAACAAAATATTTTTACTTTCAACGCCAAGCATATCGGCAATATTTTTTTTGCTTTCGTTTATGAGTTTTTCCGCCTCAATACCCAAACCGTGAAGCGACGACGGATTACCGAAACATTCCGCCGCCTTAATCATTGCATCAACTGCCGCTTTTGACGGTTTTGTTGTTGCCGCATTATCAAGATATATCATACTCTTTCCACCTTTATTACCAATGCCATTCCGCTTTTTATTGTAATATTGCATTTATCCGCAAGCATAACGTTGCTTATGCCGCGGCTGCTGCCGAAATACAAAGTTTCGTCATTCAACGGATATTCAAGTCCGTCTGTCGTTATTCCGACCGCATTATTCTTTATCGGAATTATAGACAGAGTTTGTCCTTTTTTTCCGTTTAACGACAATTTATCTTTTAACAAATAAATTTCATTATTATCATCTATAAGCACACCGTTTTTGCACTTTTCAAGCAATAAAATATCCGCTATACTGTGGTCAAAACGATCGCCTGTCATGGCGATAAGAACTATGTCTTCATATCCATTATCCACCGCGTAAGCTACCGCAAGTTCACCGTCTGTAAAATCCTTGCGTTTTGGATATTCAATTCTGTCCTTAACTTTTTCAAAATTCTTTGCCGAATCAAAATCACCTATAAGCACATCAGGCACTATCCCCATTTTTTCCGCATGATTATAGCCACCGTCGGCACATATTATAAAATCATTGTCATTGATTTTGCTTTTTATATATTGATAGTCTTTTATATCACCGTTACCGATTATTACCGCACGCATTATCTCATAAGACTCCTTACAGAGCCCTCAATATCGTCATTAAACACAGCCGTTCCCGCAACAATTATATTTGCGCCTGCATTAATCGCATTGTCAATATTGTTTGCATTAATTCCGCCGTCAACTTCAATATCAAAGTCACTGCCCATTTTTTCACGAATATACGCAATCTTTTCATTAACGCTTTCAATATATTTCTGACCGCCGTAACCCGGCTCAACGCTCATAACAAGCACCATATCGACTTTATCAAGGTACTTTTCAATCGCCGATACAGGTGTTTTCGGATTAATCGAAATCGCCGCTTTTTTACCTCTCTTCTGTATCATTTCAATACATTCTTTCGGCTTATCGGTTGCCTCGATATGAAAAGTAACACCGTCCGCACCGGCATTGATAAATTCATCAATATATCTTTCCGGCTTATCTATCATAAGATGTACATCAAAAAACATATCTGTATACTTGCGTAATGACTTTATAACAGGCATTGCAAAAGTCATATTCGGAACAAAATGTCCGTCCATAACATCAATATGCAACCACTGTGCTCCTGCGTTCTCTGCCCTTTTTACCTGCTCGGCAAGTATACCGAAATCTGCCGACAATATAGACGGTGATAATATCATTTCTTTTCCCATTCCTTTACTGATTTTAGTTTATTGTATATTTGAGTATAGCTGTCGTATCGTGACTGAGCCATTTCTCCGTTTTTAAGCTTTTCTTTTATATAGCAATCAGGCTCGTTTATATGTGAGCATCCTCTGAAACGGCATTTATTTTGAGAGTCCGCCATTTCGGGAAAATACTGCCACAAATCGTCAGCCTTTATATTTTCAATTTCAAGTGAACTGAAACCGGGTGTATCAAGTACAAAACCTCCGCTTTCAAGTTCAAACAATTCAACGTGACGCGTCGTATGTTTTCCGCGGCTTATTTTTTCGGAAATACTTCCCGTTTCAAGCTCTCCGTTTGTGATAATACTCAAAAGACTCGACTTACCAACTCCCGAAAGTCCCGTAAATGCAGTCGTCTTATCCTTCAAATAATCCATAAGCAAATCCGTGCCGTCTTGTCTTTCGGCACTTACAGAAAATATTTTATATTTGGCTTTTGAATATATTTCTTCTATATCCTCACGTTTTTTTATATCTGTTTTATTAATGCAAATAACAGGAGTTATATTATTAATCTCCGCATTTATAAGCATTTTATCTATCAAAAACAAATTCGGCTCCGGTGACGCCGCCGCAACGACAAGCATCATTGTATCAACATTTGCAACCGGCGGTCTTATAAGCGACGATTTTCTCGGCATTATTTCAATAATACTGCCTTTTTCGCCGTCCGTTTCAATATTCACCTTATCGCCAATCATAGGTGTTATCTTTTCCTTGCGAAAAATTCCCCTTGCTTTACATTCGTATATGCTATCAGAGGCCTTTACATAGTAAAAGCCTCCAATACCCTTCATTATAGTTCCAACCATAATTACCTCTAATTAAAGTTTATTGTTCTGTCACTTACCTTACTTCCGTCTATATAAGCCTGAACTTCCGCAGTTCCAGAGCCTGTAATTTCAACCGATACAGTGCCTTCGTCCTTTGAGTGAACTGCATTATGAACTGTTTTTCCGTTTGCTACAATTTCAACATCAACCGAATCATCTGCAGTGTCCGGAATTTTTACAGTGAAAGTTCTTGTTGATGTTTGGTTTGATGAACCCGAATCACTGTTTGAACTGTCGGATGTGTTTGAACTTGAATTATCGTTGCTTGATGTATTTGAATTGCTTGAACTGTTTTGGTTTGTGCTTGCATTGTTTTGTTCACTGTTTGTCTGTGATGAATTCTTTTGTTCCGCTTGTTGATTTGATTGGTCTGTCTGTGTTTCTTCACCCTTTGAAAGTACAATGCTTACATATGAGCCTTTATTTGCAGTCTTGCCAAGTTCAGGGCTTTGTGAAATAACAGTTCCCTCTTGTGCCGAAGACGCTTTTCTTGAAACGTTACCGAGATTTAAGCCGTTTGCTTTAAGTGTTGCCTCCGCCTGTTCTCTGCCCAAACCGATTATGCTCGGAACAGATACTCTTTCAGTCGCAGGAGTAGCTTGCGCACTGCTTCCTCCCTTACCTTTGCTGACGTGGATATTTATAATATCGTCTTTGTTAAGTTTTGTTCCGCCCAATGGTGTCTGACGAATTACATATCCTGACGGTACGTCATCTGATTCGTCTTCAACAACCGTATAGTTAAGTTCAAGTTCAAGTATTTCCGCAATAGCCTCATCAAACTGTTTTCCGGTAACATCAGGCGCTACAATATCACCGCCCGATGAACCTATTGAAACTATAAGTTTTACATCAGAATTTTTTGCCACAACCTTTTTAGCTGTAGGGTCTTGTGAAATTACGCAATTTTCCGCAACCGTATCCGAAAGCGAATATTCGATTTCATCAGCCAAATGAAGTCCTGCTTTTTCAATTTCCGCAGTTGCCTGTTCAATAGTCATATTTTTAAGGTCAGGCACAATCGCCTCTTTACGCATATTTATAAAGAAAAATGCTCCAAGAACTATAAGTAAAATAACTGCCGCCGTTGAAATTGCAAGAACAACCGCAATTCTATCCTCTTTTTTTTGCTTTTTATTCTTTTTCTTCACAACTTTTTTACGTTTTGTACGACCTCTTGCCGGAAGTTCTTCTTCATAAGGTTCTTCCTCCTCTACCGTTTCCGGTACATCAAGATTATCGTCAAAATCGCTTTCATCGTCATACGCATAATCTTCATGCGGTACGACTTCTTCATATACATCATCACGGCTCGGAAGTGGCTCG
>ENA-ORLW01002756-ORLW01002756.1-human-gut-metagenome-genome-assembly--contig:-NODE-2756-length-14907-cov-3.801416_pt1 | contig 14907 bp, 4 predicted proteins | sample MGYA00243017_ERZ508829 | MGnify/ENA primary metagenome ERZ508829 (study PRJEB26277, sample SAMN04329776) | human gut metagenome | biome: human-associated habitat | host: Homo sapiens | place: USA...
GAACACTTCTGAAACAAGTGCTGTGAGAGGTAAAATTAATATGGTATATTTAGGTACAACACCATATTCAAAGCCTGCAGACCTTCAACATGCGGATACATTGTCACCACAAAAATTACCGGATACAAGTACATGGACTGCTGATGCAACTAATGGTACAGTATTCTGGATAGGTATTACACTTTCGGGAATGAAGACTATGGATACAACGGCTTCTAGTGATGGACTGAAGTCTCACTTCTCGACATTTGCCAATAGCGGTGAATATGATTGGTCGACTGAGGGAGGACTATTTAATATTGCGGCCGGTATAGAATATGCAAGTGAATATATTAAGCCTGCATATGCAAGTGAAGTCCAAATGAAAAATAAGGCATTTTATATTAATACCCTATCGCAATTAGATAAGCATTATGCTGATAATAATTATACAGTGGATGCAGGAACAACTTTCGGACAAGAAATTGCTACGTCGACCGGACGAGAGCCGAATGAGATTGACAGTGCAGACAGTCCTAAACTGTTATATACAAGCTTGACCGGAGCCGGAACAGACTCTAATATATTTGGTTATACAGATGATATTACAGATGATCCGATATATATAATGGCAGTTCCGTTTAGGTTGGTTAAAATGCCGGCAGCTGGTACAAAAGTAATTCAAATGGCATTGAATCAATCTAACTTTGTTTTGCAGACTGGTTCAAGTCAGGATTTGCTTTGGGGAGCGCAATGGAACGCAGATAGAACTATAACTCCTGCTAATAACTTAAAGAACCACTTTGATTATGAAGGTGATTTAGCTTTATTCCCTAAAAAATGTTCAGTTAATTTCTATAATGATGATACATTAACTGCTCCGGCAGTTAAGACTGTGTTGGTTGCTCAGGGTAATACTATATCGACAGATGATATTCCTACAGATGCAGATTTTTCACCGTCAACAGGAATGTATTTTAAAGAATTGAGATATACAACATCAACAACAGCAAATCCTACATCGGATCCTGTATTTGATTCAAATACAACGGTTACAGATGATATCAATGTGTATGCGGTATATGAAGCAGGTCACACGGTTACATTCAACAGTAACTATCCATCAGGTACACAGACAACCAAGGATGTTACAGTATCACCAAAAGCCGGTGCAACGATTGCTGAAACGCAAAAACCAACAGTTGGTACATCAAGTGATGACTTTGAAATACCTGCTGGTTACACGTTTGGAGGCTGGTTTACACAAGCAAACGGTGGCGATGAAATCGTATTTGATGATGGTACAAATACTTCATCTGCAACTGACGTTTCTTCAATCACCGATGTTTATGCTCATTGGGTACAGAATGTAACAGTAACATTCCATGAGAATTATGGACAAACAGAAAACACAACAAACAAAATAATTAGTGCCGGTTCAAGTTTGAAATCAAGTGATATTCCGACATTTACAAGAGCAGATTATGTATTTAAAGAATGGAATACAAAAGCAGACGGCTCAGGCACTGCATACTCAAATACACAATTACAGGCAGAAACAATTTCAAGCAATACTGACTATTATGCAATGTGGACACCGGAGAATCCGGAAAATGCAGTAACATTGACATTTAGTCCTACAGGATGTGACGCACAAGTAACACCTGCATCTATGACGGTTGTCAGAGGTGATACAATTTACGCATATCAGATGCCTACTCCGACAAAGACGTCAGCAACAAGTGATGCATACACATTTAACGGTTGGTACGGAGCGGCTTCAGAATCCGATACTACTGATAAAGCACCATTTACTTTAACAGATAATAAAACGGTGTATGCACATTGGACATATGCAGGCAGAGATCAGGTAACTGTAACATTTGATTATGACAATGCAACATCACCTACTGCTCCGACAACTATAACTGTTGGTAAAGGTGATTCGATTGGCGATGCAATGCCAACAACACCGGTGAAAACAAATTATAGTTTTGATAAGTGGGTAAATACAGCCGATAATTCAGATTTTGATAAGACAACAACAGTAAATTCAAATATAACGGTAAAGGCAACATATAAATCTGATATTACTGTAAACTTTAACATTAACGACGGAACAACTCAGGCAACACCATTTGCTACAGACAAAGGTGCACCTTCAAAATCTTATACAGCACCTTCAGACCCTACAAGAGCAAATTATACATTTGTAGGATGGAATACAAAGGCAAACGGTTCAGGTAAATTCATTACTGCAGCTGATTACGCTACATTAAATGATGTTTCAACAGCTGCCGGTGGAACAAATCCGGTAGAATTGTATGCATACTGGGCAGATGCTCCTGTAACACCGGATAAATTACCGGGTAATGAAACACCTAATGATAATGGTGTAAAAGTTACATTTGACAGTAATGCATCAGGAAGTGCTTCATCAACAGTAACGGATGCAAATCCGAAGTATGTATATCCGCATCTTGGAGATGCTCTTGGTACATTGATGCCGGAAGCTCCTACAAGAACAAATTATAATTTTGTAGGATGGAATACAAAAGCAGATGGCTCAGGTACAACATTTACAGATGCAACAGCAATAACAACAACACTTGACGGTGTAACGGCTAATGGAAGCAAATACAACTTGGTTGTATATGCACAGTGGAATATTGCTGATAATGTTGCTGATAATGATAAAGTAACAATAACATTTAATGATAACAAAGACGGCAACGGTGGTACAAACGTTAAGACAGTAACAATTTTCAAGGGTGACTCTCTTGGCTATGATGTAACAGCACCGACCAACAAAGGTTATACGTTTGATAACTGGTATGAAGGTACAGTAACAGGCGGTTCATTGTCAATGACAACTACGGCATTTGACAAGACAAAGCAAATAAACAGTAATACTGATTACTATGCAAAATGGCTGTCGGATATTACAATCAGATATGATGTAAATGGTGGTGTAGGTACATATAATGACGTTGTGGGTGCGCCTACAGCAAACTATACAGATCCTGCACAGAATCCTACAAAAACAAATTATGTATTTATAGGATGGAATACTAAACCTAACGGAGCAGGTAATTTTGTTACTTCAGCAAAATATCCTACATTGAATGATGTTTCTCTTGCGGCACAAGGCAGTGAGGCATCCGCTCCTACAACAGTAACATTATACGCATATTGGGCAGCTGCAAATGTAAATCCGGGAGAAAATGTTATTCCGGATGATATTCCTAAGAACAATGGTGTAAAGGTTACATTTGACAGTAATGTTACAGGAAACAAAACAAATGCAGCAGTGACAGATGCAAATCCAAAGTATGTATATCCATATCTTGGTGATGCACTTGGCAATATGATGCCAAATGAACCAACAAGAACACATTATGTATTCAAAGGTTGGAACACAAAAGCTGATGGCAGCGGTGTAACTGTTGATTCGACAACAAAAATAGACCAAGCGACACTTAAGGATGCACTAAAGGAAATTGCAGGTACAAAGACTGCATATGAAACAACATTGTATGCACAATGGGATATAGATCCTTCAGTTCCGACATCTGACAAAGTTAATGTTACATTTAACAAGAACTTGGATCTTAAGGGTAATGACACATCTCCTCGTGTAGTTACTCTATACAAAGGTGATTCAATCGGATACGATATAACAGAACCAACAAACGGTACATTTGAATTTGACGGCTGGAAGACAGCGTTTGACGGTACCGGTACTAAGTTTAATAAGGATACAAAAATAAACACTGATACAACTTATTATGCAACATGGTTTAAGTATTTGAAGATTGAGCTTGTAAATGCAAATGCTGAATATACAGGACAAGTTATTTCGCCTAAGTACAATATTTATCAAATTAAATATGATGATGCAAGCAAAACTACATATACAAAAGTAGCGGACAGCGATATTGCAAAAGATGCAACGCTTCCGGCAGGCTTTACTGCAACTGTAACAGATAAGAATAATAATGCTGCAACAATTCAAAATGTCGGTGTTTATACAATAGCAATTTCTATTGATAATGCCGGAACTTATGCAAACGGTTATAAAATCGGTGTACAGGATTCAACATTTGAAGTAACATCAGCAAAACTTACAGTAAATGTAGATCCTGATACTCAAAAACAAAAAGCAGGTTCATCTCGTAAGGACCCTGTTGTCACTGTAGTTGATGCTACAGGCAATACAGTCGGAAAAAGCGAATATGACATTAAGTATTACACATGGACCGACGCAGGTGCTACTCCTGACGGAAATATTCAGAAGAGTGAATTAAGTGAAGTTACTGACATTACAAAGGTTGGTAAGTATGTAGTTGCTGTTGAATTAAAAGCTAATTCAAACTATGTTATTGATTCGGTTAAGTCAACAACAACAGAAGCGGTATTACTTTATGATGGTAAGACAACAGGCTATGCTGAATATACAGATGCCAAAGTTGGCGGAAACATTGTTTATGAAGTACTTGCAAATGACCCTTCGATTAAAGAAATAAAAGCTAATTCTGTCAAGGGTTCAGCAGTTGATTCAACTGCATTACCGTTTAAGGATAGCAAGTATGAGAATGATGTAGCATTTGATAATGCGGAAACTCCTGCAATTAAGGATTATTATGTAAGAGTTCCGGATGTTGATGCTGATAGCATTCAGTTTAATGTAACACTTACAAATCCTGATACTACAACAATAACAGCATCAGACGGTACAACTCTTACACCTACAAAAAATGGTGACGGTACATACACAATTAAGGCTCCTCTTACAAATAAGGGACAAACTGAAAATACTATCACTATTACAACAAAAGCAGGTACAGATAATGATGCACCTACATTGACATATACATTCCATGTTCAGCAACTTGTAACACCTAAAATTACATTGAACTATGGTAACTCACCGGTTGGTGAAATTATGAAAGATACATCAATTACGGATAAAGATGCAGCAATAAATGATTTCAAATCAACACATGTATTTAGTGGTGTAACATCTAATTTGAATTATTATACAGAAGCTTGGTCATCTTATGTAACAGGTAATACAGTTTATAACGGAGACGAAGACCCAACAGCAATATTTGTATTCCAAAGAAGTGATTTTAGAGATGTTGGATTTACAGCGACAGACGCATTGGGACAAACTGTTAATTCTAATGATGTAAATATCACATTGACAATGACATCATTTAAGGGAGGATTTGTAAACTACGATAGTACAGACCAACCAAAAGATGTAACAGCAAACGTAAAAGGAAATAATTATTTATTTACTGAATTTACACAATATGATATCAGACCTGATATATATGATATGAAATATTCATTTATAGACTCTGTAACAGGTGATAAAGTAGAAGAAACAAGAAAAGTAATCGCTGTTTCAAATCGTGGTGATGTGTTCATGGATGCGAATAAGACCGTAAATAATATCGATGCTACTAATATTATTAGTAATAATTCATATTTCTTAAAGAGCAGTGTAAACTCTTTGTACAAGTTTAGAATTGCAGATACAGTAACTGATGCAAACAAGGTTGTAAATAATATCGATGCCACAGAGATTATTTCAAAGGTTGCAGTAGGTCTATCTCAATTTTATAATAGATTACAATCAAAATAATAAAAAGAGGGAGATTAGTTTATGAAGAATTTAAGAAAAATTATTTCAACTTTTTTGGCACTGTCAATGATTTTAACATTGATGGTACCAAATGTGTTGGCAACTGATACTTCAGAGTCCAGTACATCACGTGGCAAAATAAATATGGTGTATTTGGGAACTGGAACAGGTAATTCCGGATACATCGGAATGGACTGCCGGAGCAACTGACGGAACTGTATTTTGGGATGGTCTTTCATTGTCTGATATGAAGAAAATGGATACAACAGTTTCAGGTGATCCCGGAAGAACATCACATTTTTCAGATTATGCAAATGCAGATGCATATGATTGGACCGGAGCCGGTGGTATTTTTAATATCGCAGCAGGTATAGAGTATGCCAGTGAATATGTAAAGCCGGTATATGTCAGTGACGCTCAGATGAAAAATAATGCTTACGAACCGGCTGTTATGAAAAAATTAGATAACAGATATAACAATTATACATGGGACGTAACAAATATTGCGGCTGAGGTAGGAGGTTCAACAGGTAGAGAAACTTCTGCAATTAAGACTGAGGACAAGCCTAAGCTACTATACACAAGTATAACAACATCAGGAGATATAACAACGAATATATTCGGTTTCACGGATGACTTGAATAATGATCCTGTATATATCTTAGCAGTACCATTTAGATTAATAAAGAAACCGGCAGATGGAACAACAGTTGTTCAGGCTGCTTTGAATCCGGCAAACTTTGTTATTCAAACCGGTTCGAGTGTTGATCCTAATTGGTTGGCTCAATGGAATGTAGATAGAACAATTACACCGGAAAGTAACCTAAAGAATCACTTGGATTATACCGGAAATCTTAATTTATTCCCTGCAGGTGCAGCTAAGAAGACAGGTATTTCTATTAAGTCAGGTACAATGGCATCAACTCAATTTGTAGGTGATGTATTTAAACCGGGTGTGAATTTGCAATTCGATTATGACGATAGTTCACACGCAGACCTTGGTGAAAGTGATACTGTTACATATAAGTATGGTGCAGCAGGTATTACAGCAGCAGACAATGCAGGCTTGACTAATATTCCTGCAACACTAACAACTGATGTAAACGGTAAGCACATATATGCAATCGTTAAGAACTTTATATGCGACCTTGGTGCATTAACAGTTAGTGAAATTAAGACTACAGAGATTACAGTAAGCGGTGCTCCGACAACTGCTTATGACGGTACAGCAATTAACTTCAATGATTTGGTTGCTACGATTAAAAAGAACAATGGTACATCAGTTGGTGATCTTAAATTCACAAACTATGAAAATGTCAGTAATGGCTTGGCAATTTACAAATCTAATGCTGCTGGTACCGTTAATGATCAGGTAACAGCTGCTGACAAATATGCTCACGGCGACAACTACTTTGTAGTAGCACTTAAGTCTGATACAACAGTTAAGAGTGCACCATTTAAAGTAACATCAGATTATGATGATATTACAATTTCAGCATCAACAAACAATGCTGCTAAGACATCATACAACAAAGATGATAACTTCGACCCAACAGGTATCGTTGTAAAAGCTAAGAAAGCATCAGAAACAACAGGTGCTGATGTAGCATTTGATAACTTTGACAGCAATTACAAAGTTGTAATTGCAACAAGCGAAACAGAAGCTAAGACAGCAACAGCTGTAACAGCAAGCACAAAGATTACAGAAGCTATGCTTGATGGTAATCACAAGGTTTACGTTGTTTACACAAATGCAGGTAGCAATACACAATCTGTAGTTTCAGTTGCTACACTTGGTGCAAAGAAGATTAAGAGTGCAACAATTAGCGGTGGAAAGACAGCTTATACATATGGCGATAAGCTTAAGACAGATGACCTTGAGTTGAATGTTACATATGATGATAACTCAACAGGCAAAATCTCATATGCTGATTTGGCAGCAGCCGGTATTACAGTTAAAATCGGTGAAACAGTAGTTAATGCTGACCCTGTTATCACACTTGATATGAAAGATAAGACAGTTGAATTTATCTATGACGGTAAAACACTTACTTCATCAGCTAAGATTACTGTAGCTGCAAAGACAGTTTACTACACAGTATCAGACGCAACAATTACAAAGGCATATGATGGCGGATTAACTATTCCTGCAGATCAAACACCACCTACAATTTCAATTAAGGATTCAGCTACAGCATTTGTAGGTACTGACTCATACACAGTTACAGGTACATTTGCATATACAGATAAAAATGTAGGCACAGATAAGAAGATTAAACTAACAACTACACTACCGGAAACAAACGGTAAGTACACATTTGCACCGGATACAGATAAGATTAATGCTGACGGTACACTTAAGACAGCTGCAACAATTACAGCAAAGGCTCTTACAGTTAATGCTGATGCTATAAAAGTTCCTGCAGTTAAGGCTAACCCTAATGCTACAGCTGATGTAACTGCTGATAGCTCATTGGTACTAACTAAGGATAATTCATCTATAGTTGATGGAGATAACATAACACTTCCATTTACATATAAATATGCAGCTAATGATGTAAAGACACCGGGTACTCCTGATGTAACAGTTACAGAAAAGGCTCTTACAGGTACAGATGCAGCTAACTATTCATTCACTCCTGCAACAGTAACTGTTAAGGGTAGCGTAACTCAAGAAGCTTTCTCAGATATAGAAATTTCAGGTCCTACAAAGAAAACATACACATATCCTGAGTTGATACCTGACTTGAGTGACTTGGTAGTTAATGCAGTATATGGTACAGGTACTTCGGCAATAAAGGTTCCTGTTACAAACTACAAGCTATTGGATAAAGACGGTAACGAATTTGATAAGACTGCAAAGCTTCCTTATGGAGATACAAAAATAACAGTATCATACACAGAAGGCTTAGTAACAAAGACTAAGACAATTACTCTAACAGCAAAGAAGAAACCAATCAAACTTTCAGAAATCACATTTGAGGCATCAAAAGCATATGGTGATGATAATGTAAATGCATCAGCAACATTACCAACAGATGCTATTATAGCAACTGATGCTGATAAGGTTAAGCTAACATTTAAAGCTGAATTTGCTACACCTGAACAAGTTGGTGACGCTCAAAAGGTAACATTCTCAGACTTTAAGTTCGCTAAGGTTGGAGAAGGTACAGAAGATGTATCAGGCAACTATGTATTGGTTAATGATGAAGGTAAAGAAATAGCTGCTGATAAGACAGTTGAAGGAACAGGTAAGATTACTCAAGGTACACAAGTGGCTCCTGCAGCTCCAACAGTAAGTGTTGACCAAAAGACAAACAACATTGTTGTAGCAGGTCCTTTGGGTGATAATATTGAATACTCAATTAACGGAACAGATTGGCAGACAGGAACAACATTTACAGGTCTTGAAAATGGTAAGGCATATACTGTTTCTGCAAGATATAAGGCTACAGAAACACTTGCAGCATCTCCTGCATCAACAGCAGACGCTACAACATATAAGAACCACCTTGTAGTTTACAAAGTAAATACTTCAACAAGTCCACTTGCTGAAATCTATACAAACGAGACATCAGCAACAAGTGATAACGATATTAATACAAAGATTCTTACATCTAAGCCAAGCAAGTTCAAGGCATACTTCACAGATCTTGCAGGTAAGACAGCTATTACATATCCATTCACACTTTCAACAGAAACTACACTTTATATGTCTCAAACAGCCGGTGGCGGCGGTGGCGGCGGAAACAGCGTATCAATTAAACTTGATAAGGATACTGTTTCCGGTGTTGTAGGTGATAAGATTAAAGTTACAGCTACTGTAACAGGCTCAACAGCTAAACCAACATGGACATCATCAAATGAAGATGTAGCAACTGTTGACGAAAACGGTAACATCACATTTGTTGGTAAGGGTACAGCAACTATTAAGGTTAAGGTCAACGGCGTAGTTAAGAATATTCCTGTAACTGTTAAAGAAGCTACAGCAACACCAACACCTGTACCAACAGTTAAGCCGACAGACGCACCTGTAATCAACACAGAATATACAAAGCCATACGCTTCAGGTTATGATGACGGTTCATTCCTACCAAATAACAACATCACAAGAGGCGAACTTGCAGCTATGATTGCAAGACTAAGCTATGGTGACGATCTACCTGACGGTATGTATCAAGCATCATTCCCTGACGTTGATTCAGACGCTTGGTTCAACAAGTACATCGGTTATCTTGAAGATAAGGATGTATTAAGCGGTTATGAAGACGGTACATTCAGACCTATGGATACAATCACAAGAGGCGAAATCAGTGCAGTTATCGCAAGAGCTCAAAGATATGATTTGATTTCATACAATGGCATCTTCACAGATGTAACTGAAAATGATTGGGCTAAGGATTACATTGAAACTCTTGCTGACAAGAATATCGTTTCAGGTTATGAAGACGGTACATTCGGTCCATATTCACCGCTAACAAGAGCTGAAGCTGTTGCAATTATCAACAGAGTTCTTGTAGAATCAACACCAATCGTAACATTTACTCCTAATGACATTGCAGGTCACTGGGCAGAGGCAGACATTCTTCTTGCAGTAAATGAAAGAATGGTTGGCGCAAATGCAGTAGTTCCTACAGTAAAACCGGAAGAAACTGTTGCTCCTGAAACAACAGTAACTCCTGAAGCAACTGTTGCTCCTGAAAAGACAACAGCTCCTAAAGCAACTCCTGCTGCTTAATAAATATCGAATTATAATAAATGCGATAAATAAAGCAATGTAATGACACAGGGCGGTTATCGCCCTGTGTTATTGCATTTCCAATGGCATTGTCCGTATCTTTGGACAATGCTTTCGGAAATGCAATAACAATTAAAATAATAAGCTGTGTAATTGATTTAACTGAAAAGAGGTGTAATAAATGAAAAAAATATCTGCATTTTTGATTATAATGATAGCAATGCTTATGGCAGGTGTATGTGCTCATGCGGCTGACTTTAGTGTAGATACAACGTCGCTTCCTATGGGTGAGGCATATAAGCCGTACTCAGCACAAATAACAATGAGCGGCGGAAGCAATGACGGATATAGTTTTGAATTTATATCGGGTTTTAAACCAACAGGTCTTACTGTCAACGAGGACGGTTCAATAACGGGTACTCCGACAAGTGCCGGATATTATGCTAATATGAATATCCGTATAAGTAATGTAGACGGTACATACAGAGATGTTACATTTAAGATTAATATAAGAGCGAGATCTATCAAGATTAATGTAACTGCTCCCAAGAATATTATATATGACGGAAACAGTTATACAGCGACAGTTAAATGTTATGATTTGAACGGTGGCGAACTGACAGACGCTGTACCGATTATAAGATACGGTAAAGATAATCTTTCGTCTGTAACAGATGCCGGAACATATTATATTGATGTTTATGTATCGGGTTGTATCATATCGGAACGTGAGGGTGATACGCATATTCAAATTGAACGTCAAGGTGCGTCAATTTCATTAAGCGGTGACAAAGAATATCAATATGACCAATTACCTCACCCGCTTACGGCAGCTGACGTAACGGTAACACCGCCTGCGGCAGGATATGTTATTGAGTATAGCAGAAACGGCGGTGAATACACAACCGATGTGCCTGTTTCAAGCGGTATATATACTGCAAGGGTGCATACAACAAACCCTAACTATGAAACGGTATATGACGAATGTACAATTAAAATCATAGGCGAAAATGTAAACTTTACGGTAACAAATACATCGTTTACATATGACGGAAACAGTCATAAGGCAACTGTTTCTTCCGATCCCGCAGACATTGGATATAAAGTTACATATACTAATTCAAAGGGTGAAACTGTAGAAAATCCGACCGATGCAGATGTTTATACGATAAAAATTACACTTGATAATGATAAAGTGTATTCAATCGGAAATGATTATGATAATAAACTTACAATAAGTCCGCAATCGGGTCACTTTACAACGGATGAAAGCTGGGTATATGACGGAAAGACGCACAAACCGAATATGACGGTTGACGCACCGTATGATGAAAGTAAATATACAATAACATACCGTAAGCAAGGTACAGAAACTGACTTGACTGAAATTACGGATGCCGGTGTATATGATATAATAATTACTTTCCCGAACGGCAACTATATTGCAGATGAAACATCATCGAAAACAATAACGGTTACGCCGAAAACAGTTAATTTTACGGTTACAGACAATGTAGTTGATTATGACGGTAACGAACATACCGCAAAGGTTACACCGACTGAAGCTTTGGCATCGGATTTGTATTCCGTAAAATACGTTAAACGTGATACAGAAACAAAACTTAACAGTGTTACAAATGCAGGTGTGTATGATATAGTAATTGAACTTGCAAACAGCAACTATACTTTAGACAATTCTTTCAGTGCAACAATGACTGTTAATGTTACATATACATTTAATTTGGGTAATTCACCGGCTGCTATGATTTATAAGGATACGACGCATGATGCGGAATGGCAGAAAGAAGCGTTGGATTACCTAAAGGCAAATCACAAATTCAGTGAAAACTATTTGCCGAAGGACTGCATTGCCGATATTACATATAATCCTATAAATAACATTGATGCAGACGGTAACGAATATACTGTAATAACAAGCGGTCTTGATAAATTTGTTGATCCGGGCGTGAATATAAATGACGGTTCGACATCTGATACTATAAAAGGAACGGTCAGTGCCGTATCCGGAGTAGAAGGCTTGTATAAGGTTACATATCAAATCAACGATTCAACTATGGAGAGATATTTGTTAGTTGTGGACAGAAGAATAGGTGATGTCAACAGTGACGGCGCAGTAAACGGTATTGATGCAAATAATCTTGTTGGTAAGGATGCTGATGCGAACGGCGTAAAACAAGCGCGTATTTGGGATGTAAACAAGGATGGCAGGATTGACAATAATGATGTTAATGCAATCAGAAACAGATTCTCTGTAAGATTGGAAGCTTATTATCCTTGGTTATAATTTGACATTGGAGTTATGATGAAACAATTTTGGAGTTGATTCGTCATAACTCTTTTTTGTTAAAAATATTGAGAAACGGTGTTAAAAACAGTCGTTTTCAGTGTATAATATTGACAATTTCAAGTGCTTTGTGGTATTATAAAATATATAATAAGGATAACTATACATTGTTAAGATATATGAAAAGAGGAATTAAAATGAAAAGAAAAGCGGTTTCTATAATATTGGCTTTATCAATGCTTTTACCGACATTGAATTTTGCGGTGTCGGCTGATGAAATCAAAACAGAAATCAATTCGGAGCAGACTGAGGTTTTGGCAACTTCATCTCCGAATGAAAAAAGTACGGAAGAAAATATAGCGGCTACGAACGTACCGTTGGATAATTCAACGGATACTGTAAATATAAATAAAAATGATGTTGCACCTATGACAGACGGAACAGATCTAAGTTCAGATTTACAAAACGGTGATGTGACAATTAATACAGACGGTACATATTATATCGGTTCTGTTGATGTTACAAATATTGTGACGGTAAAAACAGGTGTAAAGGCGGATTTGACGGTTGAAAATGTAACGATGACGTCTGCAACAAGTTCGCCTATTATAATTGAATCCGGTGCAGTTGTTAATTTGCACATAAACGGCACAAATACCGTTACTGCTACAAAAAGAGGTAAGGCAGGTATTAATGTGGCAGCAAATAGTATAGAGTCGGATTATTCGATTTTGACTGTTGACGGTGATGGTATTCTTAATGTAACAGGTACTGCACAAGCATCGGGAATCGGTGCGAATCTAAATCAATTACATGGTAAGATTATAATAAACGGCGGTACTATTAATGCTGTCGGAGGAATGAAAGGTACAGCTATAGGCGGAGGTATGAAAACATCTGGTAATGTCAGCGGATGTACAATAGAAATAAACGGCGGTATCATAAATGCGAGTGCAGGACAATACGGAACAGCCATAGGCGGTGTGGAGCGTCAGTCTAATGCGGAGATTATCGTAAATGGCGGATATATTAAAGCAACAGCCGGTGCTTCGGTGACTTATTCCATAGGACCGGGAAGAATGACTCCCACAACAGAACAATTTGGTGTAAATAATATATACATAAACGGCGGCAGTGTAGATGGTACGTTCAGAAGCACAGATTATGACAAAGTTCAAGATAAGTATGGAAATAAACTTAAACAAGTAGTTCTGACAATGCCGGATGCAGTTGAAATGGCAAATAAAGAAGTTACTGTCGGCTCATGGAAAACAGTAACAGACAGCGAAGCAAAGCTGTATGTATATGTAACAGAAGATACAACAGGCTATGCCGTAACATATGCCGGTAAAATATATCGTACAGACGATATAGAAAACCAAACAACACTGACAGAATATTCGGGTTCAGACTGTACATGTACAGATGCAAATTCATCAATTAAATTATCTGTACCTGATGAAATAACTGTAAACAAAATTGTCGGACAGACAAAAATCAAATTAACAACTGATTTTGAAAAATCAAGTGACTGTACTTATCCTACTCATATTCTTAATTGTACATATACATTAACAACAGCTGACGAAAATGAAACAGCAATAAGCAGTGATTTGGCAGAAGTTGTGGACGGATATATAGTTGCACATTATAAGCAGGGAACTCATAAAATTCGTGTTAAGGTAACAGCAACTTTAAATGGATATATTTTTAATAATTCAAAAGATATTTCTTAAGCACATAGATCATCTCCAATTTAGAATATATTGTATACATAAAAATATTAAAAGTCAAATGAATAATTCCTTTTTTTTATAATATAATATAGTGTATTATAAAATTAATACATGGAAACTCGTAGGAGTACGGTTTCCTTTTTTTTCGACAAAAAAATTATGTTTTGTATTTTATTATATATATGGTGATAGAATGAAAAAATATATATTTCCTATTATGTTATCAATGGTAGTTGGATTTTATTTAGGAATAACATTATTAAAACAATATAAAAATGCACAAGAATTGACTCCGGTATTTAATAGCGGACTAAATGAAATATACTTTGTTAGAGAAGGAGAATATGATACTAAAGAGTCAATGGAAAAAGCAATGATGAAATTCCCATATTATATACATACTACAAAAGATGGAAAATATTATAGTTATTTAGGTATAAGTACAAATTTAGAAAATGCTAATAAAATAAAAGGATACTATGATAATTTAGGGTAT